>OLVO01000059.1_pt1 | contig 114315 bp, 106 predicted proteins | sample 1672571 | NCBI WGS metagenome assembly OLVO01 (sample SAMEA3136700, study PRJEB25190) | human gut metagenome | biome: human gut; feature: human-associated habitat; material: faeces | place: Austria | collected 2013
TACTGTGCTTTCTGATCAGTAGCCTTGGAGGAATATACAATTTCGTTATCCATGTTCTATCTCCTTTCCCGATAAAACAGAATAACATGCATATTTTAGCTTTGTATATTGCCTCCGTCTCTCCAAGTCTGATTGTAACGGATATCAGAAAGGAAAACAAGTTTATAATTATTTAATCTTCCATGTCTTTACATATCCGATGGATTTCTTTTTCAACTGTTTCTTTAAAGCTGTCTTTGCTTTCTTTGTGCCTTTCACTGTAATAGTAGCATTCTTCTTAATACCCTTGAATACACTCCTATTGATGGTCGTAAGCTTTCCGGCTGTAACCGTGATCTTCTTCAGGTTCTTACATCCATAAAATGCTCCTATACCGATCTTTGTCACATTGCTTCCGATCGTTACTGTTGTCAGCTTCTTGTTCCCCTTAAATGCCCTATCCGAAATTGCAGTTACCTTATAAGTAACACCTTTTACTTTTACAGTAGCAGGAATAGTCAGTTTCTTGGCTTTCTTGTCCATAATCTTAGTCACTGTAACAGTTGGGTTCTTCTTCGAAGATGAAGTTACTATCACTTCAAGTTTCTTAGAAGAAACGGTAAGGGTTGTGCCCTTCTTAGCAGGATCAACGATTAATTTAACCGATATATTGTTCTGCTTTGCATAGTTATACGCTACAGAATCCTTATAACAGGAGAGCACAAGCTTCTTGCAACCAGTAAATACACCATCCGGTATCCATGTCACACTTTTCGGTATCGTTATACTTGTTAAACTGCTACAACCTTTAAATGCACTGCCACCTATCCATGTCACACCTTCCGGTATTGTTACGCACTCCAAACTGCTGCAACCTTCAAATGCTCCACCATATATTTCGGTCACACCTTTCGGTATTGTTACGCTTTCTAAACTGCTGCAACTTTCAAATATAGAAGCCGCTATACTGGTCACTCCCTTTGGCATTGTTATACTCTTTAAGCTACTACAGCCCACAAATGCAGCATCCGATATATGAGTTATACTATCCGGCATTGTTATGCTTGTTAAACCGCTACAACCTGCAAATGCCTGATTCGATATCCTTGTTACCCCTTCTGGTATTATTATGCTTTTTAAATTTTTACAACCCATAAATGCTAGCTCGCCTATCTTGGTTACTTTTTTCCCTTTAATTTCTCCCGGAATCACAATCTCTGTCTTATTACCTTTATACCCCAAAATTGTAATTGTATCACTCCACGATTCATAAACATATGTAAAACCATTATATGTTTCCTCTTCCGCCTGTGCTGTCATACCGATTCCGCCACACAGCAATACACACAGAACCAATCCCAAGCCTGCATAGATCAGGCTTCTTATCTTCTTTTGTATCATTTTCTTTTCTCCTCCTTGTTACTTACGATTTTCTACAGTATCCTTACTTTTTACTTATTGACCCGTCCTTTTTTCTCTCACCCCACATTACATTTTCATATTTATTTTCATCAATATCTCTGCCCTATTTTCACAAGCCGATCTAACCTGAAAAAATGGCATAAACATTATAAAAAAAAAAGAGTCGTCAATATGCCAGAGGAAATTGATAAAAGAATTTTCCTATAAACATATGTCTGAGAGTTTTGGCGACTGCTGGTTCATAAATGTGCGAACCGAATAGAAATATTGCAAGTCTTGTTATGTACCCCTATCAGCCATAGTGTCGGTAACACAACAAAAACTTAATTAAGGCACGTCTATTGTGCGTATCCCACACTGGACAGTCACAGGCAAACTGTTTATAATGGATTGTGTATGCGTATTTGTGCATTTAAGATGGAGAAAATGATATGAATTTAAGGACTTTAAGACTTTTAGAATATAATAAAATTGTAGAAATGCTGACCTCCTACGCGGCATCCCCGATGGCAAAACGAAAATGTGAACGCCTGAAGCCCCGCAGGGATCCGGCACTGATCCAGACCTTACAGCAGGAAACAAGAGATGCTCTGATCCGGCTGAATACACAGGGCAACCTGTCATTTGCCGGTCTCCGTGATATCGGCGCTTCGATCAAGCGACTGGAGGTTCAGGGAGCACTCGGCATCAAGGAACTGTTAGATATCGGAAGTGTCCTTGATATGGCACTATCCGCCAGACAATATGGCAGCGGCGATGATAACGAGGAAAAGGCACATGACAGCCTCTACTCCCGCTTCATGGAACTTGTTCCGCTGGAACATTTAAGTCAGGAGATCCACCGCTGTATCCTGTCAGAATCTGAGATCGCAGACGATGCATCGTCCGGTCTGAAGGCGGTCAGACGGAATAAAAAACTGACAAATGAAAAACTGCATAACCAGTTGAACAAACTTGTAACTGACCAGAGCAAGCAGACGATGTTTCAGGATAATTTGATCACAATGCGTAATGGAAGATACTGTATCCCGGTCAAGCAGGAATATAAGAACAGCTTTCCGGGCATGATCCATGACCAGTCTTCCAGTGGAAATACTGTATTTATCGAACCTCTGGCGGTAGTTAATCTGAACAACCAGTTAAAAGAGCTGGATAATCAGGAGCTGGCAGAGATTGAAAAAATTCTTGAGAACCTGTCAGCGCAGGCATCATCTGAATACGAAAATATAAAATTCGACTTTGAGACGTTGACCGATCTGGACTTTATATTTGCCAGAGCGAATTTTGCAAGATCCTATAAGGGAACCGAACCGATCTTTAATACGGACGGCATCGTGGATATCAAGCAGGGACGCCATCCACTTTTAGACAAACATACCGTTGTTCCGGTCGACATCAAACTGGGTGAGGACTACAACCTGCTGATTATTACCGGTCCAAATACCGGTGGTAAGACCGTATCCTTAAAAACACTGGGTCTGTTTACTCTGATGGGACAGTCTGGACTTCATATTCCGGCACTGGATGGTTCCAGACTGAATGTATTTGATGATGTATTTGCCGATATCGGAGACGAACAGAGCATCGAGCAGAGTCTCTCGACCTTCTCCTCCCATATGAGCAATGTCGTATATATCATGAACCATGTGACACCAAACACGCTGTGCCTTTTCGATGAGCTTGGCGGCGGAACCGATCCGGTCGAAGGTGCTGCCCTTGCGATCGCGATCTTAAGCAGCTTAAATGATCAGGGCATCCGCTGCATGGCTACCACGCACTACAGCGAACTGAAGTTATTTGCCATGTCGACTCCGGGCGTTCAGAATGCAAGCTGCGAATTCGACGTAGCGACACTGATGCCGACTTACCGACTTATTATCGGTATTCCCGGCAAATCAAATGCATTTGCAATATCTAAGAAATTAGGCTTATCCGACGATATCATCGAACGGGCAAAGACAAATATCGACAGCAACAAGGTTGATTTCGAAACACTGCTGTCCGATCTGGAAAACAGCCGAAAAGAGATTGAACGAGACAGAGCGGAGATCGCACGGTTCAAGGAAGAAGCCAGACAGCTTCAGGAACGGGCAAAGGCAAAGGATGATGAACTCTCTGCCAAGAAGGCTCAGATTCTTGCAGATGCAAGAGAAGAAGCGGCGGATATTCTGGAAGAAGCAAAGGAAATGGCGGATTCAGCCATTAAAAAATATAATAAATGGACAACAAATCCTCATAAAGCAGATGCAAGCACGATGGAGAATGAACGAAAAAAGCTCCGTACCAAGATGGACGATTACCGGAAGATGACGCCGGAAAAACGCAAATCCATGACCTCCCATCATACGGCAAAGGATTTCAAGGCCGGAGACACCGTGCATGTTATCAGCATGGATACAACAGGAACGGTTACTGCTCCTGCTGATTCGAAGGGAAATATCAAGGTTCAGATGGGCATCTTAAGCTCTCTGCTTCCTGCTTCTGATCTTGTGATCATCGAGACACCAAAGCAGAACAACGCTCAGGTATCGATCAATAATAAACGTGGAATGGGCAAGGCTTTAAACATTCAGCCGGAGATCAATGTACTCGGCATGACTGTAGCCGAAGCTACCTCTTTGGTTGACCGTTATCTCGATGATGCCATGATGGCACACCTGCACAAGGTAAGGATCATCCACGGCAAAGGCACCGGAGCACTCCGAAAGGGTATCCACGACTATCTGCGTAAGCAGTCATATGTCAAATCCTTCCGTCTGGGTGAGTACGGCGAAGGCGAAGCCGGCGTTACGATTGTAGAGTTATAAAATATATATCAACAAGGAGAACTATATGGACAAAGAAAAAATATTGATCGTTGACGATGACGAAAACATCGCCGAACTGATCTCCCTTTATCTGAATAAAGAATGTTATGAAACACAGATTGCCACAGATGGAGCTTCTGCCCTGGAGGCATTTGTCGAATTTATGCCAAATCTCATCCTCTTAGATGTTATGCTCCCGGGCATGGACGGCTATCAGGTATGTACCGAGATCAGAAAGCAGTCAAATGTACCGATCATCATGTTATCCGCAAAAGGCGAGGTATTTGACAAGGTGCTCGGACTTAAGATCGGCGCCGATGATTACATCGTAAAACCTTTCGATTCCAACGAACTGGTTGCCCGTGTCGGTGCATTGCTTCGTCGCTGCAACTCACGGACGGATAATTCCCAGAACTATAATCCGACAAACGCCGATCATATCGGCACCTATGTTGAGTATGATAATCTGGTCGTTAATATTTCAAATTATACCGTTACATTAGAGGGCAAAAATCTGGAAATGCCGCCAAAAGAACTGGAACTGCTATATTTCCTTGCAAGCCGTCCAAATCAGGTATTTACCAGAGAACAACTTCTGGACAAATTATGGGGCTACGAATATGTCGGTGACACCCGTACCGTTGATGTACACATCAAACGTCTGCGTGAAAAACTGACCGATAAATATAACTGGTCCATTTTTACAGTATGGGGAATCGGTTACAAATTTGAGGTTAAATAACCATGAAAAAAACGATTTTTGATAAGATTGTTGTCGGCTTTGTCCTGCTGGTCATTGTAATCTTCAGTGTACTTGCTCTGTATACCGTCAATATGACACAGTCAAAGCTGCTAAGCAACACAGAACAAAATCTGAAAACAGAATCCAAGCTTATCATCAGCACCACCGTAACGGATTATATGAACGGTCTGATCGATAAGGATACGTTTTATCAGAAACTGGATGAACATGCGGCTGATATGGACGCAGAGATCTGGCTTTCTACTGCAAATGGTGAGATCATATACTGTTCAAACAGTGAAAGTCCTGCTGCAAAAGATATGATGATCACTGATTTTTATGACCGGACGGATATATATTCCCAGACAGTAAAAACCGGTACACTGAATGGCTGCTTTTCAGCAAAAACCTTAAGCCTCAGCACCCCTGTTTATCAGGATAAATCCTATGCAGGACTGCTGTCCATTCACTTGTCACTGCAGTTTATCAAGGATATTGCGCAGAAAACATTTGCATCCACCTATATGCCATTTCTGGTCATTGTGGTGTTGTCTCTGATCGCCTTAATGCTGATCACGAACAGTACATTAAAACCAATCCGTGAAATCATTGCAACCTCCAAGCAATATGCCACCGGAAATTTCAATGCGCGAATTGATGTTCATACCGATAATGAATTTGGTGAACTGGCACGATATATGGAGGAAATGGCAGACGAGCTGAGTCGTTCCAATGAATACCGAAAGTCTTTCATTTCCAATATATCCCACGACTTCCGTTCTCCTCTGACCTCGATCAAGGGATATATCGAAGCCATGATCGATGGAACAATTCCACCGGATAAGCATGAGAAATATCTACAGATCGTATTAAATGAGACAAAACGTCTGACCAAGCTGACACAGGGACTTCTGGAACTAAACAACTTCGACTCCTTTGACCTTCAGCTTGATAAGTCGAATTTTGATATCAAGAGCATTATCCTTCCTACGATCAACACCTTTGAAGGTCGTTGTCAGGACAAAGGCATTTATCTGCATGCAATCTTCCATACCGACAATACCATTGTCTACGCAGATCGTACAAGAATCCAGCAGGTTATCTACAATCTGGTTGACAATGCGATCAAATTCACCCCAGAAGGCAGACAGATTACAGTTCAGGTCACAGAAAAATCCGATAAGATCTTTGTCAGTGTCAAGGATGAAGGTGTCGGAATTCCACCGGAATCGATCAAGAAAGTATTTGACCGTTTCTATAAAACGGATCCAAGCCGCGGAAAGGATAAGACCGGAACCGGTCTCGGACTTGCCATCACAAAAGAGATCATCAAGGCGCATGGTGAGAATATCACCCTCAACAGTAAGGTCGGCGAAGGAAGTGAATTCATTTTCTCCCTCCCTATGCAGAAGGAAATGCAAGTTCCGATCAAAGCCGTGCATGTGAAAAAAGAAGAAGCTACACAATATATCTCCAACGGAAAGTTCCGTATTAAGAAGAACTAACCAAAGCCCCACCCGCTCTTGCCACTATGCTGGGTAGGAGTTGAAACTCGCTACACTTTCTATTCGGTTCGCACGCTGATTTGTCAGCAGTCGCCCAAACTCGCCTTATAAGGCTCAAACAAGGGCTTGATGCTGACAGCTAGTGCAAACCTCATAACGAAAGTTTCACTGATGTTTCAATTCCTACCCAGCATAGTGGCAAGAGCGGGTGGGACTTTATTTTATGTCTTACTCATAATGTCTCCATTAATAGGAGGCATTATTTATATCTCTCTGCCATCTCATTTACAGCATCACGGATACGCTCGCGGAGATCTGCAGGCTCTATGACTTCCACGCTGGTTCCGTACTGCATCGCCCAGTGGAACATGGCATTCTGGCTACAGGTCACACGGATAAACGCCTTATTGGCATCTGTCTCAGGATTAAAGTTATCTGGATAATTGTTCTGAACAAATTTTGGTGACAACACTTCAAAGTTCTTATCAAACCAGTCTACAATATCACCCATATTCCCTTTCTGAACCTTTAATACAATCGTAGCTGCGGGATCACTGAACATGTAGAGATGTTCCGCCATATGCTGTGGCAGATTCAGTCCATGCTCCATCCCTTTTACCAGACTTTTATCCTTGACCTTTTCATCTAATATCTCAATCTCCGTCATACGATCGATCCGGTAATTCGACAGATTGTCATATTTATCATAATTGCAGATCAGATAATATTTGCCTTCATTTGCAACCATCTGATATGGATTTACGATATACTTCGTATCCTTTCTTGGATGAAGCTGTTTATCGATACCATAGGTGTTATAGAGAAATGCAACCTTCTTGCCCTCACTGATCGCATCATCGATCATCTCAACATTTAACATGGTCTGACGGTTATCGGTATGTGATAACCCCGGCAGATTGCACACATGCTGTACCTTCGCACTGAAATACACATTCGAAAGCCCCTTGATCTTCTCAATCAGCTCCTGTGCCTGATTTCTCGGTATCGTCTTTGAAAATAAAATACTGTCGATCAACATTCTAAGCTCAGCATCATCAAATTCATGATTGTAATACCAGTCCTTTGTCAGGATCTCGGTCTCTCCATTTTTATTTTCACGTTCAATCTCCGTACATTCCAGATTATAACCAAAATCCACCAGATTCATCAGATTGCTCTTGACAGATTTCCGGTCAACCTTCATTCCATATTCGGTTTCCAGTTTCTTTATGATATCCTTCTGATCCATTGTATGTTCGGAATCCGTGTATTTCCGAAGAATCTCAAGGATACAGATATTCATCATTTTCTTTCCATCTACCATGTATGTACTCATAAATACTCCTTTTTACCACTCATAATGGTGAAGCTGTCCCTTCGTCTCAAGCTCCGGGAAGCCCTGCTGTCTGAGTGCCTCATATAACACGATTGCTACAGAATTTGCCAGATTCAGGGAACGGATCTCTGGGAACATCGGAATCCTGACTGCTGTTTCCTTATAGTCTAACAGAATTTCCTCCGGGATTCCCGCGCTCTCTTTTCCGAACATGATATAGGCATCTTCCTCATAGTTTACATCTGTATATTTCTGTTTGGATTTGGTCGTTGCCATATAGATCTTTGCGCCCGGATTCTTTTCAAGGAAATCATTGAAATCATCATAGATCGTTACATCTAATTTGTCCCAATAATCCAAACCCGCACGCTTTAACTGCTTCTCGTTGATCTGAAAGCCCAGAGGCTCGATCAAATGAAGTCTTGCACCTGCTGCCACACAGGTACGTCCTATATTTCCTGTATTTGCCGGCATCTCCGGCTCATGAAGTACGATATTTAACATGTTTTTCTCCTTTTTTATATAGCTGTATATTCGTAAGCATCGCTCACTTCTTAACCAAGCTTATATCCTTCATTTTTACAATTTTAAAAATATCTCGGTTAAATCTCGGTTAAATCTCGGTTAAATTGTCTCGACAACACTAATTATCAAACAAATTATTTGGGTTAAAATCAGGATTTTAACCAAGCCCTACTTAAGTATCCAATTAGATATTTGTTGATTATCCGAATCTAATTGTATAATATTGCTCTTTTTCATTGCTGTTAGAATATTATGAATCTTATTTTCCTTCTGTTTATCAGACAAAGAATCCGGTAATTTTTCCCACAATAATAACTTAATATCTCTACGTTTTGCCTTATGATATTTTTTCAAATACTCAACAATCAAATCTTTATAATATTTGTCATTAAATCCTTTATTCTTGATATAGCCTGCACTATCATCCATACTTTTTGATGCTGACGCTGATAAAAACAAACTTGTAATTCTTCCCTCAACCAATTTTGCAGCTCTTAATTTATCTACATCCGCTTTATCAAGTGAAAGTCCCTTCTGAACTCGATCCAAAAGAAATACCGTCTGTAAATCCAGGTCCTGATGATCATATAATATATGCATGTAATTATCATCTAATATTTTTCCATAAACAGTAACCTCAACCTGAGTTCCTGATGAAATATTATAATCTGGCATAGGAAAATATTTCGCTTTTTGAATATTAAATGCTCTTCTGATACCTAAAGTTGCAGTATCAATCATATGAAACACAACCATCGATTCAGCTAATAACTGATTTCTGTAAAATGGTGGATTATAGCTCACTTCCAATACATTTTCAATCTTTTGCGGAATAAAATCTCCAGGGTTTGTAAATTTAATTTTATCCTCAAATTCATTTACATATATTCTCCCACCAAGTTGATAATTTGTGTGTGCAATACAATTATTTAACAACTCTCGAATAAGCCAACTGTTATATTGTTCCGTTTCCATAGGAAAAAGGGTCAATTGATTCGGCATATATCTGTATGTAAGATTACGCACCTTCGAAAACACCTTATCTACAACATTTATAAATGGTATCTTAAATATTTCATAATCCTTATCACTTCCATCCGCACCATATAATCTCCACATAATACTTGGAGCAGATGTCATTAAATAATCATAATCTGCTGACCCAAGTAACAACATGCCAGCATTCGTAACCTTACCACCAATCAATAACTTTACTTTCGTCAAGAACTCTTCATCTGTCATTTCATCGACTTCTTTTGATATGTGTTCCTGATTCATTTTCTCTTTATACTTTTCTCTAGCCAAATTAATAGCCGTTTTATCTAAATTATCAATAGTGGCTACTTCAATCACCTGTTTTGACCAGTCTTTTCTTTCCTGTGATCGAATTGCATCAATCTTATATTGTTTTAATGGAACAAGACTCTCACCCGAACGCTCATAATAATTGGTACGCCAATCTGTAGGAATACCCGTTGCTGCGGCTGGAACTTTAAACATTAACACCCTTAATCTTTTACCATTTACAATAGGAAATATCTCTTTAATTTCATAAAAAGTCATTCCATTTGTAATATCTCTTGATATCTCATACTTAAATTTTTCAAGAAGACTCTGTTCTCCCTGCTTGTATGCAGTTCCAACAACATGTTTTATCTTATCTCGTTCACTTACACCAAAAATTAGCCATCCGTACTGTTGCTGCTTCAGATTAGCCTCATTACTTAATGCTGAAAAATATCTTCCTATTTTATCCGTATCATAATTACTTTTTGCTTCTTTAAATTCAACTGTTTCATACTCCCAACGTTCCATCAAGTTCTCAAGTATTTCATAGTATTCAATATCTTTAACATTCTTCTCATAATGAAAAAAAGCCATTTCACCTTTAACCCCCTATTACAAATTTTCACATTCTTCCCTTATGATAATACCACAACAAGTGGTCAAAACCATTTCTACTAATTTTTTCATCTGCTGCATTCCTAATCATATCAACAGCATTTCTATACTGCTTATAATCACGGAGATCATACCGCTCAGTAATATTAAAATAAACCAAATACATTGGTAAAACTGTTCTTAAAATATTATCATATATTGAATAATTATCCTGATATTCTGTATTTTCAAATAAATAAAAGCATGCGTAATGACAAAATTTACTCGCAAAGGACAAATTTGTTCTTGCCCTAAACTTGGCAGATGTTACTCTTGCAATTTCATGAACTAACTTCATATCTTCATATTCCGGATTTCTCAAACATTCAATCAGTTCTGAACAATCAAATGCGCAAATACGCCTTACTATTTCTGTTCTTCCACATTTATCAGCATTCAAATGTGTACTGTTTTCTCTATCTACAGCCTCAACTGCACCTTTTATTAATTCCTCATAAGTATAATTTACTTCTTTATTTTTAATTAGAACACTTTTCAACATGGTCATCCAGTATGCTGATGAGCCACCATATACAAGTTGATTCTTTCTATCAAATTTAGGTCCCGCCGATATATCTGTTGATTTTATATAGGCAGAATCATTACGTATCATAGCCTCTACAATAGCGACATTATCCGTTGTTAATTTAACAAGTTTTTTGTTATTATAAGTAACCTCTTCAAACATTTTTGTCTTTGCAATTCTAAGCTCTTTTTGAATAATATTACCCATACTATATTTCTCCTTTATATCCCCATATAGGCTATATGGCTAGTCTTAAATATATTGTGAACTAAACTATGGTGTCAAAAAGCTTTCCTCTCCATCGTGGATGATCACGCGGTCATGTCCGGTTGTTGTTCTGCCGATCACAGCAGCTTCAAATCCGGCTTCATATAGACGATCGCTTAACAATCCACCATCTGCCGTGACAAATAATGCCGCTCCGCATCCATCGATCCGGTATGGATCATCCCCGGTAAATTCACAGATCTCAATGGTTTCCTGCATGATCGGTATATGGTCATGGCTGATCCGAAGCCCGACATTTCCAGCCTCTGCCAGTTCCCATAATGCGCCATATACTCCTTCTGTTGAGATGTGGCGTGCATATATACTGCCACATGCCATCGCAATATCTCCCTGATCCTTCATAAGTAATAACCGGTCAAATTGCTCTGCTGTGCGAAGATATTCCTCAGAATATCTGGTCAGAAGCTCTTCTTTTCTTTCCCTTACCCGAAGCAGGGTTCCGAGGATGCCGGTCTGTCCGCACATAACGATATCCATATCCGGCTTGATCTTTGCATTTTTCTCGCCCTGCGATATCTTTCGTCCATACATCGTTACAGTTACCGCAGGCTCCTTGAATATCCCGCTGATCGCGGTATCTCCATACACAACATCCATGTGAAGCTCCTTCGCAAGATCAGAAAGCTCCCGCAGAATTTTTTTCATACGCTTCTCATCATTTTCCGGCATCATGACCGTATCTGTAAGTGCAAATGGCTGATACCCGCCAAGCCGTAATTTATTATATTGTTTGATAACATCCGAAGTCACCGTACCCAGTGCATTTGCAAGGCAGAGTCCTTCCGTTACTGCAAGCTCACTATCCAACAACACAAGCCGGCTATAGTCATCTCCTATGCCGGCTTGTGTTATGTCAGAATGTTCCTGTTTATTCAACGATCTTAAGATTGACCGCTTCTGCTGTATAAATCGAAACTTTTCTTTATTCATCCCTGATACCTTTTAGAATGCATATGCAAGCATACCGATTACCATAGCTGCTACCAGGATTCCAACTATAATTGCAGATGCTACCTTTTTACCCTTTGAACTGCTTAAATTGATCATTTCCCATTTCTCCTTTATATTTTAAACTTATAATTTTCTGATACTATCCGCCCCACATCAGACCTTTTCCCGTCTTATGCAGCGACATCATGTATAGATTAACGCTGAATTTTCACTTTGTCCAGATATAATAGCATTATTTTATAGCAATTTAGCATTTGTGCCAGATTCTGCCAACTGCTTATTCCGTTACATTTGCCGATGGGCACACACGGTTCAGCGCGCATTCGGCACATTTTGGTCGTCTGGCGATACAGATCGTTCTTCCAAGTGTAATGATCTGAATATTATATAAGATCCACTGTTCCTTTGGAAGCTTTTCCATAAGCTCATGCTCGATCTTCACCGGATCATCACTATCTGTCAGCCCAAGCAGCCTGGAAATACGTTTTACATGTGTATCAACGACGATACTTGGCTCGTGGTAGATATTGCCACGGATCACATTTGCGGTTTTTCTTCCAACACCGTCTAATTTCGTCAGGCTCTCGATATCACTCGGCACTTCTCCGCCATATTCACTGATGAGCTTCTTTGCACAGCCAATTATATTCTTCGCTTTATTCTTATAAAATCCGGTCGAGTAAATATCCTTTTCCAGTTCCTTGATATCTGCATCGGCAAATGCCTGCAAGGTCGGATATTTCACGAACAGATCTTTTGTTACGATGTTTACTCTGGCATCTGTACATTGTGCCGACAGCATCGTTGCGATCAGAAGCTGCCATGCATTTTCATGATTCAGATAACACTTGTAATCTGTTCCATATGTCTCATTCAAGATCCGGCAGATCTCAGCGACCTGCTGCTTTTCTTTTTTTGTCATGCTGCATTACTCCTGTTTTCCTGCCAGATAGTTGATAAACTGCTGGGCTGTACGACCGGAGATTCCACCATGCGACAGCTCCCATTTGTTTGCTTCCGCACACAGTTCTTCCTCTGTCATATGGATGCCGTTCTTCTCTGCCAGACCTACAACGATCTGGAAATATTCCTTCTGTGATGGCTTGCTGTAATTGATCGTAACACCAAAACGATTGACCAGTGACAGCTTCTCCTGCATCGTATCGCTCTTGTGCATACCATTGTTATTCTCAAGATCGGTACGATCTGTCCATGTTTCACGGATCAGATGACGACGGTTCGAGGTCGCATAGATCAGAACATTATCCGGCTTGATCTCCAGGCCACCTTCGATGACTGCCTTCAGATATTTGTATTCTGTCTCAAACTCCTCAAAGGACAGATCATCCATGTAAATGATGAATCGATAGTTACGGTTCTTGATCTGGGAAATAACCTGAGACAGATCCTGAAACTGATGCTTATAGATCTCGATCATACGAAGTCCCTGATCGTAATATTCATTTATGATCGCCTTGATCGTTGTTGACTTTCCGGTTCCGCTGTCACCAAATAACAGCGCGTTATTTGCCTTACGTCCTGCAACAAAGGCTTCCGTATTCTCCACGATCTTCTGTTTCTGGATCTCATATCCGATCAGATCATCCAGACGAACATCCTCTGTGTTATTGATCGGAACAAACTGCATATCTCCATTTGTCGGATGAACAATACGGAATGCCTTGTTCAGTCCGAACATTCCAACACCATATGCCTTATAGAAATCCGTCACGATCTTGAATATATCATTTTCATCCTTTGCCCCTTCGATCGCACGGCTGATATCCTGTACCTTTGTGCTGACATTCTTATTATACATACGTTCTTTCTTGCCGATGGCTTTATAATTATTCACGATCGTGAAGCAGTCAATATCCAACGCTTCCTCGATCTCAGAGAAATCAAAATCAAACAGCTTCTTGAAGATCTTGAAATCATTTTTTGCAAAATAATTAACGGTTCCGTCATTGGCACCCACTTTTTCACTCGTCATAGAGAATGAATTCTCATTTGTGATAAGAATAAATGCCAGATAATTGTGCCACAGATTTGTGTCAAATCCATAATCGGTAGCAAGATCCAGCAACCGCTTGATCTGGTCGTAGATCCTTGCAACCAGCTCCGCATTCGGACAGTCTCCACGGTCAAAATCCTCAAATATCCCGGACAGCTTCATCAGAATACTGTTCTCCCCCAGATTTCTATATAATACTAATTTCGCTATATCTCTGTACATCTTAAATTATCCTTCTTTCTTCATTTGTCTATATAAACAGGCATTTGCCCTGTTTTATCCAGCTTGTTTCTCTCAGGCATTTTCCTTGCTTCTTTTCTCTTTCATGCGTCTGGACTGTCGTCTCTGCTGCCGCTTCCGGGGTTTCTCCCTCCAGCCATCATCCGACGAAGCGTAAGGTTCTCCATACTTTTCCCAGGCGACTCCCTTTTCCCGCAATCTCATAAGTACGAATTCCTTCACCAGTGCATATAAGACAGAGGATAACGGTACAAATATCAACATACCGAGAATTCCCATCAGATCTCCGCCAATGATAACTGCAACCAACACCCATATAGATGGAAGTCCGACGGAACCGCCTACCACATGCGGATAGATCAGATTTCCCTCGACCTGCTGCAATATGATAAACAGGATCAAAAATACCAGTACCTTTTTCGGATCGTCAACCAGAATGAGAAATGCACCAACACCACATCCAATAAATGCACCAAAGACCGGAATCAATGCCGTTACCACAATCGTAACACTGACCGTCAGTGCATATGGAATACTAAGGACGCTCATGGATACAAAGAACATCAAGCCCAGAATACATGCCTCCAGGCACTGTCCGGTTATGAAATTTGCAAATGTCTCATCTGCCATAACGCAGGTCTTGATGATCTTATCTGCTGTTTTCTCTTTAAATAACGCATATATCAGACCCTTTGTCTGACGCTTCAAGTTCTCCTTCTGTGCCAGAATATAGATTGCGAAAAATAATCCAACCACAAAATCGACTATACCGCTGACAACAGAGGTTGCAAAATTAAATGTTGATGACAACAGGCTTCCGCTTCCATTCTTTATCAGATTGATCGCACTCTCACTCACCTTATCCCATGCAATATCAATCTCCATGATCCGGTCAACGATATCCGGATATCCCGCTGCCAGATTCACCGCCCAATTCTTAATTGCCTCCATCGTAGACGGAAACTGCTGTCCGATCGCTGTAATTGTCCGGCTGACCTCCGGTATCAGCATCGTGATCACAAAAGCAATCACCAGAACGACGCAGATAAGGGAAAGCACCATACAGACCGGTCTCCGGAACCGATACCATCTACTTTTTTCATTTCGGAATAACAGATTTTCAAATCCCTTCATCGGCACATTCAGAATGAACGCAATCGCAAATCCAATCACGAACGGCATAAGCAACCCGATGATCCATGTACCGCAGGCATAGATTTTATCAAAACGAAATACGCAAAATACGACTAATACAGTTATAATGATCAGTTTTATGAGCTTTTTCATATTCGAATTATTCAGTTCCAAATTCAATTTCCTCTGCTTTCTTTTTACATTTTTTTGAGCAGGCACATAGAACGTGTCTGCTCAATCATGCCAAGACCATTTATTCCGGCAGATTGATGTTTCCAAATACATCTCCTATGGAATAGGTCATATTCTCTTTTGGTTTATAAGCATTCATAATCGGAGCCATGATCTTCTCAAACTTCTCCCTGTTCTTTGAAAGAACGAATACTTCTGCTGTATTTCTGGCATCCCACAATGCATCATGCTCTTTTCCCTGAAAATCTTCTCCCAGATAGAATACCGCATCTGACAGTGCCAGTCTTCTTCTGGTTCCAAGCATACGTGCAAATTCCTTCTGGAAATCCTTCCATTTGGATGCAAGCTTCTGTGCATCCGGGTTATTGTATGATTTTAACTTGCGTTCCCGGTTAAACTGCCGCAGATCATTCTCACTCCATGCATAGATCACATCCGCGCTTAAGCCCCATGCAATGAACCGATCCATCGCAATCGCAAAATCCGGTGCATCGTCTACCATCTCATTTGTGATCCCGGTAAGATTTGTTATTCTGGATGTCACAGGCGTAATTCCCGGCTTTACATAAGTCTTGAATGAATCAATCTCCTTATATGTATCGTCCAGCTTAACAGCTCCTATTTCAATTATTTCATTTTTGCAAATTTTTAATTCATCGGGATGAGAATTATCGATCTGATTCATCTCAAAATCCACAAATATATACTCCATGTGTCACAACCTTCCTACAGCTGTCTTCCGGATGAAAGCCACCTGTCGAACATGGCTTCCACCGTCACAATCTTACCTTAAAGCATACCATTCACGGTCAAAAATGTCTATCTTTTTCTTGATGGAGATTTCCTGTAAATGCCCTGTTAAAAAATGTAGCTGTCTCGGCTTTATTTACCGTAACTTAAAAGATTTCGGATAAATAAAGCTGGGGCAGCTACAGTTTTTTACAGGATATCTATTCTCCATAGCAAAAAACATTATTCATTATAGCTATTTCCTACCTGTTTTTTTACACATATGAATCGCCACAAGTATAAACGGCAATGAGAATATCCCAGACAGGATATCCGAGATTCCCTGCGTTACCGCTACACCATTTTCCTGAAAATACATAGGAAGAAGCCAGATCAATGGCAGGAAAAAGATTCCCTGTCTGGTGGAGGATATGAGAATGGCTTTTCCGATCTCCCCTATTGCCTGAAATAACATACCGCTGACCAGACACACCGCCATAAATGGCAATGATACCGCGTGCATCCGAAGAGAAAGAACTCCCAGCTCAAGTGCCGCATTTTCCCCAAATAACGAGATGATCGGAGAGGCAAATATCCACACAAGAATACCTGTAACAGCCGATGCAATGACCTGACTTAGAATCGTAAATATGATCGCTTTTCTTACTCTATCATTCTTCTTTGCTCCATAATTATAACCGGCCACCGGTGCAAAACCCTGCCCATATCCGACCATGACTGCAAATAATATGGCAAATACTTTATTCGATACCGATATTGCAGCAACCACATCATCCCCATATTCTCTCGCCGCCCGGTTCAACAGGATCGTTGCCACACAGACCAGCCCCTGACGGAAAAAGGATGGGATTCCGGTTCTCGTAATATCGATGGCTGTCTGTCGGAATGCCTGAAACCTCTGTTTGTCCTCTCTCTTTATCTTCTCAATTTTGACCCGTATTCCCGCCGGTTTATAGTTTGAATCTGCCTTGTTTAATCCGATCACGCTTTTCCCGCTCAGCATTACGATCAGCATAATAGCAAGGCTTACACTCTGTCCACAAAATGTCGCGATTCCCGCTCCGCGGATTCCAAGTTCCAAACCTGACACCAAAATCGGATCTAAGACTGCATTTAAGACAGCACCACTTCCAATTCCAACCAATGCCCAGACGGGCATCCCTTCCGCCCGCAGAACATTGTTGAGTACATACGACACACACATGACCGGAGCTGTAAGCAGGATCCAGAAGCCATAATCAAGCGCGTAGATCTCGATTGTATCCGTTGAACCCAGAAAATCGATCAATGGCTTCTGCCACAGGAAGCCGGCCGCCATCAGTATCAAGCCGGCCACAAGAGCCATCAGGACAGCAGCAGACGCATCTCTGCCCGCCTCCTTCTCTTTCTGCTCCCCTAAGAACCTGGATATCCTGCTGCCTGCTCCCATCCCAAATGTATAACCTACTGCCTGTATCATCGCAAGCACCGAAAACAAAATGCCAACTGCCGCCACTGCACTGGTTCCAAGATCTGAAACAAAATACATATCCACGATATTGTATGTCGTTCCGGCAAGCATACTGACAACGGTCGAACAGGACAGCCGCAGAATAAGAGAAGGCACAGGAGTCTGTGTCATTTTCACATGATTCTCCTGTGCCTTATCCTTTGTATTGTCAGCTTTATTTGAGATATTATCTTTTTTCATATGCAGTCTTCCTGCCTTATAGCCGTAGTAAGAAACTGACAAATAAATCTTTCTGTATCTATCCAAACTTTGATACCAAAATCATAACAATCTTTTATATTATCCGGATATGATGCATTATTTCAGAAATTCAACAACTTCCTCGATCTTATTCTGTGCATCATATACGCCCAGATCGTACATTGCCTGAATCTTCTTATCATCCTTTTCCGTTCTTGATATGTCAATCTGTACACTCGGACGGATAATAAGAACCTCGCCCTTCTGTTCCAGTTCAGCCAGCTTCTCCAATGTCTTATTATAATACAAATGCCTCATGGCTATTCGTTTCACATACTCCGGATATTCCTTATACCGGATTGCTTCCAGCTTCAACATGCTGTCTTCTTCCTTGACATAGCCTTCCGGTCTGGTCAAAACTACGATATCTTTTCGATATCCCATTCTCCGGAACTGGAAGATTGGAATGCTGTCTGCCGTTCCGCCATCCAATAACTTCTTGCCATCTACTTCTACGATCTGTGACACGATCGGAAGTGATGCTGATGCACGTAGCTTGTCCATATCCTTTCGAAGATCCGTACATTCCAGATACTCCGGCTGTCCGGTTTCTACATTTGTACAGCATACATAAAATCTTGTAGGATTTGCTGCAAATGCCTCATAATCAAATGGATATAATTCATTTGGCAGTCGATCATAACAAAAATCAACGCCAAATAAATTTCCCGTTTTCAGCAATGACTTCAAACTCATATATTCCTTATTGTTTCGGTATTCCAAGCTATATGCAATATTTCTTCCACGCTGCTTGGATACGAAAGATGCTCCATGAATAGCTCCCGCCGATACGCCGATCACGCCATCCACTGTAATATTATGATCTAAAAATACATCCAGTACGCCGGCAGTATAGATGCCACGCATGCCACCGCCTTCTAAAACCAATCCTGTCTTTGTCATATATCTTCAACTTCCTTTCAAACAAATTTGCTATCTTTTGTTTTTATTATGATAACGCAAATCTGAATTTTGGCAAGGGGAATTTTGGAGGTGGGGTGATGGATAATAAATTGTTATACAGTGCTTACAAGGAGAAATTTTATGAAACCAATATATTTTAATGATTTAATAAACCTATGTACAGAGCTTTCAATACAAGAAAATAAATTATTACCCCTATGTGCTGCAGAAAACGTGCTTTCTCCTTTTAGTAAAATTCCTCTAGATACGTTTTTACAGGAAAAGTATATTATGGGTGGAGTAATGAATTATCAAAATGAAAGTAATTTTGTTGGCAGCAAAAAATTATATAAACTATATGAGTTATTATCGCTTCAATGTAATAATTTATATGGATGTAAATATGCTGATGCACGTACTTTATCCGGTGTTAATGCTGTTATGACTTTATTAATGAGCTTATTTTCTGCTGGTGATACAATTCTGATTTCTTCGGAAGATTGTGGTGGACATGGATCAATGCCTAAAATTTGCCATAGGTTAGGAATTAATACTATAGAGTTACCTTATAATTATGATACATATGATTTTAATTATGAAGAAATAAATAAACTATTAAGAACGCAAAGAATAAATGGTATATTAGTATGTCTCTCAGATATCATAATTATGCCACAACTAAAAAAAATTAATCTTCCTGAAAACTGTATTTTAATATTTGATGCCACACAGATACTTGGACTAATTGCAACAAATAATATAGAGAACCCTTTATATTGGTTTAGTGATGAGCAAAAATTTATTTTAATGGGTGCAACACATAAAACATTGCCGGGACCTACTTGTGGTTTAATCATGACAAATAACTTAAAATTAGCTCGTCAATTTGATACATTAATAAATCCTGATTATTTGAGAAACAGCCAGTTGCATCATATATTAAGTTTAATACTAACATTAATGGAACTAGAAATATATGGTAAACAGTATAGCTTTTCCATTATAAATAATGCAAATATACTAGCAAAAGCACTCGACATATATCAATTTAATATAATCCAAGTACCACCCAAATATACATATACACATCAAATTTTTATTTCTATGCCTCAAAATAAAGCGGAAATGTTTTATAATAAATGTTTAGATTATGGAGTAAGTATTAATTTTAGAAATAAAAAGATATATAGAACATGCGGATTGCGCATAGGAACACAAGAAATTTCAAGATATGGATGGAATGAAAAAGAAATGTTTATTATAGCTGAAATCTTAAGAGATATCCGGGATAATGTACATTTATCCCAAGATATCTCGCAAAAAATCAACACACTTTCAGCAAACAAAAAAATATTTTATACATTTGATAATAACTTGTATGATATATTATATTCTCAATTACATAACCGTTAACTTAAGATTATATTTCTCAGATTTGCTTTTAGAAGAATAGAAAAGCAAATCTGAGTATTGCATTTTCTTCCAATATAAAGATAATTCTTTAGGAATAGCCTCATTTGCAATAATATATTTTATATATATAGCATAATTATAATTAATATTTAAATTCAAATTGCGGGTTTCTATAATAATTGTTCTAAGCATTTCAATATTTATTTCATAACCATATTTCAAATTTAATAACATTATGCCAAGTTGGGAGTTGCTTTGTAAATTATAGTCATGTACTCTCTTTGCAAATTGTTCAGCTTCTGAATAAAATGCAAGACTTTTTTCATAGTTATTTAATTTATTATCATATATTCTATATACTTCGGCTAATTCAAAATATATATCATATTTAATGCGCAGCGAAGTTACTTCTAATAAATTTATCGCTTCTCGAAGTGTTTTTTCTGCCATATAAGGATCCTTACAAATTTTGTATTCATAAATTGCTTTATGTCTTATTACATAAGGTTTCCATATTTCGTTTTTATCATCATTACATATAATTTCATTTATTGTTTCAAAAGAGTTTTTGTAATTATAATTCTTATCTCTCTGAAACATTTTAATAGATGCTGCAGAATAAATTGAACGTATTCTTATTTTATCATTTTTATAACTCGTAGATTTTGCTAAATCTGAAAAAACAGTAAAAGCAAGATTTAAATCTTCACCTATATGTCTTAAACAATGTGCATATAAATACTGGCATTTAATTTTCTGATCTATAGTAGAAGATTTTTTCAATAAAGCCTGTGAAAACGAAATTGCATTTTGAAAGTAATTCGTTAAGTGGTCAAGATCAGCTAACAAATATTGATATTCAAAAGTTATATTACTATTGATATTCAAAAGATTAAATTGGTTATCACAATTATCAACTACTTCTCTAGCTTTGTTATATAACCCAAGTTCAAGAAGTGCCTTTAAATAATAATAACGAATATATATCCAACATTCTTTATCTTCATATAAATTTGAATTTATCTGTCCATTAACTTCTAATTCACCTAAATCTATTAATAAATAAAAATTATTATTCACATATTGATCATGTAATATCTTTTTAATAAGCGCATAATCATATTTAAAATCAGATTTTAAAGCTGCGAATAAAGCAATATACGAAACACTTGAAAATCTTTTATAATATTGATAAATTTTTTTATAGCTCTCATTTTTGTAGTTTGATAAAAAGTCTAGACATTTGAGAGAAATCAATTTATCAGCATATATTTTATTTCTTTGTACATTAATTAATGAATATGTACTTAGTCTTTTTATAATAGGTTGTGTTATTCGATTATCTATTCCATATATAGCTTTTTCTTTTATTCCATCTTGTAAAAATTGACTAAGACAAATTATTAATGATAATGATCTCTTTTCAAGGTCATTTAATGAATATATTAATTTTTCAATATAATTTTCAAGATTTCGATAATCTGTTATTTTAATACCTTTCGTATATGCTTCAACGCTATAACGTGCATATACAGGGTATCCATTTGATAATATTGATATTTTTTTTCGATCTTCTTTTTCTATTTCTGTATTATAACTAATTGCGAGTAACTTTATCTCATTTTCACCGAATTTGCTTGGACAAATGTGAAAATCATCATCATTACTATCTACAGCAATAATCACTTGATTACTCTTTTTGCAGTTTATAAATGCTTTGGCAACTTCTGTGCATTCTAATAAATCAATTTCATATATATTATCAATAAACAAAATACAATTTTTTTTAAGAGTAGCATTATTAAGTTGCTGACTAATATCCGTCACGGAGGCATTGGAATGCCCACAAAATTTATTAGATAAAGCCTGTATTATAGTCTTAGTACGATTATTATTATAATAAAAAGCGGCATATGATTTCCATTTTTTCTTATCTGTAAAGTTAATTCTATCACATGACATTTTCATGAACAATGTTTTACCCATTCCAAATCTACCGTTAATATATATTATCCGGTCTGGCTCATTTTGTATCAAATTTAATAATTTTATGTATTCCATTTCTCTATCTACAAAATGTTCATCATTCAGATATTGTTCAATTAAAGTGCTTTTATGAGATTTATCAAATAAATATGTCCAAAACGTTAAAATTAATGTAAGCAGAATACCTATTAATGTAGCAAAAACGCCGGCATTTCCAGAATCATTTTTATATAAATAATAAATAGTACCACAAGAAAATAATATACAAATTATAATAAGTCCCACTATAATGCTTATTTGAAAATATAATTTGCATTTTTTCATAAACATGACCTTTCTTTAACCCTTAACTAATAATGGATAACAATTTATTATCCATCACTTATTTTTTACTTTCCTTCCCCTCCAATCTATCCCCAATCCCATGCAAAATCAACCGTTTTGCATAAAACGACCATATATTGCAGAAAATGACCATATTTCTCTTATTTTTCGATTGTATCCTTCCATTTTATAAATTCCAGAATATATACTAGACAAGGCAGAACCCTGCTACGGAGATTCTATGCACAGCAAAATGACCTTGTTAAAATCCATACCGGACTTATATCGGATCTATCTTGAAGTGCATCTAATAAATAATTTTAAGGAGAACAGATACAAATGACTACGACTCTTTTATCTACACACATTCAAAACTATCTCACCTACTGTAAGAACCAGAAGCGACTGGATGAAAAAACATTAAAAGCATACCGGATTGATCTGGCACAATTTGCACATGCACAAATTCCTTCCGACATTACAGATATCACTCCCGATCTTTTAGAGGAATATGTTGCAGGTCTTCACGAACAATATAAACCAAGAACGGTAAAACGGAAAATTGCTTCATTAAAAGCCTTTTTTCATTACCTGTTATATAAGGATTTTCTGCCTCAAAATCCATTCGATAAGCTTCAACTGCGTTTTCGCGAACCTATTATTTTACCAAAAACAATCCCATTAGCTACTGTCGAAACGCTTCTGTCTGTAGCACACAGACAGCAAACACTGGCTCCAACAGAATATCAACGAAAAAATGCATTAAGAGATACTGCCGTACTGGAACTACTCTTTGCAACGGGTATTCGAATCTCCGAGCTTTGCTCTCTTCACAATGATTCCATTGATCTGCAAGACGGAACAATTCTAATCTATGGAAAGGGATCAAAGGAACGCCGCATCCAGATTGGAAATGAATCTGTGCTTTGTATTTTGAAAAAATATAAGATAACTTTTCAAAAAGAAATACTCGCCTGCGATTCTTTCTTTGTTAATCAGGCTGCAAACCCCTTATCCGATCAGGCTGTGCGGCGTATGATAAATAAATACACAGAACTTGCATCTATTGATATGCATATTACACCACATATGTTTCGGCATACATTTGCAACCAGCCTTTTGGATGCAGATGTGGATATTCGATATATACAAGAAATGCTTGGTCACAGTTCGATCACAATAACCGAAATATATACTCATGTAGCTGTCGCCAAACAACGTAATATTCTGGCAACCAGACATCCTAGAAATCAGTTCATACTATAAGCCATATAGTATATATCAAAAAAATGATGCAGAATATATCAAACTTCAATATTAGATTTTCAAATCTAACTTTTGAAGCTGGTATATTCCACACCATCTTTTTACCTTTCTTCCAGATTATCTCTACAAGATAAATTTTTAACTTAAAATCCTATATAATTCGACCATCTGAAATTTCAATTATTCTATGACATTTTTCCGCTAATTCTTTATCATGCGTAACAATAATAATTGTTTTACCTTGTTTATTTAGAGAAAAGAAAAGATCCATTATCGCTTCAGTATTGGCTGAATCCAACGAACCAGTAGGTTCATCTGCCAGAATTAAGCTAGGATTATTAATAATAGCACGCGCAATTGCAATTCGCTGTTTTTCCCCGCCTGATAGATTTCTAACTTTTTCTTTTGCAAAGTTTTCCATATTTACTTGCTTTAATACTTCTTTTGCTAACTCTTTTGCGTTTGGACGCTTATTTTTTGCAAAGTCAAGCGGAATCATTATATTTTCCAAAACTGTGAAATCCTCAACCAATGAAAAATCCTGCATTACAATTCCGATTTTCTCATTTCTTATATTCGCTAATTTTTTTTCACTCATATTTTTAATAAGAAGATCATCAATATAATATTCACCACTGTCATAGCTATCTATACAGGCTATTATGTGTAACAGCGTAGATTTACCTGCCCCTGACTTTCCCACAATAGCAACAAGTTCTCCATCCTTTACTTCTGTTGATATTCCCTTTAAAACATGAAGTTCATTTGACTTACCCGGGTTAAAGCTTTTCTCAATACCAATTAATTTAATCACTTTCTTACATCCTTTCAAATGAATTATTCATTATTCCTTAATATTTCCTTTATACTTGTTCCATTAATGATAAGTGATGGCAACAAAGCTGATATAATACAATAAATTAAAGCAACACCTACACATACCGCCAATTGTACGATTCCCAAATTTATTGTTGTCACTTTATTAATAGTTGTTATTATAAAAATACACACTATACTTATAATAAATGAAATTATTGCCAAAATACTGGTAGCAATAACGGATATACTGGCAGATCGCTGCCAAGGCATTCCACATATACTGTATATTGCATAATTTTTCATTTGTTTTTTAACTGAAACAGCGCCTGAACACAAGGAACTAATAATTGTAAGAACAAAAACTCCAATAAAAATAGGAAATATAGCAATCAGTTTTTCTCGAAGTCTGACCTGACTTTTTATAGCAATCTCCTCTAAATCTTCTTTAGTTATAATTTGTGCATAATTTCCTAATATTTTTTCATTTTGTATTATTTGAGTTTCTGTTATATTATCTGAAAATGTTACAAAGACCCAACCTTTTACAAACGCTTCTACCTCATATTGCTCATGGTAACATTTTATACTTTCTTCACTCATTATCAACATTGGAATTTCTTCATTATCCAAACTATAATCACAATATATATCACTATAATCCCGACTATTTCTATATGTATTTTTTGTATATCCTACAATTCTTGCATTATCCTCTAAAACACCAACAATCTTTATTTTTATTAGTTTTTCAGGATATTCATAAAAAATATTATTCATAAAGATTGTATCTCCAACCTTTATATTATAGTTATTTTGCGAAATAACAGCCTCAATGTAGTCAGCATCTTCAGAAATTGAATTCAACCATATTCCTTCCGATAACTCAGGCGTATGACGGTCAATTATTTCCCTATCATACGCCATAGATACAAATTCAAGTCTGTCCCCGTTATTATCATAATAATTAACCACGGGTTCATAACTTGCAACTACATCAGCATTGGATAACAATTTCTCTATATCTTTCGAATCTGTGGCTATAAGATTATTGTCATTCAGATAAAAAGAATCCAGATTATACAAATATCCATCTGATTCAAAATAATCCCTGAAATTATTATAATATTTGTAATGGTAAACAATAATTGAAGAAGTTGCTATGGCAAGAACAAAAACGATAACCAATTGTATACATATCAATATATTAATCCATATATTATTTTTTAGTTCATAAAAACCGATTTTTAACATTTGCCCCTACCCCCTGTCCTTTATTAATTCAAGAATTCTTTTTCTGCTCATTACCAATAGCATGATACCAATAACAATAAGCGAAACACTAATAAATATTACAAACAAAAGGAAATAAACAAACGGGGTATATGCATCCTGCATATATACAAAATAGGTATGTAAACGTGGCAAAAATACTGTCTGGTACAACACCATACCTAAAATAAAAAACGGAACAATTAGAATTATACACTCGCTCATATTCATAAAATTCAATTTAGCAGGGGTCAATCCCAAAATTCTAAAAATTGCAGTTGTCCTTTTTCTTGTTGACATAATATATCTATATAAAATCATAAAGTTTATTGCGGCTATTAATGCGATAAATACCGATATCAAAATAACTGTTTTATAAGTATAATATGTATCTTTATCAATAGTTCTAATTTCTTCAAAAACTGCTTTATCCCCCATATAATTATTGAAAACATCTCTTATTTGATTATAGGTCTTTACTGAAACCGCAGAATTAAAAGAAATTAATGTACTTGTCAGAAGCTGTTCATCTGCTACCGTTGAGAAAGGAAACATAGCCCCTTTTTCATTCCAAGCCTGTTTACCAATTATGTCATATATTTTTCCACCAATTTTAAGCTGGTTGACATACTTAATCGAATCCAATGCTGAAATCTCTCCAAATACAGCCGGATCAGAAATAAGAGCAACGCATATGCCATTTGCTTCCTCATAATCAGACCAGTAAGTTCCTTCTGTCAAATTATCATATTTTTTAAGATTTTCCTTAAATTCCTCTGCTACTTTAAATTTTCCATCACAGTATAAAAACTTAAATTCATAGGAATTATTATCAATTATTCCTTCTACATCATATTGTATAATCTGTTCCCGCAATTCATTACTTATATCATCAATTTCAGACAGGCAGTTTAATAAGTCCCTTTTTGTAACATATTCAGAACCGGTATTTACATAGTTAATCCCTATATAATCATCAGACAAGTCATCTTCCTTATAACTTAATATAGTATTATAATTCTGATATACGCCATACGAGAAAAAAATGACAATAGCTGATGTAATTGTACTGATTACAAGCAATATAAAAATTATAAAATTGTTTATAAAAAAGGATTTTATATTTTTCAGTGTATACTTAAAATACATTAAACCACCTACCCATTTTTTAATTCTGTACAATTTTAATTAATAGTTATAGTCACTGATTCCAACTGCCCAGATGATACACTAGGGCCTCTATATACAGATCCTGTCGCTTTAACCTTATAAGAACGATTTGTCTGAATAAGATCGGTTTGTAACTGTCCTTTACTTGATAATACACGGCTATAGTATTTGCTATCCTGTAGTTTTCCTTTTGTATCATACATTCTTACACTTAAAGTTGTATATACCTTACCTGCATATAAATTTTTGACACTTGCTAGCCCAGATATCTTTGAACTATTTGAACTGCTCTGGGAAAAAGCTCCTGCAACCTGACAATAAGTTCCTGATTTAGCTGCAGAACCAGCTCCACTTGCATAAGATATACTACTAAATAAACAAGTAAATACTAATGCCAGCACTAAAATTGAAATATTTCTTCTTCGTTTTAAACTACTCTTTTTCATAAAAACACCTCCCAATAATACAATTTCTGATCTACTACATCTTCTTAGGTCTTTTCGGCTGGTGGAAAAATCCAAAACACCAGGCTGTAGTATCATTATTCTTTTTTACCTCAGCATTTACGATTTTTTCTGCACCTTTCAGAATGTTTTTCTTTACTTCATGCTTCATCCCTCTTCACCTCCTGTTCCAATAATTTTGCCAGTATCATGAGAAAGCCGCACAGTATGACTGCAAGCATCATACAATATACATAAGAATTATCTATACGAAGATACCATGCTATACATAAAATTCCACATTCTATCAGCAATACATATCGGGCTGATTTCTGCGATATCTGCATTTCTTCTGCATCCAGATCAAGATTTGGATGATTTACTGTGCCTATAACGCTGATAACCACAACTGATATTCCGAGCAGAATCCATATCAAACAGGCCACTTCCTGCACATGATGACACAAATACATAACTGTCATGTACACAATTATTGTCATAATATAACATTGCCAATAATGCTTTGCATGATATCCTCCAGTTCTTTTTCGTAAGGAAAAAAAGAAGATCATAAAGAGAACTGTTAAATCCACATTTTTATGAATAAATCCCAGACATATTATTGATCCCACCGTCAAAAAACGTTCAATTATTGAGACCACTGCATAAATGTAATGTTCTCTCATCGTATGATCCATTAATTCCTCTTTTTCAAACTGATCTACCAGATGCTCTGCAAACCTTACAACCACACTCTGCGCCTCCTCCACCCTCAATATATAATTTTCCCATACTGCCCACAACCCTTATTGCAGAAAACGACCAAATATTGCAGAAAACGGAAAAATCCGATATAGTTACCACTCTATATGCGATAACCATATCGGATTATGTTCATTCATTACAGTATGATCGATATATAAAATTCACCAGTATCATGTTGAATAACATAGGAACCGTTGTACTTCTCAACAACCTTAATTATATTCTTCACACCTACACCATGTTCCTCCGGCTGATCCTTTTTACTGGTTTTCAATTCATCCTGTTGAAATACAAGAGGTCTGCTATATGTATTTCTTACAGATAGAATAGTAGTGCCATCCTTTTCTCTGGTGAAACGGAATTTAATCTGTCGTTTCTCTTTACAGCTTTCACACGCCTCAATTGCATTATTCAGCAAATTTGCCAGCAAAACAACCAGATCATCATTTTGAATCTGAAGCTTTGACAGGTCATTTACCCGCAAAATAAAAAGAATATTCTTCTTTACTGCCTCATTATATTTTGCATTCAATATCGCATTTACAATGATATGATTTGTATCGATCTGTCTGTCACCATCTACAATCTGTTCGCTGATCTGATTCAAATACTTTACCAGTTCATCGTATTGTTTCTCCCTCGCAAGCGTCTCCATGCACAAGATATGATTTTTGAACTCGTGTGACCTTCGTTTTTGTTGTTCATAATGCTCCAACATAGAATGATACAACTCAACTTGATTTTTTTCCTGCATTTCAAGTATTTCTTTTTCATGCAGCTTTGCTTCATGCTCCATAATATCGCTGATCAGATAGTACACAAATATATTCATAACAACCATTCCGAATGCAATCAGATACATCACCCTTTCCTGCATCTGATTCTTAACTCCGGAAGATACTGCAATCATTCCAGATACAGTTAAAATTGTAAATATTGGGAACGCAAAAAATTTGACCCATTCTGCATCATTTAATATATCAGATGATTTATTCTGAAACCGTCTGCGAATCAGTATAATAAATACAAACAATATAAGTTTTGCGCATATAACCAATAAATTTCCTTTAAGTGCATATCCAGACTGTACCTCTCCGGCCCGTGAAAACATAATGCTATTTCCGGCGTATACCAGATAATCTGCTCCCCAGACCAGACTTGTATACAACACAGATAATATACCGGACTTTGGTATGCTGATTCCAAAATAGACACACATGTTTATGACTATCATAAGCACACCTACAATCTGTTTTATAATGATCCACTGTGATAAAAACATTCCACATGCAAAAAACTCTGCTGTCTGTATTCCTATCAGTACATATTTATGCCATTTTTTCCAATTCTCCTGCTCTTTACAAAAGCTTTCAAAAAACATCACGCAGCAGATCACTTCAAATATAACAAGAGCCAGACTACTTATCCATTCAAACATATTATATTTCTCCTTTATATGCTACAAATACTGCCTGAACCTCTTTATATCGGGCTTTTGGTATTGAAATTGTCTCATCATCATAAAGTGTAACTTTGTATCTTGACACCTGTCTGATATATTGTAAATTTACAAGATAGCTTTGATGAACCCGGACAAAATGATATAACTCCAGTTCTTCTTCCAGATTGTTCATTGTTCCGTACATAGTATAAATCCGTATTTTTTCATTTTCCAGAATATGAAATTCCAGTTTATGTAGTTTACTTTCAATATAGAGAATTTGAGCAAAAAGAACCCCTGTCTGTCCTTCCTTAAATGGAAACTTTTTTCTGGCATTGTTCTCTCTTTTATTCTCCAGAATGGCATCCAGACACTCTTCCATTGCCGCCTGCAGATTATATCCGTTTTTTAAAAGGTAACGAACAGCTCCAACCTTATATCCCTCCAGAGAATAATCTATATATGCCGTCACAAATACAATATAACTGTTAATTCCCCCCTCTCGGATTTTCTTTGCTGTTGTAACACCATCCATACCTTCCATATTTATATCAAGGAATATAATAGAATACTCAGAAGGGGATGTCTCACTCAGAAACTTCTCCCCGGAAATGAATGTATCGATTGCATATAGAATATCCTTTGTATTCAGATAGTCTTCTATATATACCCGTATCAGATCACGGAATTCTTTTTCATCATCACATATGGCAATCTTCATCATATGTCCCCCTCTTTTTCGCATAATGCATTATGTCTGTAAACAATATAATATAAGATTTTCGCCCATAAATCAATCGTCTGCTCTTTTTATTCAACAAAAAACAACACCAACATGCCAGCCATAAGACTACCTTCTGATAATCTTATTTTTAACATATTGATGTTGCTTTTATATGTCCTCTATTCGATTATTTATTACTTATTCTTCACCCAGATATTTGTCGATGCTGACCAGCTTTACGCAAAGAACAAAGATCTTTGAAGCTGCTTCCATCTCCTCAACAGATGGGAAGGATGGGGCGATACGGATATTGCTGTCTTTTGGATCCTTACCATATGGATATGTTGCACCTGCACCTGTCAGAACAACTCCTGCATCCTTACACATTGCTACAATCTTCTTTGCACAGCCCTCTAATGCATCAAATGAAATGAAATATCCACCGACCGGTCTAACCCATGAACCGATCTCAAGTCCTGCAAGCTCCTTATCGAATTCATTCAGAACTGCTTCAAACTTTGGTCTTAAGATATCTGCATGCTTCTCCATATGAGCCTTCACGCCATCGATATTCTTAAAGAATCTTGTATGACGAAGCTGGTTGATCTTATCATGTCCGATTGTCTGAACGGTAAGCTGCTTCTTGATAAATTCAACATTTCTCGGAGATGTTGCAAGTGCTGCTACACCGGAGCCAGGGAATGTAATCTTGGAAGTAGAGCCAAACATGTATACCATATCCGGATTTCCGGCTTTCTCACATTCATCTATGATATTTAAAATCTCTGCCTGCTTGTCCTTATATAAATGATGGATGCAGTATGCGTTATCCCAGTAGATTCTGAAGTCTTCTGCTGCAGGCTTTAATGCTGCAAAACGTCTTACTACTTCATCTGAATAAACGATTCCTGTTGGATTTGAATACTTTGGTACACACCAGATTCCTTTTACTGCAGGATCGTTATTTACATATTTCTCTACAAGATCCATGTCCGGACCATCCTCTAATAAAGGAATATTGATCATTTCAATTCCGAAGAATTCTGTGATCTTGAAATGTCTGTCATATCCCGGTACAGGACAAAGGAACTTCACCTTGTCCAGCTTACACCATGGAGTAGAACCATTTACACCATGTGTCATGGAACGTGATACTGTATCATACATTACATTTAAGCTGGAGTTACCATATACGATGATATTCTCTTTCTTAACTTCCATCATATCTGCCATAAGCTGACGGCACTCACCGATACCATCCAGATCACCATAGTTTCTGGTATCGTTTCCTAACAAAGTTCTCATATCCGAAGAACTATTGATCTCATCTAACATTCCCATAGACAATGCAAGCTGTGAGAATCCAGGCTTACCTCTTGCCATGTTCAGACTCAGACCTTTTGCCTGTTCTTCCTTATACTCCTCCAAAAGAGCGGCTTTTAAAGTCAATAATTCATCTTTACTCATATCTTTGTATTTCTTCATTCTACATACCTGTGCCTTTCACTTATTCTATTCCGGTTAAATCAGTTATGTCCTGTAAAATTCCTATTAGCTATTTTAAAACATTTTTCAAAAAAGGCAAGCCTATAATTGAAAATTCTTGTCTATTTCGTTTTAAATATCAACTATTTTATTGAATTTTCTTTATTTTATTCTGTTTTTTCTGCAAAAATCGTATTTTTCTCCATTATTTTCATATATGACTTGTTTTCATTAAGTAATATGCAAACAAAATGACACCGGTCAGACTCTTTCCGACCGGTGCCATCTTATATGTATTTACGAATTGATACTTTTATAAGCGTTCATCCTAGTATATGGAACTAAAATCCAGATACCACTTTCCAGCTCGCTTATATACATACATTGTGATATCTTCTTCGACATCATCATCTTTGCCTTTTACCTTAATGGTAGCTTCTACACGTGCAACCTGACTGACCTTGATATCGTATTCATCTTCATAATCTTCCTGTTTATCTTCCAGCTTGCTGCCCTTTAACTTCTTAACCTTCTTGAACTTAACCTTGATACTCTTTACTTTACCAACCTGATTCTCCAGAGCCTCGCCTGAATATTCCATAACGTCGTCTAACTGTTCGATCATATCTTCTTTGTCGATATCATTTTCATCCTTAATATATTTAATGATCTTCTTATCGATCAGCTTATACATCTTCTTACCGCTCTGCTTTTCTACTGCATTTACATAAGCCTTAATAACTGCCTTTGGACTCTGTTTGCCGTGGCTGGCAATTCCACCGATAATGTTAAAGATCAGAATCAATGCAACAACTGCTGCCGCCGCAATAATAACGATCTTCTTATTATTCACAATCGCATTCTTTACTTTATCAAATCCGCTGCCTGCCGGCTTATTACCCTGTGGCTGCTGTCCATACTGTCCACCATATGCCTGCTGGTTTGGATCATAATACTGCTGTCCGCCGTATGCCTGCTGGTTCGGATTATAATACTGCTGTCCGCCATATGCCTGCTGGTTCGGATCATAATACTGCTGTCCGCCGTATGCCTGCTGGTTCGGATCATAATACTGCTGTCCGCCATATGCCTGCTGATTCGGATCATAATACTGCTGTCCGCCGTATGCCTGCTGATTTGGATTCATATTCTGAGCTGCTCCATCCGGCTGTCCGGCATTCATGCCATTTTGCTGATTTCCATTCATATTCTCGTCCATGTTACTCTCCTTTATAATTCAGACTAAATTTCATCTGACAGCCTCATCTGCCAGATAGCCCATCGATAACACAATATATTCATTATCGACAAAATTTATTCTACCATCTAAAATCTCAACAGACAATATATTTCTAAAATTTTTGCTAAGGAAATGCCACACTTGTATATGCTCCAACCCCAAAATTCAGATACAACATTTCTGCTCTGTCTGGATTTCCACGAAAAAAAAGAGATAACATAACTGCTATCTCTCTTTTCTTCGGCAATCTCCTACCAGTCATTCAGGCTCTCCATCTTGTCGAGCTGGTTCTGGATCAGTGAAACTACCATATCTCTTATCTCATAGGTCTTCATATCTGCAAATGTCTCATATGGGATCGGTGGCAGAAAATGAAGCTGTGTAATAACCTTTCGGAAAGATTTTCCTTCGAATGGTTTAAATGAATCATATAATACAACCGGCACGATCGGGCATTTTGCCTTCTGTGCGATCTTGAAGCTTCCCGGCAGGAAACCTCTCAGAGAATTATGGTTATGGTCATATCCGCCTTCCGGGAAAAGAATATATCGTCTTCCCGCTTTGACCTCTGTCGCAACGTCATTAATTACCTGAACCTGCTGCCTGAGATCGGTTTTATCCAGACGCTTTGCCTTTAACAGCTCACACAACTGCGTGACGATAAACAAATGCGATCGCTTCGCATCCATTACATATGTGCATGGCTTTTCATGTACGCTTATAACACCAAGTGCATCGTACTTGCCCTGATGATTTGCAAACATGATATATCCGCCTTCCGTCGGCAGATTCTCCATGCCGGATGCAACCGTCTCGATACGCCCTCTTTTCTTTACATGCTCGATCATAACCTGTGCCATTCTGTAGCATGTCTCCTCATCATATTTCTCACCATGTCTGGCATAATATGACATCTTCGGAACATAATACAAAATCAGAAAAAAACAGGAAATGATCACTATAAAAAATCTAACCATCTACCTAAATCCCCTGAATTTACAACTCTCTGTCCAAAAGTACTGCAATATCCAACAACTGTTTTTTTGATCCGGTGCGATTCGCACCGGATCCGGCCATTTATAAATCTCTACCCGTTACCTTTAATCGCATTAACGCTCTGGAAAGAGATGCTTCTGTCTGTTTGTACTCTTTCAGACTTTCCTTCTGTCTCAAACGCTCTTTCGCACGTTCAAGTGCCTGTTCAGCACGGACTCTGTCGATATCCTCCGGATGCTCTGCAGAATCCACCAGCATCGTTACACGGTTATTTACGATCTGGGCAAATCCTTCCCCGACAACACCAAGGATCTTCTTTCCATCCGGTGTATCAATTCGGATCTCCCCGATACTGGTTGCAATGATCATATTCTCATGGTGAGGAAGGACTGCCATCTCACCATCTTCCAAAGGCAATACAAACTTCGTAACCTTATCATCAAAAAATACTTTATTACTTGATATGACTCTCAGGTAAAATGTATTCATGTCTGTCTGCCTCCTTTATCCTACTGTCCCTTTGCGGCTTTTTCTTTGACTTCTTCGATTCCGCCTACGTTAAAGAATGCCCACTCAGGATATTCATCCATCTCACCGTCTAAGATAGCCTTAAAGCCCTTTACTGTTTCTTTAAGAGGTACATATTTTCCCGGAACACCTGTAAAGTTCTCTGCTACATGGAATGGCTGTGATAAGAACTTCTGCACCTTACGTGCTCTTGTAACCGTAATCTTATCTTCCTCTGATAATTCTTCCATACCAAGAATTGCGATGATATCCTGTAATTCTCTGTATTTCTGAAGAATCTCCTGAACGCCTCTGGCTACATTATAATGTTCTTCACCGACAACGTCCACCTCCAGAATACGGGAATTGGATTCCAGAGGATCAACAGCAGGATAGATACCCTGTTCTACGATCTTTCTGGAAAGAACGGTTGTCGCATCCAGATGCGCAAATGTAGTTGCCGGAGCCGGGTCTGTTAAGTCATCGGCAGGCACATAAACTGCCTGTACGGATGTAACGGATCCTGACTTTGTAGAAGCGATTCGCTCCTGCAACTCACCAAGCTCATTTGCCAGAGTTGGCTGATAACCAACTGCGGATGGCATACGTCCAAGCAGGGAAGAAACCTCTGATCCTGCCTGTACAAAACGAAAGATATTATCTATAAATAATAACACATCCTGATGATTTACGTCACGGAAATATTCTGCCATCGTAAGTCCTGTTTCCGCAACACGCATTCTTGCTCCAGGTGGCTCGTTCATCTGTCCAAACACTAAGGCTGTCTTGGACAATACCCCTGACTCTTTCATCTCTGTCCAGAGGTCATTACCCTCTCTGGAACGCTCACCGACACCGGTGAAGATAGAATATCCGCCATGCTCTGTTGCTACATTCTGGATCAGCTCCTGGATCAGAACGGTCTTACCTACACCGGCACCACCGAACAGACCGATCTTACCACCTTTGGCATATGGGGCAAGAAGATCGATAACCTTGATACCTGTTTCGAGAATCTCAACAACAGGGCTCTGATCCTCAAATGACGGAGGATCTCTGTGGATGACCCAGTGCTCTGTATCTGCCAGATTCGGTCCACCGTCCAGAGTGTCACCGGTTACATTAAATAATCTGCCAAGGGTATCTGTACCAACCGGAACCTTGATTCCTGATCCTGTCGGAACAACCTCCATATCTCTGGATAAGCCCTCGCTTGCTGCCAGCATGATGCATCTGACGGTATTATTTCCGATGTGCTGTGCAGCTTCCATTATGCATTTCTTTCCATGATTATCAACTTCCAGAGCATCCTTGATGTTTGGTAAATCATTATCCGGAAATTCTACGTCTACAACAGGTCCCATGACCTGTACTATTTTACCGTTTTTCAAAACATCAGACCTCCTATTTCTTATTCTGCAGAGCCTTCGCACCACCAACTACCTCGGTGATCTCCTGCGTGATCGCAGCCTGTCTGGCTCTGTTGTATTTAATACTGAGATCAGCTAACATATCTTTCGCACTTCTGGTTGCAGAATCCATTGCCATCATTCGGGAATTCTGTTCACTACAGAAGGATTCAACCAGTGCTCCATATATGAAACCTGTAATATAATTCGGAACAATTCGATCCATGACCGCTCTCGGAGAAGGTTCAATGATGATCTCCTCATGATAGACATCCGCCTGTGAGATCTTGAAATCCATCTTTCTGAACGGAAGAAGCTGGATCATCTCCGGCTCTGCCGTTACACTGTTTATCATCTTCGTATAAATGATATAGACTTCATCGATCTTACCGCTTTCATAGTTTTCCAGCATCTTATCCGCAATAACCCTTGCTCTGTGAAGACTTGGGTTCTGTGCTGTATACTGGAAATGGATATCAACCGGCACATTCTTCCTTGCAAAATAATGTCTTCCCACCTGTCCGACAACGTATAATTCGCTGTCCGGGTGATTTGCCAGTTCTTCTTCTGCGATCTTAATGATATTGTGGTTATATGCACCTGCCATGCCCTTATCGGCTGTAACTACAATATAACCTCTTTTCGGATTTTCCTTCTTTTCATCGTCTTCATTTTCGAAATAAAGATGATCCATATCAGGAAGATGTCGTAACAGTCGTGCCAGAGAAACCTGTAAAGTATAGAAATACGGTTCCGTATTCTCCAGATCCTTCTTCGCTTTTTTCAGTTTGGAAGAAGAGATCATGTACATGGCATTTGTGATCTTCATTGTATCCTTAATGCTTTTTATTCTGTTTTGGATTTCTTTGGTACTTGCCAATTACTCCACCCTCTTCATAAACTCTTTTCCTGCTTCAAGAATATGCTCTTTCAGATCATCTGTCAGAACCTTTCCTTCTTCAATCTCTTTGATAACATCCGGTTCTGCATCCTTGAAATATGCAAGCATATCCATCTGTGTCTGCTTTACTTTCTTGATATCTACATTTAAGAACAGCTTATTTGTTGCTGCAACCAGTGTAATAACCTGCTCTGCCATACTAAGCGGATGACATAACGGCTGCTTTAACAGCTCCATCAGTCCCTTACCATAAGTAAGCTGCTCCTTTGTATTCTCATCCAGATCGGAACTGAACTGGGTGAATACTTCCATCTCACGGAACTGTGCAAGATCGATACGGACGGTACCGGTTGCTTTCTTCATAGCCTTGGTCTGCGCTGCACCACCGACACGGGATACGGACAATCCTACATTTACCGCAGGACGCATACCTGAGAAGAACAGATCACTCTCAAGGAAGATCTGACCATCCGTGATGGAGATAACATTTGTTGGGATGTATGCAGATACATCACCTGCCTGTGTCTCTATAATAGGAAGGGCTGTGATCGAACCACCGCCTAATGAATCCTTTAACTTACTGGAACGCTCAAGCAGTCTGGAATGCAGATAGAATACATCACCGGGATATGCCTCACGTCCAGGGGAACGTCCAAGTAACAGGGACAGTGTTCTGTATGCTACTGCATGCTTTGACAGATCATCGTATACGATGAGCACGTCTTTTCCCTTATGCATAAAATATTCTGCCATCGATGTTCCTGCATATGGTGCTATATACTGAAGCGGTGCAGGATCACTGGCTGTTGATGCTACAATGATCGTATAGTCCATTGCATCATTCTTCTCAAGTGTGGAAACAATCTTTGCAACGGTGGATGCTTTCTGACCGATCGCTACATAGATACAAACAACATCCTTTCCACGCTGGTTGATGATCGTATCAAGTGCGATCGAAGTCTTACCGGTCTGACGATCACCGATGATCAGCTCACGCTGTCCTTTACCGATCGGGAACATGGAATCGATCGACAGAATACCGGTCTGAAGTGGTTCATTGACCGACTGTCTGTCTGCGATACTTGGTGCTTCCTGCTCAACCGGCATGTAATCTGCCTCTTTGATCGCTCCCTTACCATCAATTGGTGCACCCAATGCATTGATGATTCTTCCAAGGAATTCTTCACCTACCGGTACGCCGGCTCTCTTACCTGTTCTGGTAACCTTTGTACCTTCTTTTATTCCGGTATCTTTTCCGAACAGGATACATCCGATCTCGGTTCTTCTGATATCCTGTACCATACCCTTGATACCATTTTCAAATACTACAATCTCACCATACATGGCATTATCAATACCATATATCGTTACTATTCCATCTCCTACCCAGATGACAGTTCCTACTTCTTTGTCCCGGGTGTCGAAGTCAAAATTCTCTATCTCACTTTTCAGTATGGAGATAATATCTCCTGAACTTATTGAACTCAAATCTTATCACCTCGTAACCAATCTTTGTGTAAGCCGCTTACATCTGCCTGCCAGACTCCAGTCATATTCCTTATTTCCGACCTTAATAATAAAGCCGCCGATCAGACTGTCTTTCTTCTCCAATGTCAGTTCCACATCTGAGGTCTTATATTCCTTTTTCAGAAAATCTTCAATCCCCTTCTTCTGTGTCTCCGTTGGAGGTGTCACATAATAAAGGGTTGCAAGAAGGACATCTGCCTTCTTCTTTATAAGAACTCTGTATTCCCTGCATATCTCAAAGAACTGATCAAAATCAGAATTGTTGCAAAGTACCTTTAAGAATTTTACCGTAGTCTTTGAACCGTCGAATATCTTATCGATAACTTCTGACTTTTTTTCTCTGCTGACAACCGGACACGTAAGTGCCTCCTGTAATTCAGGATTCTCCCTGACAACTGCTTCCATATCTGAAAGCTCAGCCGCATCAATATTCAGCTCGCACAAAACTTCAGCATAATTAATTGCTTTCTGTGTCATGGGCCTCACCTGCTTTTTCTATAAACTCATCATATAGTGACTGATTTTTCGCGTCATTTGAGTCTTCACCCAGAATCTTAGCCGCTGCCGACATTGCAAGCTCTGCAACCTGAGATTCCATATCGCTCAAAGCCTTTTCACGCTGTACTTCTATAGTTTTTTCCGCATCCTTGATCATACGGTTTGATTTCTCGCCTGCATCTGCCACAATCCTGTTATATTCATTCTGTGCAGCCTGTCTGGATTTATCCCGCATGGTATCACATTCATCCTGAACACCTGCGAGAGTATCTTCATATTGCTGCTTCAGTTTCATGGCATCATCCTTCGTCTGATTGGCATTCGCGATCGAGGATTTGATCATCTCTTCACGTTCTGCCATGATCTTATTGATCGGACCGATCAGGAATTTCTTTAACAGAAGAAACAAAACTATAATATTAATTATGGTTATGGCTATGGACGAGACACTTAAATTTATCATTTAATGACCTCCTGCCTTTCTGTCTGTTTTCGTTATCCGACAATTACGATTCCTTCATATCTATTATGATATAGTGCCGCAATCATCATATTCTTATAAATATTATTTCAGAAGAAGAATGATCAAAAGACCAATTACCAGACCGTAAACGGCTGTTGCCTCTGCAAGTGCTCCACCGATGATCAGAAGCTTTGTGATCTTACTGTCTGCTTCCGGCTGTCTTGCTACTGCTTCTACTGCCTTTGATGTTGCGATTCCAAGTCCGATACCTGCACCAATACCTGTTAATACTGCTATAGCAGCTCCAATTGCGATTACTGTGTTCATAATTATTATCTCCTTTTCATTTTCCTTATGTTAATCTTAGTCTTCTCCCAATCCTTCCTGCATGTAGAGTGCAGTTAAGAATGTGAATACAAATGCCTGAAGTAAGCCATCAAAGATATCAAAATAAAGGCTTAACGGAATAGGCACAATGGCAGGCGCTACCGCCTCAATTAATTTCATTACAACAAATGCACCTAAAACATTGCCGAACAATCGCATACATAACGACAATGGTTTTATTACAAGCTCCATTACATTTATAGGTGCTACTATTGCTACCGGCTCTGCAAAGCTCTTAAGCCATCCTTTCGGTCCCCTGCTTCTAATACAGACAACCTGAACCATGACTATACTCATGATCGCCAGTGCTGCTGTTACGTTCAGATCCTTGGTTGGTGGTTTAAATCCAAATATACCTGCGATATTTGCCATTCCGATATACAAAATGACAGTGATCAGATACGGTATATATGCCTTACCTTTTTCTCCCAAAACGTCACTAAACAGATTATTAAATGTCGTAATGATCGACTCCAGAGCAAGCTGTTTCTTTCCCGGATTTTCAACTTTCAGATTCCGGACAAGTATAACGGACAACAGAACAAGTACCGCCATAATGATCCATGTTACCACGATTGATTCCGAGATCGGGATTCCACCAAAAATTGGAATGGTAAAGAGAGTCTCGCAATTCAGCTCCTCTGTTAACTTTTCTGCAAGGTCACCCGTAGGTCTTCACTTCCTCTCATGTAATTTTTTCAAAGGGCATACTAACTGTTAAGGATATTTATTACTTCTCTTGCATCACTCTCGGAAAATCCTTTTACTGTATTCTCCGTATTGATCCAGTAATCAGCAAGTCCAACTCTGTCCCAGTCTGAATCCATGTCATCTAAGATCACCAGCCTGTCCACATCGTGTTGGTCTACATAGTCCTTAACCTCAAAGCACCGTCCATAATCCTCATACTTGCCGGATATATGTTCCTGCGGCGGAGTTACATCGGATATAACGAGACCTTCCTCCTTAAGCTTCAGGATCAGCTCCTGTGCTCTCTCGTCACATACCGGATCTTTCATAACCTCTTTCCGCCAGTTAAAGATCGCTACCAGCTTCGCATCTGTTGCCTTTACAACATCTGCAAGGTTTTTTACATTTTTTCTGTCAACGGTTTCACCCGGATTGTTACAGATGAATTTGTTTGAATTTAACACACCGTCAATGTCGAAAAAAATGGCTTTCATTTGAATTTCCTCCTGCATTCTTCCATGTGCTTCCAGTTGTCCTTTAAACAACAACGTATTATAGCACACCATTTTTTATTTTTCACCTTTTATTAATTTATTAATAAAAAATATATTTCTAAACTTTTTATAAAAAAATCATAACTAATTCTACTCTGTAAAGTAAAATAGCCCCATCCTTTTCAGGCTTTCTTCTGTTTTTTACGTTGTCTATAAAACAGAAGAAAACTCTTACCGGAGAATGGGGCTTTATTTCTGAATATCTATGTTCTATTCAGCCCCACCTGTAATGATCCATGGTGCCGGCTGAGCAACAAATACATTTTCTTTATTTGTTTTGGATACGTTGATCTGTAACGCTTCCATATTCTGAATACCGAATTTGTCAAAAATCAGCTTGGTCTCTGCAAGGATACCAAGATCTAATGTGTAGATAACAAACTGCATCTGCGGATTGATCGCAAGCAGACGTTCAATATCAGATTCCAGATAATGATTCGCAACGATAAATGCAAGTCTTGGTACCGGAATCTTACTTAAGGATTCTTCGCTCATATCCGGAATGATCTGCACGTTATGAACTCCAAACTTCTCAACATTTTCCTCCATAGATCTTCTGGAACCACTGTCCGGCTCTACTGCAATGATCTGACCTTCGCTCGCTGTGATCGCAGCTTCGATAACGATACTCTCTGCCATCAGAGCAAGAATCGTGTCATGAGTATCTACACCGAGAATACTCATGATAACCGCGCGGATCTCATTGCATACATAATGAACCGATCCCTTTGTAAACAAATCATTCTTCATACCGTACCGTACGGATTCTCTGGTCTTCTCGTTTACGATAAATATAACCGTCGGTTCGGATATCTTCTTATTAATAACATTCTTGAGCTTTGCATTTGTAAGTTCACTTCCCGGCTCTGTTCCTTCGCCGATCCAGATATCATATTCGCCAAATCCCGCTTCCCATAATGTATAGAAGAGATCTTCATGACTGGCATCAGTATAGATCAGAACCCGCTTATGTGTATCAATCGTTGGCACGACATTTTTCTGTCTGCCGCAGATATTAAGCATCTTTATCTTCTCCGGGCTGACATCCATCTTATTTGCAAAGAAGCCAAGCCAGTTCAACATGCCTGAATTACTGAACGTATTTTTCATTGTTTTCTACCCCACTTTTCTATCGTATTTTCCAATCAGATAACCTTCTCCAATCGGATTGTCGTTTTCTAAAACAGTCTTTATAATTATACAATTTTTCTCGTTAACTGTAAATTCTTTTGTGCGTTTTTCACACATCTATCCACGAAGTGTTTCATCAATTCCGAGTGCGATCGCATTCACGATATCTTCAAACCGGTAATCAAACAGATAATTATCCTTATCACTGTCAATAAATCCGGTCTCGATCAGAATTGCCGGCATCGTTGTCCGGCGCAGAACAGCCAGATTCTTCCGTTCCTCAACTCCCAGATTCTCAAATCCGATCTTTGCAAGCTCTGCATCCACATTTTCTGCCATTTCATATGCAATCCCTGATGTATTATAAACCAAGGTTTCCACTCCGTTATATTTGTTCGGATACGGTGCAGCATTCCTGTGCAGGGAAATAAAATAATCCGCACCGCTCTCATTTCCGATCTGTGCTTTTCTTGTCGGCGAATCATAGACATCTGTCGTTCTCGTAAATTCCACGTCATAACCAAGCTCTGACAACGCATCACCGAGTGCCAAAGCCAAATTCAGGTTGTCATTCTTCTCCGTTCTTCCATTATAAGATGCCCCATTGTCAAATCCACCATGTCCGGCATCGATCATTATTTTTATAGCCATAAAAAACCTGCATACTCTGTTTGCTACAGTATATGCAGGTTCTCTGTTATATGTACTTAATTTTCACGACTTCAGTATGCCTGTCTCACATACTGCATACATTTTTATATGAAAGGATTGATCTTAAGCCAGCACTTTCTTGATGGCTGCAAGCAGCTCATCATATGTCTCATAAGCCGGAAGATCAGGATTGTCTGCTTTGATCTGATCGGTACTCTTAAAGAGGAATCCGGCCTTGCTTGCACGGATCATTCCAAGATCGTTGTGGCTGTCACCACTTGCGATTGTATCATAACCGATAGACTGAAGTGCTTTTACGGTTGTGTATTTGGATTTCTCACAACGCATCTTAAAGCCTGTGATCTCTCCACTTTCTGCTACCTCTAATGAATTACAGAAAATTGTCGGCCAGCCAAGCTTCTTCATAAGCGGGCTTGCAAACTGTGTAAATGTATCACTGATAATGATAACCTGTGTCATAGAACGAAGCTCATCTAAGAATTCCTTTGCACCGGGAATCGGATCGATCTTTGCGATCGTTTCCTGAATCTCTTTTAAGCCAAGTCCATGTTCTTTTAATATACCAAGACGCCAGTTCATTAATTTATCGTAATCCGGCTCATCTCTTGTTGTTCTCTTTAACTCCGGGATACCGCTTGCCTCTGCAAATGCGATCCAAATCTCCGGTACTAATACACCTTCCAAATCCAAACATACAATGTCCATTTCGGGTTCCTCCTGTTATCTACATTCTCGCTTCATTATAATATACCACCTGCCATTCTGCAATACCCTTGGGCTAACAGAATAGCTGGGGTGGGTTATGAATGGGCTATCCGTATTTATATAAAAGATCCGTTTCGTTCCCTGTGAACTACATATGCCTGATTCGCTCATGCTTCTGTGCAAACTCGCCCTACGGGCTCAGACATGCACCCGCATTCGCTGGCAATATGTAGCTCCCTACGGAAACTCCACTATATATCTTTTATATAAATACGGATAGCCCATCTACAACCCACCCCAGCTATTCTTTCCACTTATGTACATTTCTCTCCCTCTGCCTTGTATCTGCTACAGATACAAGGTGATGTCTATATATCAGAAATGTTGCACAGAGAATCCTTCCTATATCAAAAGCTTTGCTCCGTTATCGTTATAAGATACATATGGCTGACGTCAGGGCTGCGCCGGGCATTGCAATAACATTGTGAGGATTTCGTTATGAGGTTTGCACTAGCTGTCAGCACAAAGCCCTTGTCTGAGTCCGTAAGGACGAGTTTGGGCGACTGCTGACAAATAAGCGTGCGAACCGAATAGAAACCCGGAACTCGTTATTGCAATGCCCGGTGTAGCCCTGACGTCAGCCATATGTATCGAAGATGGATCAGAAGAATAAAATCTTGTGGCCCTGGTCGATCTGGTAGTAGGAGATTTTGTGCTGTCTGGCAAATTCCTTCTCTGTTTCCATCTCGCCATGGAGATTGGAGCGAAGCATCCACGACAGCAACAGACCTGCCGCAAACAGTCCGCCACAGACAATGCCCTGTATGATCGGTAACAATTTAAATCCTGTAAGTAAAATATTTATCGAATCCATGTCTTATCCTGCCTTTCTTTTACATAATCAGTCGTTGTTGAAGATGCAAGTCGTTCTTTGTCGTGCTTATACCTGTTGTATTTACTGAGATTTCTGGTAAAAAGTCCCGCCGCCAGCATAAAAAGGAATACAATGATCGACCCTCCATATTCATGGAAAAAGCCATACCCTTTTGCAATGCCCTGATTGATTTCATAAAATACAACCGCTCCGATCGTGCAGCATACAACTCCGGTCATCACCGCATCCGAAATAAAACTCCTTTTATTCACCGGAATATTGCCAACAACCTTTCCGGTCTGTCCATTGACCAATATCGTATAAAGCTCATGCCTATACCAGAAGGTCATGAACCATGCGGGCAGGAGCGCATACTCAATCTTATCCACACTGTACTGTTCAATGCTCTTCTCAATGTAAGTCGTTCCTGTATCTTCTATCATTGCTTTATCCATAGCATCACTTATCCTCTGATGGATGTCCGGCGCAGCCTCTCTGGACGGCACATCATACCGATCTGCATAGAATCCGGACAGATACGATGGATCAAATGGCTTTAATGCTTCCATATGATATGGTTCCAGACGACTGGATAGCCGATCATCTAATTTTCTGGATGCATCAAAGGTAACCTGTTCAAAATTTCCATATGCATCTGCAAACATATCTGTCTTCTCATTTATACCTACAGAGACACTTCTCGTTTCCGCATCATATTTCTGATTCTGAAATGATCCCGGATACAATCCCATCTTCTTCGATGACTGCAGCATCGTATAAAAGGATTGGTTTCTGTTCATTCCGGCATTAAAGATATTTTCCGGTTCTTTCTTCTCAGCTTCATTACTCGTTACCAGATGCAGATTTGCTTTTTTCCGCATATATACTGTATACAGCCAATATGGAATATAGATTCCACGGATCTTGTCAATCTTCGGATGCTTGATCTCTCTTGGCACATATCTGCCTGTACCGAATTTCTCTTTGATCGCATCCACTGCCTGCTGTTCCGTTATGGAAAATGGAATGATATAATCCGGCCATACTTCCTTCGATTCACGGTCAAATATAACCGTCGGCTGTCCACAAAACGAACAAAAAGTTGCCCGCTCATTTCCATGGATCATAATCTGTGCTCCGCAGGAAGTACAGCGGAATATCTGAACCGACATCAGTCGTTCTCCCTGCATCTCTCTCCGGTCACCTGTATAAGCAGTGTCTTGTGCCTGCCGCTCTGATTTTTCTGATATATCTTCTGCTTCCGTCTGTTTTGATGCAGCCGATATATCTTCCGGTCTGTTATTCCGCATCTCAAATGCCAACAGATCCGCATCCCAGTCAGGATTGATCTGGATTTCCTTCTCTCCATGCCACTTCTGATCTTTATCAAGACCAAACCACAGATTATCAAATGATCGTTTTCCGTCTTCTTTTTCCTCTGTATCCGGATCTACTTCCTTTAACTTCATATGGAATCTGCGTTCACTTGTTTGACCACATTGTGTACATTTCATTTTTCCGAGATCCGGATCATATACCAGCGCACCCCCACATGCCTCACACTTATAGATCATATGTTTCTCCCCTTGAAATTCATCAAATTATATTATGATATTTTTTCGATACTGGACTCGTTGCCTGCTCCAGCCATATGCGTTCTTCCTCCGTCAGATGTGGAGCGATCTTCTCATACACATTCTTGTGATATTCATTCAATCGTTGGAGCTCACGATCTGTCATCAGTTCCGGTATCAAAGCTTCTGTATCAAACGGAACCCAAGTCAGAGTTTCAAATTCCAGAAATGTTCCATTTGCTTCCGTTTCTTTCAAGAATACCTCCGGAAGCTTGCCTGCCGGTTTTCCTGCTTTCTTACAAAGAACCAGATTCTCATGACGGATGCCAAACCTTCCTTCTATATATAAACCCGGTTCATCTGATGTGATCATTCCTTCTTCGAATACTGCTGTCGGTCTGCGTTCTTCCATGATTCGGAAGTGGATCCTGTTTGGTCCTTCGTGTACATTTAACAGATATCCGACTCCATGACCGGTACCATGATTGAAATCCAGGTCATACCGCCACAGTGGTTCACGCGCCAGATAATCGAGATTCTCACCACGCGTTCCATGTTTAAATCTCGCTGCTGCCAGATTCAAATGTCCGATCAGCACCAGTGTATATGCCCATTTCTCTTCCTCTGTCAGAGTTCCGAGCGTAATCGTTCTGGTGATATCAGTCGTTCCCTCCATGTAATGGCCACCACTATCTACTAATAAAAAGCTCTCCGGTTTTAATTCGACATTTGTCTCCTCTGTCGGTTCATAATGTACGATCGCGCCATGTGGACCATATGCAGATATCGTATCAAAGCTCGGCTCGATATACCCCTTTTGCTCTTTTCGAAAAGACTCCAGCTTCTCTGCTGCCGAAAGCTCTGTGATCGTTTCTGTTCCGATATGATGCTTAAGCCAGTAGATAAATTTCGTTACAGCAACTCCATCCTTGATATGCGCATTCCGTTCATTTTCGCACTCTACAGAATTCTTCTGTGCCTTCATCAACTGAATAGCAGACGGTTCATCGACTACGGATACAGTCTCCGGTATACAGCTTCTCAATCTGTAATTGGCCTGACAACCATCCAGCAATATCGTTACCTGCTCTGCCTTTTTATGTGTTTGAATGACCTCCGGCAACCTCCTGAGATCCGTATAGATCTCATTATACGGATGAAGTGTGATCCCATCAACGGCAAGTCCTCTGGTGATTTCATCGTTTAAGATCGCATCATTGATATATAAACGACAGTCTTCATCTGCGATCAGCATATATGACAGGAATACCGGATTACAGTCTATATCATTTCCTCGCAGATTCAGAAGCCATGCGATCTCGTCCAGCGCAGAGATCACCCGGGCATCCGCACCTGCGGATCTTATTGACGCTCTGACACGCGCAAGCTTATCCGCACGGGTTTCGCCTGTGTATGAAAATGGTAATTCAAATACCGGCTCATGTGACAGCTCCGGTCTGTCCGCCCAGAGTTCATCGACCAAATCCAGTTCACCATTTAAAGTGACCTTTTTATCGCCCAGTTTGCCAAGCATCCTATCAGCAAAATCCAAGCTGACGGTTCTTCCATCAAAGCCTACAACCTTTTCCGGTTCCAGATGGTCATACAAATATTCTTCGATCGTTGGAACGCCCGGCTGTCCACTCTTCATCAGTTCGATCGTACTGCCTGCAAGCTGTGCTTCCGCCTGAATGAAATACCGCCCATCTGTAAACAATGCCGCCGTATCAGGGAGCACAACCAGTGTTCCGGCAGATCCTGTAAACCCGGACATATATTCTCTTTCCCTGAAATATGCTCCAACATATTCGGATGCATGAAAGTCATCCGTAGTAATTACATAAGCATCTACACCTGTTTCCTTCATTTTCTCACGCAGCTCTGCCAGCTTCTCTATTGTCGTCATCATATTCACCTTCTCATGTTCTAATCGACCGGTTTCAGGTAAATTCCGGAAAATGCCGGAAGGTCAAATCCAAAATCTCCATTTACACCCTTAATCGTTTTCTCTGTATCTTTTGTGCTTCCGCCAAATTTATTCCAGTCGCTGTTGATCAGTACCTTCATTGTATCACCATTTCCATAATTAAAGTGATAATTTTTATATACAAGTCCCGACAGGTTTAATACAACGATCACCTTATCTTCATTTACTTCACGCTGAAAGATATAGACAACATCCTTTTCCTTACCGCAAAGGATCCATGCAAATCCATTCGGATCATCATCCCATGCAGATAATGCCGGCTCTTTCATATAAATCTTATTCAGTGCTTTCATATACTGGTGGAAAGAATCATGGTTCGGATATTTCAAAAGATCCCAGTCCTGCTCGCGCTTCTCATCCCACTCGCGGAACTGTCCGATCTCATTTCCCATAAAGTTCAGCTTCTTGCCCGGATGCGCATACATATAAGCATATAATGCCTTTGCCTGCGGGAACTTTTCTTCATACATACCCGCCATCTTCTGAATGATCGTTGCCTTTCCATGTACAACCTCATCGTGTGACAAAGGAAGCAGATACCGTTCATTATAGTTATACATCATCGAGAATGTCAGGTCATGATAATGCTCGCCGCGGACAAATGGAAGTGTACGGAAGAAATTCAGTGTATCATTCATCCAGCCCATATCCCATTTGTAATCAAAGCCCAGTCCACCATATTTTGTTTCCTTCGTTGTACCCTTAAAGTCTGTCGAGTCTTCGGCACACAGGATGATCGAAGGATGACGATCCTTTAACCCCTGATTCATATTCCGGATAAAATCAACCGCCCGGTCATTTACACCACGGCTCTCATCGCCCATCCAGTAGATGATACGGCTGATCGCATCCATACGAAGTCCGTCAAAATGATACTCTGACAGCCAGTAATTCGCCGCAGACTGTAAGAAGCTCCGCACTTCTCCTTTGGAATGAATGAAGTTCATGCTTCCCCACTCACTGTATCCCACATCATTGCTTGGATATTCATACAATGCCGTGCCATCATATCTGGCAAGTCCATAGCCATCAAGTGCGAAATGAACCGGAACAAAATCAAGAATTGTGCCAATATTATGCTGATGCAGAATATCAATCATTTCCTTCAGGTCATCTGCTGTTCCATATCTGGATGTCGGACTGAAAAATCCGGTATTCTGATAGCCCCAGGACTGATCGGACGGATGCTCGGAGAGCGGCATGAACTCTACATAATTATATCCCTGCTCTTTCACATATTCCGCAAGCATCGGAGCGATCTCCTTATAGGTATACCAGCTCTCCGCTACCCGGTTGCTCTCTGCGATCTCCTCCGGTGTCAGCGGATTTCCCTGTTCATCAAAGACCGGTTTTGTGCGCCAGGAACCCAGATGAACTTCATAGATGTTAAGTGGACTTCCCTGACATACACTACGGTTCTTCATCCATTTGGCATCATGGAAACGATAAGTATCCATATCCCGGATAATGGATGCAAATGCCGGACGCAGCTCCATGCCGAAGCCATACGGATCACAATGCTCCATGCTGCTGCCGTCTCTGTGATAGATCTTATATTTGTACATCATGCCCGGTCTTGCTTCCGGCACAAATACCTTGAAAAAGCTGCCGTCATAACAGCGTTCCATGACCGTCTCGTTCCAGTCGTTGAATTCACCGATCACATTTACCCCCAGAGCATTCGGTGCATATGTGACAAATTCCACACCACTGACAACCGTCTTCTTTCCTGTGACCTCTTTCTTCACATGCGCCCCCAGTTCTCTATATGCATCAAAGCTTCTTCCGGAATAAAATTCGTAAATATCCATGTCATTCTCCTTTGTATTTGTACAGATGATTCTTTATTGACTATAGTAAATTTATAGATTAAAATAGACATGTTTATTATATGAGATTACAAAAGCTGACACCATAGCCAATAATTGAATAACGTCAATTTATTGACCATAGTCAACAAACAGTAAATCAGGAGATTGCAATGGATTTAAGAATACAGAAAACCAAGAACAGCATTTTCAGTGCTTTTATAGAATTACGTGCGGCAAAACCGCTCGAAAAGATTACGATCCGGGAGCTGACCCAGAAAGCAAATATCAGCAAACAGACATTTTATCTTCATTTTAAAGATATCTACGATCTGTCGGAATATCTGGAAAATGACGCGATCACGTCACTGGTTGCAGACATTCCAAATCCGGATCTTATCATCACAGATCCGGCTGCCGCAGCCAGACTGCTCTGTACCGCATTTATCACACAGGGACATCTGTTCAACATTCTTTTTCCGGATGATGACAGAAGCTGTGGCGTGCTCACCAACAAACTGGAAGCCCGCATTAAGGAACTGATCTTTATCACGCATCCGGAATTCAAAGACAATCTGGAGAAAAATATCACAATTTCTCTGCTAATTCAAGGAAGCGTACATACCTTCTTAAAATATAAGGAAGAAGATACCGAGCAGGTGATCGAGATTCTTGCCGATACCATCGGAAGGATTGCCGACCATTCCTAGTCATTCCTCGAACATTTCTCTGCATCAATGGCCAGAACAAACATAAGTGCAATAAGTGCGTTTTGTGGATCATATACATCGATCACATATTGATCTGTCATATGAAACAGTTCCTTTGATATGGATGCAACCATACCACCTGCAGCATCTATGATCTTGTAATCCCATTCCATAAAGCTTCCATCAATATGCCATCCATTATAATCAATATCATATCGGGGCTTAAGAAAGGAAAACTCTTTCTTAATGCATCCCAGATATTGATTTCCCTGATAGATCTCAAATTTTGGAAGAAATGTGAATATCTGCTCCTTTACTGTACCGGCTTCATTCCCATATGGATCGAAAATCTTCAGACAATGTCCCCAGGATATCTGTCCCTTTACCACATATATCGGATTCCCCTGTTCATTATAAATATCATAACTGTCAAACCACGAAAACAGTCTCTGTTTAAAATACATTCTCATACTGCCACCTCCGCTCATTCTGCTGTACTTACTTATATTATCGCTTCATTGCCTTGAGTGCAGCTTTTTCCTCCGGTGTGATACGGAAGGATTCCTGCATCTTCTGGATTGCTTTGTTAAATGTGAAATCATCCAGATGGTTATTATTTAAAAATACCTTCGTCGGCTCCGGACATTTTACATAGGCTTCTGCAAGTCCCCATGCAACACCCATTTTCAGATAATAGCCATCATTCTTCATATGATCGTATGCATATAACACCTTATCAATATAGGCATCATTCAGATAATAATTCAACATCATAACTGCTACAAACCGCAGTTCAAACTCACGATTTCTCTCGTTAGCAGGCTTGCCATCGATTACTCCCTGCTCGTCCAGATATGGCATCAGGAAATCCCACACTTCCTGCTGATACTGGTTTGCGATCTTAAAGGTATTACAACAGGTATCGCAGATCGACCAGTCATCGATCTTTGGTATGAACCGTCCCATGTATGTGAGAATGTCATCGATCTTTCCTCTGGCATAGCCAAGCACGATGCCCTGTAGCATGACTTCTTCAAAGGTATCATCTCTTGCACCATCCAGATACTCCTTCCAGTTTACAGACGCGATCTCTTTCGCCATTTTGCGCAGCACCGGAATCCGAACGCCGATGATATTTCCTGCTCCCGGTGACAGACTCGCTGTAAATTTTCCATATTCAACATCCATATTTTTATACAACTCATCCCGTACCAGATCGTGAACTGTATATTCATTCGTATCTCCCATTTTTCCTCCTGCACCCATATCGTTTAAAATTTAAACACCTTGCCAACCTCCGGTGTATAGCCATCCAGATAAGAAAGGATCTCATCTGTATCTGTCATCACCTGATAGATCTCGTTTGTTACATGGTTCATAAAACCCTTCTCGACACATTCATCCATCATCTGAAACAGGGAATTAAAGAATCCATCCTGGTTATAGACAATGATCGCCTTGCCATGTCGTCCAAGCTGCTTTAAAGTCAGCACCTCAAAAAATTCCTCAAATGTTCCGATTCCACCCGGCACCATGATAAATGCATCACTCCGATCCTCCATGATCTGTTTCCGCTCACGCATCGTCTCTGTCCGGATCAGCTCTGTGCATTTGTCATAGATGATGCCATCCACATTAAAAAATGTGGGTGCAACGCCAACGATCTCACCGTTTCCGGCACTTGCTCCTCTGGCGGCAGCCCCCATAAGTCCTCTTGCACCCGCACCAAATACTAATGTATGTCCTCTCTCTGCCAGCTTCTTTCCAAGATTAAAAACCGCATCCATGTATGCCTGATCAATGTCATTACTGGATGCACCAAATATACATATATTCATACTGCTACTCCATTTTCCTTTTATCACTGTTCATCGCTCTGTGAGCAACCTTATCCTATAGTATGCTATAGAGTTCACTGAAATTCAAATTATATTCTTATAAACCAGTCCAGTTCTTCCACCCGGTCGAGATTCTCATCCGAATGTTCGATCTCTCTGGAATACCGGTACACCAGTTCGATCAGATCAGCCATCTCTAACTTCTCACTGCACTTTATCCATCTGGCGAGAAGCAGCAGGAAGATTACTGTCACATGACCCACCGCGGAATCTATTTTACCAAGAATATTCCCATCATAGACCGCACCTAACAAATAGATTGAGATAAAATAAACAACGATCTGCTCCAGCACGATTTCAAGTGAAGGCAGGCTGCTGTTTCCCCACCATGACAGAAATCGTTTCTTATTCTCTGTGAAACCGGCTTCCCCCTGATCAAACAAAAGCACTTCGGATTCCACCAGCACATCATCCCAGTCCTGATATAACAGCTCCAGCTCCTCTGACAGGAATCTCATATGCTTCCGGAACAGTTCATATTCATCTTTCACGCAGACTTTATCTGTATCCTCACATTCATCCCAGTCGATCAGATCCCCTTCTTCATAATGTCTCTGTGCGGAAGCACCGATCTGCAATACCTTTCTGATCCTTGCTTTCAGACTTTCTTCCCGGTTCTGGGTAATCTTCAAAATCTCCTCCCGGATATCCTCAAGATTGGAAAACAGGAAATAATCATAATCCTCAAATACTTCTTCCTCATCGTCTTCTTCACAGACAAATGTTACCGGTTCTGTCTTCTGCATCAATATCCTTGCCACCTCCGGGCAGGAAAGCGATAATGAAATCTCTCTTATATTTTCAAATTCTTCCGTATGTCTTGGATATTCCCGACAGGTCGTGCATAAGCTGTCTTTTCCCATATGCTTATACATGTCGCACAGTCCATCATCCCGCAAAAATGCACATTTGCCCTTCCGGTTATGTCCGAATACGCCTTCTTCCCACTGTATATTCCGGTGAAGTGTCCGCCTGTATTCTCCTGCGTAATTCCGATATTTTTCCAGTGATTCATCATCGATCACGATCTGCCAGTCAGAACAGCAGGTGTCCGGGCATTTGTCCGCTATACATCTAAACTTTTTATAATAATCCGGATAAGAATAAATCATATCTCTGCCTCACAAACATTTATATATCGTCACTGAGAATATTGCTCTCCCATGTTCCCTTATGCCGGTGCCGAAATGCCAACGATCATTTTATCCTTCAATCAAATGATACGAAATCTGAACACGGCAATTTCTATTATATTAGACCTGCATAAATGAATCAAGCTCGCAATCCATAGAAATTATTGACAAACGATAATTTTAATGATATTTTGAAACTGTAATTATTGTTTTTCGATAATTTTTAGATAAAATCAGCTATCAGAAAGGATATAACCATGAATCAGATTTTTACAACTCCGTTTGAATGGATCGCAGTATGGCTTCGAAAGCTTTCATTATCCGGAAACTCCGGTAACTGTATCGCGATCATACTTTATATCATTATCTGCTGTCTCCCGGCAATCGCATTTCTGCTTCTTTGTCTGAGGAAAAAGAAGATCCGTGCAGACTATCTGTTACTCGTATGCTCTGCTGCCCTCTTTATCGGCATTTACCTGATGATAAATCCGGGGCTTATGACCCCCTATTTTCGTTATTCGATACCTATGATCAATCTGGCAATATCGACAACCCTGTGGTCCATCTTTATCTGTTACATCATTCTCCGGGTTCTTGCCATAATCCGGTATGCAAATGAGATCAATCTGGCAAAGATCGCACAGGTTTTCATCATTCTTGTAATGATCATATCAATCATTAATATCTGTTTCATAAAGCTTCCAAAACTATGGGTTTCTGCAAATCAAACAGGTCCTGACCTGTATTCCCGGATCATATCATCAGAAGATGGTGCTGTTATGCTTGATAATGGCAGCATGAGATCATTTCAGTCTGACCGCATTCCGTTACTCCTCTGCGACCTGGTGCCATCCCTGTTATTCATCTGGGTATTGATCGCATCCTTCCGGCTGTGTCGTTCTCTGAAAGACAATCATTTCACCGATCAGACGATCCAGGATGCAGGGGCACTCTCCCATCTGTGTGTAAGAGTTCTCTGCATTACGGCAGTACTTGAAGTTGTTCGAAACATCCTGCAGCTTCTTATGCTTCCGTCACTTTCAGATACGACCTTTACCGTATCTCTTCCTATTATAGAAATACTTCTGACCGTAACGGCATTTATCCTTGCAAAGAAATTCGAGACAGCACACACGCTGGAAGAAGAAAATGAAGCATTCATTTAACACGGGGGGTTCATATGGCAATTAAGATCAATCTGGAAAAAGTCTTAAAAGAAAATAATATGACTTCTAAAGAATTATGCAAAAAGATCGGCATAACCGAAGCAAATCTTTCCATTTTGCGAAGCGGAAAAGCAAAAGGTGTCCGATTTACAACCATCAATAAAATATGTTACTACCTGCACTGTGATGTAGGCGATATTCTGTCATTTGACGGAAATCTTGATGAGGAGGAAGAAGCATGAAGAAATTTTTATCTATAAGTATACTGACCATTTTAGGTCTGACTGTCCTTTCCGGCTGTCAGCTTGCAAAGAAAGAAAATACCCCATCTGCAGTTACCAAGCATCTGGTTGGTATCTATTGTACAGCAACACCTCTGGATGATCAGGAAGAACCGATTTCCTGCACATATGATCAGAAAACAGATACTTTCAAACCGGATAATCCCGATATCTCCGGCTGCTATCTTGCTGCAATTAAAGTTGATGTATCCGAAGAAGAAGGAGATTTCTATTATTCGTTCTGTTCCGATATGATGGCTGAACCATCTATAAACATTTCCGGTTCCAATGGAACGAGCACTACCTCCTATGAGTCTTCATCCCATACACTAATCGGTCAAAGCAATTATATATATCCGCCTGATGGTACCACAGAAGCTTCCTTATCCCTTTCCGGCACTCTCTATGTTGATCCGGACAAAACAGATTATTCCACAGATTCAGATCTTTATTATATCTATCTGAATCTAATCTATCAGAAAGAAAATGGTGATCTCTTTATAACACCCGGCTCTCCTGTTTCAATCATGAACGAAGGCGAATCAACGACTCAAACCTTCTCTGAAAGCTACACAGAATCAGGCATCGATTCCAATGCCACTACAACGAATACGATCTCCCTTACGGTACGATCCATTTCAGATCCTGTAGACAGCTACACCTTCTATGGTATGTCCGATGACAATACCATACTTTGGAGCGACACACAAAAAGCAGCCACCCTCACCGATGAACCGATATCCTTAAAAGGTGCTTCCTATCTGCTCATAAAAGAAGTGTCCACCAAAGGCATTGTTTCCTACGACGTCCTTACCCATACAGATGATGACGCAGAAACCACAGATCCTGACTACCACAACCGCTATATCTCAACTGACAGCTTTTACTATCAGCCTTCAGAGATCCATATAGTGAAATAGATGGGCGAAAAATATAGTCGGCTGTTGCCGGACAGGCGACTATATTTTTCTGGCTTTGGTTCTTCCACAAACAGAAAACACCACGGTATATATTCAAGGAACAGAACTCGTCCCTTAAACATACACCGTGGTGTTTTCGTCTGCTACTTTAAAGTCTCTCGACAACCTTGTTGAGGACTTCAATCTCTTTGGCCTTTGCGGTCATGATATACTTCTCAAAACGATCAAGGCAGTTCACATTTCCTGTGATGGATGTCTTGATCAGAAGGTTTCTTGCTGTCAGCATATTGTTGACAACCTCCATGTACTCGTCAAGAATCTCATTATCATAAGCCAGCACACCTTTTGCCATCATATACTTCAGACGTTCATTCATCAGAACTTTATGATCGTATAACAGGTGAAGCGCACGGATATCAAAATCAGGCTCATCTCCTGAAAGCTGCTTTTCGATTTGCTTATATACTGCATCGTATACATCTACACCGAATACTGTATCTGAGAAACGATTTCTCATCATACGGAAATGATTCTTGGAATCCTTTGCGTCCAGATATTCAACCAATGTATCCTTGATATATGCCACATCCAGATCATAATACATCTCAGCGGTATTCTTCTGGATCACATATAAACCACGTCTGCCTTTATAATCATCCTTAAACATATGATCTTCGGATGCTGTTATGATATCGTAACCCCGCTTAACATCCTCAAAAGATACAGTTGAATAAGAATAATGCTCACCAAATGTGAAATCACCAACATGGAATTCTTCCTTATCCTTATCATAGCCAAAAATAAATAACTCATGTGGGAATTTGTAATCTGCACCGGAATCGCACAGGATCTTTGCCTCGTCAAATACACCATAGACATATCCGTTCAGGTCGATCGTTTTAATAATGAAGTTAATGATATCTCCACAGTAGCTCTCTACCTGCTCTTTTGTCATCAGTGAGAACAGAAGATATGGACACTCCTTCAAAGAACTGCTTCCCGGCATCATATCTGCCAGAAGCATCTCATCTCCTGTGAAAATCTCCTCAATATTATAACATCTAAGCTGGATGTAATTGCTGAAGATCCAGTTCTTAGCCTTTTCGTCATCCCCCAGAATTGAGAATAATGTTGCATGCCACTGCCATGATGTAATCATCGGGTAGCTGACTGGCAATATCTTTTTATTGCTCATGATTATACCTCCCTTATCTTCTCTAGTTCAACTTGGCTGCAACAGCGGCAACCACATCATTCATATCATAATACAAGCCCAATGCAAGTTCTGAATCCTGAAATTCAATATTGAAATCATTTTCAAGCTCTACGATCAACTGAATAATTGATACAGAATTAACCCCATATTCTTTTGTCAACTCGGCTGTCATGTCAAGCTTGCTGATGTCGATCTCCGGCATAACACAAGCTACAGCCTGTAAAACCTTTGCTTCCAAATCCTTTCTGTCCATTACTGACCTCCTATCTGATATTTTAGAACCCGACATATTATATCGTCAGGTTCTTTTTGTTAATATTTACCAAATACTGTTATTAACATTGTATATGTTTTAACACTTTTTTTCAATAACTTCTTACTATATTAATAGCTTTTATTCTTTCCTTGCATCCAGAATCATCTGCCGGGCTGCCTCAACTGCGGTCTTTACTGCCATGTCCGTATCGTATGCCAGTGGATTTTCAAGCCCTGCTGCCTTCCGCTCCTGATTTCCAACCACCAGATAACAGGCTCCGACCTTCACACCCAGATAAGCACCTACGATAAATAACGCCGCTGACTCCATCTCGGATGCCAGACAGCCCATCCGCTTCCATGCCTCCCATTTGGCTTCCAGTTCATAGGACACCGGCTTGGTTCCCGGCTCATGCTGTCCATAGAAGGAATCCTTGCTCTGAACAATTCCGGTATGGTATCGAACTCCCGTCGTCTCACAGGCTTTTGTCAGTGCCTGAATAACCGGATAGCTTGCAACCGCCGGATATTCAATCGGAGCATATTCCTTTGATGTACCCTCCATCCGGACAGCACCGGTTGCCACCACGATATCCCCTCCCATGATATCTAACTGCATCGCGCCACAGGTTCCAACCCTTATAAATGTATCTGCGCCACAATGCACCAGTTCCTCCAATGCAATCGCTGCTGATGGTCCGCCGATACCGGTCGATGTTACACTGACCTTCTCGCCCTCCAGATATCCGGTATATGTCACGAATTCCCGGTTGTCCGCAACCAGCTTTGCATCATCCAGATAAGCTGCGATCTTCGCTGACCGCTTCGGATCCCCCGGCAGGATTACATATTTTCCGATTTCGTTCTTCCCTGTCTTTATGTGATATTCCCGTCCTGATTCTTCCTGATAGATCATACTGCCACCTCCGTTTCTGTCTGCTTTTGTTCCGGTCAATCCCTCTTTTTTTACAGCTATTTGTACAAAAGCAGATACATATCAACTGCTATTTACCTGTATTATACCGAAAATATACACCAAAATCACCAATTTCTCCTATTTTGTACAAATTTTTCATAGCAATTTGTAACACCATTACAGTTTTACTACATATAAATGAATATCCTTAACTTAAAAATGCCGATTTTTGAATTTCTTTAGGATAAAATTTCTATTCGCTTTAAAAAATTTTATAAATTGGTAATAATTTTGCTTTTTGTTCACACTTTCATAATTTGACTTTAGCAAAAAAAAGGATTATAAATTGTTCAACAAATCAAGGAGGCGAGTTTTATGGCTAAATCAACTGACATTAAAGTAAAATTAAGCAGCGTTGATGAAGTAAAGCAGTTTGTAGATGTAATGAGAGGATATCATGGTGATGTCGATATATCAGCTACAAACAAAAACTATATGGTAGATGCAAAATCTATTCTTGGTGTTATCAGTCTCGATCTGAGAGATGAATTAACCGTAAAATTCTATGATGGTATTTCCGATTCATACATGTCAACACTGAAGCCTTTCATTGCTGAACCAGCAGTCGCATAAGGCAACTTACATTTAATAAAAGAAATATACGACAAACAGAAGCTATAAGAGCAGTCGTAAAAAAGGATATCCGGTCATGATTACCGGGTATCCTTTTTTCATTGTAAGGAAAAGGGTTATTGACGTAGCTGGAAAACCATCATAAAATGGATAAGTAAATTTGAATAATGATTTGAGGAACACAAATGAACTTATTAACAATGAAAAATATTCATAAAGCCTATACAGACAAGGTTCTCTTTAAGGGAGCCGATTTTTCTGTCAACACCGGTGATAAGATTGGTGTGATTGGTATAAATGGTACGGGAAAATCCTCCTTGTTAAAAATGATTGCCGGTATCGATACCTGCGATGCCGGATTGATCGTAAAAGGCAATAATGTTGTTGTCAATTATCTTCCACAGAGTCCGACTTTCCATGATGATGAAACAATCTACGAACATGTTATCACGGCAAACAGCACAGAAGAAAATAAGTGGAGCATTGAAGGAGATGCACGGGCACTTCTGGATAAGCTTGGATTCACTGATACCAGCATCTCGGTTTCCAGTCTGTCCGGCGGTCAGAAGAAAAAGGTAGCCCTTGCCGCTGCCCTTCTTTCAAGCTGTGATATTCTGGTTCTTGATGAACCAACTAACCATCTGGATAATGATATGACCGAATATCTAGAGGACTATCTGAACAACTACAGGGGTGCACTGGTCATGGTCACACATGACCGTTATTTTCTCGATCGTGTAACAAACCGGATCGTTGAGATCGACAAAGGATACATCTACAGCTATAATGCCAATTATGAAGGCTATCTCATGCTGAAAGCCGAACGTGAAAATATTGCGCTTGCCACCGAACGCAAGAACCAGAATATTCTCCGGAAAGAGATTGCATGGATCCGCCGTGGTGCACGCGCAAGAAGCACCAAACAAAAGGCTCATATCAAGCGCTATGAAGCCCTTGCAGCCGAAGAAATGATTGAAGCTGATAAGACAGTAAATCTCAGCTCAATTGCCAGCAGACTTGGAAATAAAACGATAGAGCTTCATAATATTTCAAAAAGCTTTCCAGGACTTACCCACCCACTCATCGAGAATTTCTCTTATAATTTTCTGCGTAATGACAGAATCGGTATTACCGGACCAAATGGCTGTGGTAAATCAACCCTTATGAAGCTGATCACCGGCAATCTGAAACCCGACTCCGGTATCATAGAGATCGGTGAAACCGTAAATATAGGATATTTCTCACAGGAAAATGAAATGCTAGACGATAACAAGATCGTACTGGACTATGTGAAGGAAACCGCAGAATATATCCGGACCGTCGATGGATATATGTCTGCATCCACCCTTTGTGAGGAATTTCTGTTTGATTCCACCCTGCAGCACCAACGGATCGGCAAGCTGTCCGGCGGGGAAAAGCGCCGCCTGTATCTGCTTAAGATCCTTGCCGGCTCGCCGAATGTCCTGATCCTGGATGAACCAACCAATGATCTGGATATATCAACACTCTGTATTCTGGAAGATTATCTGGATACCTTTCAGGGCATCCTGATCGTAGTTTCCCACGACCGGTATTTCCTTGACCGTGTTGTAAAACGGCTGTTTGTCTATGACGGCTATGGACAGATCAGGCAGTTTGAAGGAAGCTATACCGACTATTATCTGGAATATGGAACATTTGCAAATTCTGTAAAGTCCGGTTCCGGTTCTGTAAAGCCTGCTCCGGCTTCCAAGGGAAAACCTGCAGCAGATTCTTCAAAATCAGGAGCAGCAGAAAAGGACACCGCACCGAAACGTGCAAAAAACAAATTTACTTTTAATGAACAGCGTGAATACGATACCATTGAAGACGACATTGCTGCCTGTGAAGAAACCATTGATGGACTGGACAGGGAAATCGCAGCTTCCACAACAGATTTTACAAAGCTGAATCATCTGATGGCAGAAAAGGAAAATGCCGAACTGAAGCTGGAACATCTGATGGAACGGTATGTTTACCTTACAGATCTTCTGGAATCCTTTAAAAAATAAGTATAGTATAATAAATAAGAAAATGAGGAGACAGGCTTACATCTGTTTCCTCACTACTTTATACTCATCATCTAACTGAAAATATGGACAGCTTTCATATGAGCTCGTTATAAATCTGGCATAATCATCTTCATCCATATTCACCATGCATTCCGAAAAATCATCTTCTTCATCATACACATAGTGTGCACACAAATCACAACTCGCTGCTCCCATAAGCAACCTCCTTCTTGTCATTTTTGCAAATTAATTGCCTGTTTTCAGTAAATATTACACATATTATTTTCAATTTGCAAGTCCTATCCCATAATATATTGTTCATGCCTACAGAAAAGAGTTTTTGACTGGCAATACTTTCCATATTGTGATATTATAAAAAAGTATAATTTATAACTTTTCTGATACAGAAAAGAAACCGGGGTGCGTAATTATGAGAAAAAAACTACTATTATTTATAATAGCTGCTATTTTTACTTTTTCAAGTATGACAGTCCTCGCCGCAGAGGATACCGCAGACAAAGATGCAAAAGATAAAAAGTCTGCCGCAGCTACCATCGATACTTCTTTATACTATTATAACAATTTCGATAACGATGCTTACCGGGATGCTTATAACCAGTTAAAAGAAGCAGCAGATGCATTTCACAATTCAAACCAGAATGCTGAATACGAAAATGCGAATACCGAAAACAGCTACTATAAAGCATTTTCGATCAATGTTACAAGCAAAACATGGGAAGTTATCGGTCCGACAGGTATGCAGGCAGTTATCAATGCCTTTCTGGCAGATAATCCTACATACTTCTGGATGTCTCCTTCCTTTAATTACAGTACCAAGTCTTTAGATGGCGGTGCTGTATGCTATAATGTCGAGATTGTCTGTTATAATGATTATGCAAATGGAAGTTCCAGACAGGTCATTAAGAATAACATTGATATCTCCGTATCAAATCTTGCTGGCAATCTGGAAAAAGATCTTCCTGATTACCAGAAGGAATATCTGATCCATAATGCGATCATTGAAGATACTTACTTCCAGGTCAGCAATGAAAACTCACATTCCGGATTAAGCTGGTCCTATACAGTAGATGGTATTTTCAACGCAAAGCATAAGACAGCAACTTCATTTGGATATGCCAAAGCATTCAAGGCAGTTATGGATGCCACCGGTGTAAAATGTATCTATGTAGAAGGAAATACCAAAGAAAACGATGATTCTACCTATAATTCACATGCATGGAATATGGTTTATCTGGATGATGGCTGGTATATTGTAGATCTTGCGTATGATCATCCGGAAACAACCTCCGGCAAAAATGTTCTGATCTATGATTATTTTAACATTACCAGTGATGAAGCATCCGATCTGAATCCTGCATCTGACTGGCTGCCTGGTATTCCAACCTGTACCGGTACGGCTCACAGTATCGACAGCATCCAGTCTACACTGGAAGCTGAAAACATCTGGCAGGAAGACAATTACAATTTTTTCGATAAAATACTGGATAAATACGGTGTGTCCGTTGTCCTGATCAGCCTTGGTGTTATCATAATCCTGATCGTCACTTTGGTTAAACGGATTCACAAAAGACGGAAAGCAAGACGTGTCGAAAAGATTAAGAATACAAAGACCGTAACGATCGATCATTCCGAACTGGATGAGGAACTTCGTCGTCCACCACTGTCATAATAAAAAAGTGGAACTATACCTATGATAACAAAGGTACAGTTCCACTTTTTTACTTATTAATTTCCTATGATCAACCAGGAGGTCAGAATTCCCAACAGGCGTTCATCCGGGTGTCCTGTCTCTGTTAAAAAGATCAGACCAATCCTTTCATGATCTCTTCTGCTTTCTTCATAGTATTTCTTAACATTCATAACTTTTTCATCATATGCAACAAAGCGGAAACGTTCAGACGGATGTTTCTCCAGCTCAATATATTCCTGAAGATCCCGAAACCGGGTTTTCTCATCAATATGACAATTTGTGTCTCCCAATAAATACGGAAAAATACAGTTGTCACTGAAATCTCCCACTACCCTTTTATCTTTCAGGATTGGCACATGAGAAATATTTCTGTCATTCATGATCCGGATAACCGGCATAACCGGATCATCCAGCGAACGCCATACCAGATTATTAAAGGGTACTGCAATATCCATACACCGCACCGGATTCTTAATACGATCCAGCACCATTTCCAGAAGCTCGATCATCTTCTTGCCCGGCTGTACAGCAAATTCCTCATCCAGCCGTTGATTATGCTGCAGCAGATTTCTCACTTCTCTGCAATAATTCAGTTCAAACCGGATATCCTTGAATTCACTCCGTTTTTCCAGCTTGGCAACCGCCGAACCATCCGGCGGAAGTTTGAATTCATTGATCGCTGCATTTTCCAGCTCCTTGTATTTATCAAGGAAAATTTCCGTATTATCCATAATGACATCCTCCCAATTTCTGATCTGATATCAGCCAGCAAGCTACACCCGAAAGTGTTTATTTTAAATAATTAAAATCACCCAGATTATCAATGGATATCCAGGTTCCTTCGTTTATGATCGTCTGAACCAGTTCATCATTTTCATCCATTTCCTTACTGCTGCAATCATCAGAAACTTCATATAGTATACTGTTATTGATCAATACATTTGCTGTTTTCTTATCTTTATCCGGATAGTATACATATACTCCATTATCCGATACCGCATATCCCTTATCCCGGTTATATGCACGAATTGCCAGCGCCGCATTCTTCATATCCCCTTCAAAGCCGTATACGGTAACTGTAATATCCTTTGATGATGAATTATTGCTCCAGTCTGTAACACGAAGTGTACAGTCCAGATCTCCGGTCTTTGTTGTATCGATCTGACGGTTGATCGTAAGTTCATTGGTCAGATCCGGCTGTGAATCCTCTACTGAATAGTAATCCAGCAGATCGACCTGCTCATTTACGAAAACGCCCAGATTATCCGGTCCGATAATTTCCGGGAAATCTCTGTCAACTACTTCAAGCGTAAGTTTTTTCTTCTTTTTCAGCTTTCCGCATTTTACTATATAGCTCACTTTATAGGAACCAATCTTCTCCGGTGCAAAATCCGCTGTATCGCAGGTAACAACCGCCTTACTGTTCACCGGCTCTACATATGCCGTGATATCAAATTTCGAACCCAATACATATTCGCTTGAAATCTGCTTTACCTTGAGATAGCGGCCACGCATAATGCCATTTACCATAAAAAGCAGAATAATGCCTACAACAACTGCAAGCAGCAATGTAAACTGATTTGCTGTTATTCTTCTGCGTCTTCTTTTTTGTGGCTGTGTCTTTCTTCCTGATGCATTGTTTGAACGTACACTGCCAGTGTTGGCACTCTTTGTTCCGTTACCTGAATGTGCGCTGGTGTTTCTTGCGCTGCCTCCATTGCTTCCGGCTGCGCTATTTTTTGCTCCGCTGCCCGTTTTATTTGTATGTGTACCGCCGGCACTCTTTGTTCCGTTACCCGGACGTGTGCTCCCAGTGCTTTTTGTTCCGGTTCCCGCCGTTTTTTTCTTCACTACTGCATTTGATACTGCGGGCTTTTTTACATTTTTATTTTCCTCACCCATTTTATTACCTGCTCCTTTTCTTTTATATATCAATATCCCTTTGTTTTTAAATCATGAACCAGCTTCACATAAAATTCCCGGACATCAAATCCCGGAATATTTTCCCGGTTTAAATCGATCACATCTCCATGCGAGATTCCGCGCTTCCCCTCCACTGTCAGGTATTTGAAATCTGCTCCCCATGGGAATGATTTTTCGCCTACCAGTCCATCATTTGCTCCATCAAAATATTTTACCAATCGATATGTATAATTCAGCGGAAATCTGCCATTTCCTGCCACATTCTGCCTCGAACCAACGCTCTGATATAACACGCCCTGTGCATCATGTAATTTATCATTTAGGACTTTACATGCCGAAGCTGTCAGATCTTTTACTCCCAACAGAAAATCCGGCGAATCATCGCCCAATTTTTTAAATACTGCATTATACGCTTTTGCCACGCTCTGCTGCTCTTTTTCCGGAACAATATTTAACAGATAATCTGCAAATTCACATCCCCGGTGCGGTGTATTTATCGTTGTTAGTGATGCAACATACCGATCTGTACCAAGTTCTGATAAGGCATAGCGCATATCCAGACCACCTTTTGAATGTGCGATCACATTTACTTTTTCACAGCCCGTTTCAGCTACGATCTCCCGGATTCTTGCATCCAGCTCCTGCGCACATGCCGGAACCGATGCTGCCGACTGGTGATTGCCATAAAAAAGAACTGCACCATTTGTCTCCAGTTCCTTTGGAATTCTTCCCCAGTAATTTAACAATTTGAAATCCCGGAAGAAGATACCATGCACCAGCAGAATCGGGTATTTTGTTTTGCAGATCTGCTCTTTATTCCGTTCCCGATTCAATCGAACCTTATCATTTTCAAATGAAACCTCTCCTATCGTCAAGCGAAGTATCTTCCCAAGTACGACCAGATTTACAACCGGTATCATGCCACATACAGCTCCGATCCCTCTCCATTTGATACCAAGCTGTTCTGACGTCAGATATATCCGGATCATTCCATTCCAGAACACAACTGCTTCCACAAGAATCGCTGTCAATATATGAAATACCCACATTTTCCCATTTGTCGGTATATATTCAGCCGGAAGAACTTTTGCCATACATAAAACGGTATATATAATTGTAAGCACTGTGGATACACAGAATACAAATAGCTGCATACAGCCGTTTCTGCATTTGCTAAGTCTTGGTGTTTCCAGTTTTCCGCACAATACCGTCGGTATTACACAGACCATCCCCGTAACAAGCCATGGAACAATATCGTACAACACGCTATTATAAACTCTGCCTGACAATACCGTACAGGCAGCAAGCCCGACTGCAAGGCTTCCAAAGACTGTAACAACCGCCAATCTCCCTTTTCTCATGTATATCCTCCGTTTTATACACTCTCCTTTTTTGTAACCATACTAATTATACCAAAGCATGTGCTGCCTTGCTACAATTATTTCATTGCATTCTCTATAAAAAAATGCGATAATGACCTTTAGTATTATCCTATTCACAGGAGGAAATTGAAATGTCAATTAATAATATCGGCCCTTTCACAAAGAGCCATCTGGATATGTGTATCAAAAACAACAGCATTGATGATGCCTTATATGAAAAATATGGTGTAAAACGTAGTCTCCGTGATTTAAATGGTATCGGTATCAATGCCGGAATCACGAATGTCTCTCTCAGTAAATCATTTACAACAGATGAAAACGGCAACCGTATTCCATGTGCCGGAGAGCTCTACTATCGTGGCTACGAAATCCACGATCTGATCAAAGGATTTTTCCTGGATAATCGTTTTGGTTTTGAGGAATGTACATATCTCCTGTTATTCGGTGTTTTGCCGGATGAAAAGGAGCTTCAGAACTTCAAGCAGGTTTTAAATATCAGTTATGATCTGCCGCATCATTTCATTCAGGATGTGATCATGAAGAGTCCGACTGCCGATATTATTGCAAATATGACAAAGAGTACACTGGCTCTTGGTTCATACGATAAAAAGATGGGTGACAACTCTCTGGAAAATGTATTACAGCAGTGTATCCAGTTGATCAGTATGTTCCCTCGTCTGGCTGTTTATTCCTATCAGGGATACCGCCATTACGAGCTTGGCAAGAGTTGTTATATCCATAAGCCGCTTCCTGAATTGTCATTTGCCGAAAATATATTAAGTACCCTACGTTCCAATCGGAAATACACCCGTCTGGAAGCCCGTGTACTGGATCTGGCACTGGTACTTCATATGGAACACGGTGGCGGAAGCAACTCAACCTTTACAACGCGTGTTGTAACCTCTTCCGGTTCCGATACATATGCAACAATGGCTGCTGCCCTCTGTTCCTTAAAGGGACCTTTAAACGGTGGCGGTGATTATCAGGTTATGGGTATGATGAAAAATATCCGTGACAATGTATCCGATATAACAGATGAGGAAGAAGTTGGCGAGTATATCCGTAAGATTGTCAACCGGGAAGCATATGACAAGACCGGTATCGTATATGGTATGGGACATCCATTCTATTCTATATCCGATCCCCGTGCTCTGGAATTCAAAAAATATGTAAAGCTTCTGGCAGCCGAAAAGGGTATGGACGAAGAATATGCCCTTTATGAGATGATCGAGCGCATTGCACCTAAGATCATTGCCGAAGAACGTAAGATTTACAAAGGTGTTTGTATCAATATTGACTATTACAGCGGACTTCTCTACAAAATGTTAAAGATTCCTGCTGAGATGTTTACCCCGTTATTTGCAATTGCACGAGTAGTCGGCTGGAGCGCACACCGTATGGAAGAACTTGTAAATTCCTACAAGATCATCCGTCCTGCCTACACCAGCATTGCAGAGATCAAAGAGTACGTTCCTATTAATGAGCGATAAAACAACTACAGCTACAGCCTTTTCTCCCTGTCTCCAGCCATCTCGACCCTATACTTATTATTCCGCAAAACGCTTTCGCTCTATTCCTCAACGCAGCGGTACATAAGGTTGCAGAAAACGCAACCTAAGTACCGGCGCTCGGAAAGGTTTGCTTCATAACAAGTATAGAACCGAGATAACTGAATGACAGGAAGAAAAGGCTGTAGCTGTTTATAACTTACAAAACTAACGCCCTTGTCTCAAGACATCAGCAAGGATTCCGTTATGAATTGCATATACCAGCAAATGTGGGTGCATGTTTGAGCCATCAGGCGAGTTCGCACAGGAATATTTGCGAATCGGGTATATGCAGTTTATAGGAACCGCAGGGAGTCTTGGCACAAGGTCGAATCTGGTATCGCACAGGTGACCGTCGTTTAGACATTTTCTACCACTCAAGTACGATCGCACCATAGGTTAAGCCGGCGCCAAATGCTGACATTGCAACCTTGTCGCCACGTTTTAAGCCGCCATCACGCACCAGACTGTCAAGCATGACAGGTACACTGGCAGCACTCATATTTCCGGTATATCCAAGTGTCATCGGGAACTTCTCGATCGGCGCTTTTAACCGCTTTGCTACTGATTCGATGATACGGACATTTGCCTGATGAAGAACGAAATAATCAATATCATCGGCTGTCATATCTGCCTTTTCCAGTGCTTCGAGCAGGCACTTCGGGCACTGTCTGACTGCGAATTTGTATACTTCCTGTCCATCCATATGCAGATAATCATGTTCGATCCCATCTTCCGTAAATATATTGTGAGTACGTCTGCTCTCGCAATTCAAAACCATTCCCTTCTTACCGATCGATCCCTGTACTACACTGATAATTCCCTTGTCGGATTCTTCCAGATACGCTGCACCTGCTCCATCTCCAAACAACACGCAGGTTCCACGATCGTTCCAGTCGAGGATCTTGGATAATGTCTCCGCACCAATTACCAGTGCATTCTTAACAAAGCCTGTCTCGATGTACATTTTTGCCACATTGAGTGCAAATACAAATCCTGAACATGCAGCATTTACATCAAATGCAATGGCATTGTCTGCACCAAGTTCCGCCTGAACCTGGCATGCGGCACTCGGTGTATAATAATCCGGTGTTACTGTTGCAAGCACGATCAGTTCTACATCAATTGCTTCTTTTCCTGCCATCTCCAAGGCTTTCTTTGCAGCCTCTGCTGCCATTCCTGCAGTCGTTTCATGTACTGCGATTCTTCTATTCTTAATTCCGGTTCGGCTGGAGATCCACTCGTCCGAAGTATCTACATATTTCTCAAGGTCTGTATTCGACACATTTTTTTCCGGTAAAAAGCTTCCGGTTCCCATTATTCTTATTGGCATAGGTTTTCCCCTTTGTATTTTTTAGTTGCATTCATTATAGCATACATTATTACTTCCAGCAATTTCCTTGTGAGCCTTCCATTTTATAAGCCACCGGCACGAAGGTTTTGAGCAAACACATTTTCAGGCATGCCACCCACTACAAGATAACTATAAAAGAGCTTGCTTAATGTTTCATGAACCGTATCCGAAACCCTTGAAGCATCATCATAACATTCTTTTAAATAATCAAATGTTGACTGCTGTATTCCATTTGCCCACATATATTCCTCAAAATCAAGCGGATACACTGCCACGAAAAAAAGGGCTGCTGCCCTACGAATGATTCTTCGTAAAGCAACAGCCCCATTTATGATTATTCATATCTGACATTTCTATCAGAAGGAGACAAAATGATTTACTTTAATAATTTTCATACAGGAAGTAAAAGAATTATCCTTCAATTGAGATATATTTGCTTTCCTCAACCTTTGGCTTCTCTTCTTTCTTTGGTACGCTGATCTTTAAAACACCATCTTCAAATTTTGCCTTGATGTCTTCCTTTTCAACTGCCTTACCAACATAGAAGCTACGGCTGCAAGAACCACAATATCTTTCACGGCGGACATATTTGCCTTTCTTGTCCTGATCGCCTGTTTCTTTCTTCGTTGTACCTGTGATGGTCAGGTAACCATCCTTCAACTCTGCCTTTACATCTTCTTTCTTGTAACCGGGCATATCAATATCCAGTTCAAATGAACCTTCGGTCTCTTTTACATCTGTCTTCATAATATTAGCAGGCTGTGTATAACCTGTTGTCACTTTATAAGGACGTGCAAAATCATCAAATAAATCATCAAATAAATTTTCTCCAAAAATACTAGGCATCAACATAAGTCATTCCTCCATTCAAATACATACATTTTATTCTTTTGTGTGCTGACCATTGTCAGAACACGTAATTGTTATTTTTCCGGAACTCCGGAACCTCCATCAGTCTCTATCTGATGTCCTCTCCTTCGTTCTGATTATGTTATACCACTTGTATTAGCACTCGTCAATAGAGAGTGCTAATAATTTTTGTGAAAAATCTGTGAAGTCTTGTAGATTATTCTCCTGCACACATTCCCCGCTCTGCCTTAAGCTTTTCATTTGCCGCTTCCACATTCATTCTGGAAAGTATAAGCAGGATTAGTATATCAAATATCAACGGCAGCCACAGATACATGAACTGCATCATATCAAGAGCCGACTGTGGCTGAACCACCATCGTTCCTTTATAACCGGACAGTTCAAGGAGCCAGCCGACAACCGCCGTTCCGATTCCTCCTCCGATCTTTACACCAAGCGAAGTACAGGAGTACATAGTTCCGTCAACCCGCTTTCCCTGTGTCAGGTAGGTATATTCGGAACAGGAAGCAATAACCGCATTCATATCTCCCTGCCAAGGTCCCTGGCCTAGCGCTGCAAGAGCTGTAAATGCCAGCATAAGCGGGATGCTTCCAATATAGCCGGCAACAACAACCAAGGCTCTGCCAATAACCGCTATGATATATCCTCTAAGGTTCAGCTTATACATGCCCTTCCATTTGCCAACCAGCGTCGGTGTAAATATCAGTGCTATAATGAGGGGAATATTTACTGCCCAGGCAAACTGCCCGAACAGATTCTTATTCTTAAGAACCCATGTCATATAGAACAGACCCGCACCGATCATGGCACTGTAAAGCTGCTGCAAGATGTAAGTTCCACAGATCATAATATAATATTTGTTCTTAATAAGGAGCTTAAATGCCTGAACCAGACTATACTTCTCCTCGGTTTTCTTCGGCTCTCCATCGTTTAATTCTTCCTCCGGAAGCTCCTTCACAGACAGACCGGAGATCGTATTTACCACAAGACCAACTATCGCATAGATGATTGCTACTAATCTCCATGCCGCCGCATCTCCACCGCACCAGTCCACGAATCCGACCGTGATCGTCTGGATCAAAAGGCTGGTTGAAAATGCAAATATAAACCGATAAGAACCCATCTGAACCCGTTCTTTGCTGTTCTTTGTGATCAGTGAGGTAAGTGCCGAATACGCAATATTATTTGCCGTGTAAAACACACCATTTAACAATGTGTATGCAATGAAAAACCATGTATACTGTGCAGCCTTACCCATACCGGCTGGAACTGCAAAACATGCAACCAGCGTGATTGCACAGCCAATATATCCATAAATCATCCATGGTCTTGCCTTTCCCAGTCTGCTGTGTGTCTTATCAATCAGGGATCCGAAAAATACATCCGTAAATCCATCAAATAATTTGGATACCGCGATCAGTGTGCCGACAATGCCTGAAGCAAGTCCGACCGTATCCGTCAGGTATACCATGACAAAGGATGTCAGAAACGCATATACCACATTTCCCGCGATATCTCCCGAACCATAACCTACTTTATTATACCATTTTAAATATTTCTTCTCATCCATCCGTATCTCCTCCTAATTAACCCCTCACAAACGGTACCAGCGTGAAATCAAACCGGAACTCATTTTCACTGAACCTGTATTCATCCGAAACAACCGGGCCACAGCTGTTCGAACCGATTCCATTCTGTGCATGATCAATACAGAGCACCGTACTGTCGGCTTCCGTAAGCTCATAATTGTGTTTTGTCTGCGTAAGCACTTCCTGAGTGTAATAAGAGGCATTAAATGAAAATGTATGTTCTGCTGCAACAGCCATTCCATATCGTTGATTTGTCAGTTCCACATAATCACAGTCATAGTGGCTTCCATTCTCCTGCGGCATGATATAGTCCTCATGAAGCTCCTGCACAGAACTTCTGAACAAGCCGTGGCTGGCAGCCCTGTGCTTGTCGCGGTAGCTTTCCTGTGGCCCCATGCCATAATAGGCAGCCTCAGAAAGCTTCTTATCCAGAAACATTCTTATACCAAATCTTGGAAGATCCGGGAGTTCTTCATCTTTTACTGCTGTTATTCCCGCAGCAATTCTGCCTGCGCCATCTATTTTCCACATAATCTCTACATCGATCAGCTTTTGAACGGTTGGAGCTACCACACCTGCATGGCACATGATCATTACTCCGAATTTGTTCTGAAGGATCTGTTCACTATATGCTCTTGTGTATGCCTCATCATAATGAGCCTTCTCCCATTCTGCCCGGATATACATATCGTTATCTGTAGGCGCACGCCAGATGTTAAGCTCCATTGGATGATTCAGATATTCCCTGCCTGCATACTGAAGTCCGCTGAACAAGCCGGTACGCTTATCCAGCCGATATGTGAAGCCATCACCATTTAACACGATCCATGCATCGTCTTCCTCTACCCTGATATCGGATACTTCCACATCCGAAGCCGTCCATTTGGCAGCTGTCTGATTTCTTCCATCTTTATTCTCAAGCAGAAGTTCATCAAAGCCCAATACATGACCCGCAGAAACTAACGGAAGCTCTTTCTTTAACTGATAAGAAAGCTTCAGATATACTCTGCCTGCCGTAGGAACATCGATATCAAGCCCCACGGTGCAATCACTGTGCGGAGCAGCCGAAGCACCCACTACCTTGCCCTTCTGAACACTTAAGCCATCCTGAGTTACCTCATAACAGATATCCACAAAATCCTGAATATCATCAAAATCCATATAGTTATGAAGGGTAAGCGTTCCTCTCTCCTGATCAAATGACCGAACTCTGACCGGGCGGTAGACATTTTTGTATTCGAGCAGTCCGGTATGCGGGGTTCTGTCCGGATACACAAGACCATCCATACAGAAATTACCATCATGTATCGCCTCTCCATGATCTCCGCCATAGTAATACTTCGTCTTTCCGTTTTCCGCTTGATCATGCGCAACTGCATGGTCGCACCATTCCCATACAAATCCACCGCACATGCGGTCATCACTGTGGATCATTTGGAAATAATCTTCAAAATCTCCGGGACCATTTCCCATGCTGTGGCAGTATTCAACCAGCAGAAATGGTTTGCTTCCGTCCTTTTCCAGATATTCCTCGATCTCTGACAGCGCTGGGTACATACGGCTGTACAGATCCAGATTCTCATAATTATAGGTCACATCATAATTTCTGTATCTTGCACTTTCATACTGGGTAATACGGGATGGATCATACTGCTTCGTCCATGCAAGTGCCTTTTCAAAATTGCAGCCATATGCACTTTCATTTCCCATCGACCACATCACGATACAGAAACGGTTCTTATCTCTCTCGACCATCCGCTTCACCCGGTCAAGAATAGCCGCCTCCCATTCCGGATTGTCTGCAATCTTCTCATTCCACTTTTTGAACCGGTTGTAGTCAGTATCCTCTTTGCGATATAACATATATGGGCCATGTGCTTCTATATCCGCCTCGTCGCATACCATGAAGCCATATTTGTCACACATCTGATAAAAATACGGTGCATTTGGATAATGACTGGAACGGATCGCATTGAAGTTGTGCTGTTTCATAAGGGTAAGATCCTTTTTTATCTTCTCCACATCCACTGTAAAGCCGGTTACCGGATCAGAATCGTGCCGGTTGACACCGCGGAATTTGATCTTCTGTCCATTGAAGTAAATAACTTTATCCTTTATCTCTATCGTTCTGACAGCGATATGATCAACGATAGTCTCATTTTCACTCTGCAAAATAAGTGTATACAGATATGGATTCTCGGTGTTCCAAAGTGTCGGCTGTATAATCTCAAATGTGAAAGCTCCGTCATGCTCTGCCTGTCCTTCCGCTACAACCACACCATTCCTGTCTTCGATCGTAACCTTAACCGCTGTCTCCTGATAAAAGCTCAGATCGAGCTTCACCTCAGCCTTTTCCTTTAAAACAGAGGTCGTGATGCGGTAGTCGCGAATGGCGCACTCCGGTCTTTTCAGAATATATACATCACGGAAAATTCCACTCATCCGAAATTTATCCTGATCCTCCAGATAAGAACCGTCACACCATTTCATAACAAGGACAGCGATCGTATTTTCTCCCTCTTTTAAAATGTCTGTCACATCAAACTCACCGGTCATATGGGATACCTGACTGTATCCGACATATTCCCCATTTATCCACACATAGAAGCAGCTATCCACACCTTCAAAATTCAGAAATGCCTTTGCCGCATCCACATCCTTTGCATAAGAAAAGGTATGCACATAAGCTCCACACGGTATATCCTGTGGGACATATGGTGGGTCAAATGGAAATGGATAGCGGATATTTGTATACTGGTGTGTATCATATCCTGCCATCTGCCATACGCCCGGAACCTCGATCTCGTCAAATGCTCCGGTGTCATATCCCATCTCATAAAAAGCATCCTTCACATCATAAATACTTTTAAAATATTGGAATTTCCATTTTCCATTTAATAACTGTAACCGATCTGATCCTTCTCTGTGCTCGACCAGATCATCCATCCTACAGGAAGCCGGTACATAGTATGCCCTTGCAGGCTGTGTATTTTCATGTAATACATTCAAATTCTCATAATAACGTGGCACTATCATAAGTAATCCTCCCTTATATGTACTTTTTTGTTTTCAACTATTCTTATGTTTTTGATATTATTTGCAAATATTATCTTGTTATTTCGTTTTGTCTGTATTTATCATACACTTTAACAGCATTTCTGTCTATGAACCGGAATGGACAGAATATGGACAAAATGATACAATATCAATAAATCTTTTTATACTACAATCCTACAAATAAAGGAGAGCTTCATCATGTATATAAATACCGGATACCTGAATCATTCCTATCTTGATTTCAAGGACAAGCGCAGACCGCTTATTGTCGGAAGCTGCGGAACATACCGCTTAAGTGGCGACCCGAAGATGCCTACCTATCGTCCTAAGGGCAGACAGGACTACCAGATCATCTATATCGCATCCGGGCTTGGACATTTTCATTTTGATAAAGCTGAGAATGAGACGATCGTTCCTGCCGGCAATATGGTACTCTACCGCCCGAAGGAACTACAGAAATATGAATATTACGGTGCAGATAAAACAGAGGTTTACTGGATTCATTTCACCGGCTCCGATGTGAAGAATCTTCTGAGGAAATATGGATTTAAAGATAACCGGAGAGTATTCCCTGTCGGTTCCTCTCTGGAATATGAACATATATTTAAACAGATCATCCTGGAGCTGCAGCGTTGTCAGGATGATTATGAAGAAATGCTGGCTTTACTGCTGACCCGCCTTTTAATCGTATTCAAACGGGAGCTGTCACGCGAACATATCCTGAAAAATGAATATCTGGATCGTGAAATGGACTATGCAGTTTCCTACTTTAATGAAAACTATAATAAAGACATCAGCATAGAACAATATGCCGAATCAAGAGGAATGAGCGTGAGCTGGTTCATACGGAATTTCAAGAAATACACCGACATGACCCCAATGCAGTTCATCGTGTCCCGCCGGATCAACAACGCCCAGCTTCTCTTAGAACAGACGAACTATTCCATAAATGAAATAGCCAGGATCGTAGGATATGATGATCAGTTATATTTCAGCCGGCTGTTCCGGAAACAGAAAGGCTTCTCTCCCTCTCAATACCGGAAAAGAGGGGGGGAGGCTGTAAAATAAACAAATTTACCATTAATATATATCAATATTTTTATAGCCTTGCAGTATCTCGCTTTTTTAATAGATAATAAGGAATTATCCTTTGAATATCCAACCATTGTTGATTAATCATTAGTGGACGATATACAATTATATAATAAATAATCTAAGATGCATGTAATGATAATTTATTAATGGAGTAATACTCATGATACCAATATTTTTAAGCAGACCTAATCCTTTTACAAATGAACAAGCATACTTTCTTGATAAATTAATTCAAAAAATGAGCGTTACTATGCTTGAAAACATCACATTAGAAGCTCAAGATTATAATCCATACGAATCATTAACTTGTTTGTCAGAATTAATTAAGCGATGTTATGGCATGATAATAGTTGCGTTTGGTCAATATTATATAGAAGAAGGAACTTCAAAAAAAGGAGCAATTACCCAAGAAAATTTTTTTGATTCATATGAAAACTCAATTAATCAGCTATGGGTAACAAGTCCATTTTGCCACATTGAAGGGGCTATTGCTTTTGGAAATCATCTACCAATATTAATTTTAGAACAATATAATTTGAAAACAGAAGGAATGTTAAAAACTGGTGATCATGCTATACATGGACCTAAATTTGAAATTGAAAATATCAATCAAATTGAATCTTATTTTTCTGAGCCATCATTCATAAATTCATTTAATATTTGGTATGATAAAGTAATGCAATTATACAATTTCACAAACAGATTAGTATGAGATTAATAAATATGAAACAATATGAAGTTAATACATTTGATGAATTATGTAATATAATTCAGAGTATACATAAAAAAGAAAACAGAACATTATGGTATAGAGGACATGCTAATAATAGTTGGGAAATTTTACCCTCTATTCAAAGGACGAATTTGTTGGATAAAGAACATATAATCTCACATTCGTTTTATCATGCTGCTACACAAATATCTATCGAAAGAATAGATTATACAGCCTATGATAAATGGGTTGCCCAAATGCAGCATTATGGAATCCCTACTAGATTGCTTGATTGGTCATATTCTCCACTAACAGCATTATATTTTGCTACCACCGATAGAATTTCTATAAAAGACATAGATGCATGCATTTGGATATTAGTTCCAAGCAAACTGAACGCAATGCAGGATTTTGGACCATATATATATCCTATCGATTCCTTTACTGCATTAAAAATGTTAAAACCTGCATTTAGTGATAAAAATTTAGATAATGCTGTAACCGATAAAATACTTGCATGTTTTTCAACAAATAATGATTTACGTATGTATTCACAACGAGCTGCTTTTACAATACATAACACAACAAATAAGTTGTGTAATTATAATAATATCTTATATAAACTTAATATACCTTATAATAGAATTAAATATTTTAAAGATATATTGAATACACTTGGAATAACTGATAGTTATATATTTCCAGACCTAGAGCATATTGCAAAAGATGTTTTGCTACGATACTTTTAGTTAATATTTGCGCGTTTTTTTATCTGTTCAAGGTCATTGTAAAGAGTTGTCATTCCTTCTTCAACTGTTACTTGTTGTCTTTGAGACTGATAATGTACATTATATACTTTATTTTTAAGTCCGGTTGCAATCAAAAATAGTGAATTTTGATTTGCAAGAAACCATGCATTGTCAAAAGCATTTACATTCCTTTTTAGTGATTGAGCTTGAGTTAAAAGAATTTTTGCTGTATGTATAGCAGTATAGTAATATTCTTTGAGAATTTCAGGCTCTTTTTCTATTAAGTACACTTTTAACAATGTGGAACAGTAGTTCTTTCCACAATATAAATTTCCGCTTTCATAATACATCCCTTTTCGATAGTATTCTATTGCTAAATATAAATCATTAGCTTGTTTTGTTAATTCAAATAATCTCAGATGAATTGCTGCAGCAATTCCTAATACATTTTCACAAACTGTAGATTCAAGATTAATATATTTTTGTAACATTTTAAAAGCCTTTTTCAAATTTTTTTCAGATATTTCTTTTTTATACATAGCTAAAATATATGAACAGTAAACGTCTACATCATCATACCTGTATTCATTTATTAATTTTTCATATATCTTTTCAGCAGAATCATACTGTTCAGTTTCAATTAAAATTTTCCCTTGATTGAGTAGATGACGCAAAGATAAAGTGTCCGACAAATCATATGGCTGTACAAGACTCATTGCTTGATTATAGATACCATAACTAAATACAGGACTATCAATATAGGTATCGTCAGCTTTTTCGCATATTTCTATCACATTTTTAAGGATTTCAGAAACGCGATTGATTTCATCTATATCTCTTTGTTTTTCCGAATCATATATAATATGAGGATTGAACGTCAAATCAAAAAAACTATTATTCTGTAATGTATTTTTATCACATAAAATTATAGTTGATCTAGGTTTCATCGCATGTCTCATACCAAGTTCATAAATAGCATTTTGATTTAAAGTTGTTATATCAGCTATTACGATATCGGCTAAATAAATATTTCTAATAAATGTTTCATTAATCGCTTCCGTAGTAAATATTTCATCACATCTATAAGCATGTTTATGTTGTTCATTAGAGTTTACGGCAACAAGTCCCTTATCTATTAGAACTGGTTTAATTAAGTAATTATATGTATCATCCAAATTAACTTCAATATTTGTATTTGGTATTTTTTTGGTTGCGAATCCCATAATCACAAAACAAGTTATCATAAATTTTTAACCTCTCTATTATAAAAATTATCATTACATGCATCTTAGATTATTTATTATATAATTGTATATCGTCCACTAATGATTAATCAACAATGGTTGGATATTCAAAGGATAATTCCTTATTATTTATCACTTTCATTTTAACATTTATATATAATAAATCTATATATTTCACAAATGGCATCATCTATTTTACCTAATTCTATCTAAAAATAAATATAATACCCCAAAATATATGCCATATATATTATAATATGTTTTTAACCCCCTTTCACTCAAGTAACTTTAATATACGTTTCTTTATTTGATATAATTGATTAATATTTAACTTCATATTTCCATTTTTTATTTCTTTTTTTCTTATTTCTATACATTTCTCTATACATATTAAGGCAATTTTATTACAAATACGTCTTTCTCTCTCCTTATTTTTTTTGGTAGCCATTTCCATATAACAATCACACAAACCTTTATATGTAACAGACAAATCTCCTGCTGCCACTTTATTTCTTAGCTCCAAACGTATTCTTTCTGCCTTTCTATAATAATAAATAGCACTTTCATACCTATACAGGCTATAATAAATTACTGCCATATTATTATAGGCAGATGCTAATTTAGGACGAGCTTTTCCCTGAAATATATGCTCAAATTTCTTAATTGCCTCAATTTGATACCTCTCAGCCAATTTCAAATACTTATAAGAGCCTGCTTTATCCTTATTACAGCTCCACATTCCTTGATACAGTAAAGCTAAGTTACTGGCCGTTTCCGCTATTGTCTGTATCTTACCTAGCTCTTTTCGTAAATTATATGCTTTTTTATAATTTTTCTCAGCTTCAAGATCCATAAATTTATAATAATAGATATAACCACTATGATTGTAAGCTGACGCCAATAACTCTTTAGAATTATTTTGTTTTTCTTCAATTTGTATACATTGTTTTATATAATGCTCTGCAAAATTATTTTCACCCATTTGCGCATATAACATAGAAATATTATATGTTAACCTTGAAACAATTTCATTTTCAATTTTTACTGCTTTCAATATAGCTTTTGCAAATGAAATCATTTCTCTGCTTAATTCCGGATTTGGATTTTCCCGATATTCTAATTCTTTAGAAATACCTGCTAATAATTCCATTATTGTTTCTTGAGAAATTACAATTCCTCTTTTTACAACTTCCTTGATAACCGGATGCATATAATATCCAAGCTCACTTGTAACTATCCATGCATGTGAAACCAAATAATTTATATTATAATTATTTTCTAATCCTATCCAATCTTTCAGCTTATATGGCACCCATTGATTAGGCATAATTGCCATACAACTTAATATCTTTTTCTGGACTTCCGTTAACACTTCAAAATTAAATGTTCTAAAGAGATGTCCTACTAAAGTATCCTCTTTATTTTCAACCGATACTATTCCTTCCAGATCGAATCCTTGCTGCTCCAATTTTGAATTTAAATCATATACAGAATAATTTTCCGCTTTTCCTATTTTTGCTAATATTTCTATTACTAACGTATGTCTACCGGCTTTAGTGATAATACTTTTTACACATCCGCGATCACAAACATCTTGTCCATAATATTTACAAAATATATCAATACATTTCTCATCATCAAAATATTTTATTGGAACAATTTCAAAATGAGGAAATTGCTCTATCCGTGATGTACAAATAACATTACATCTTGCATTTGATAACTGAGTTAAAAACTCATCCTCATCTTCTGTCACGTCTAAATTATCAATAAAAATAATCGCATTTTCATCTATATCCTGCTCTATAAAGCGAATAAATTCTTTTTTCCATTGTTCCCCATTAGTTGGGTAATACATTTGATTCTTTATATCCTCTAATAGATTCTTTCCATTATAAACAATCCATGCAAGTGATCGTTTATTTTCAATATCTAATCTATGAAAAATTGTTCTGCAAACAGTAGATTTCCCTATTCCTCCTATTCCATTTACCAAAACCATTTTTCTATTAATTTCTAATTTTTGTATAATTGCCTTCTCTTCCTCCCTATTTACATATTGTTCTGGTGGCAAAGCTGGTTTGGCAGTTAACAGACGTGGATATACCACTCTTTCTTCCGTATCTTTAGATAATGACAACGAAACAAATTCATTTAATATAGATAATTTTTCCTCAGCAATCACCTTATTTATAATTTTAAGCCACTCTTGATAAAACTGATTATCAACTGTCAGATCTATACTTTCTGATATTATATCCTCAAGAATATCCCTTGAGAATATATCATTATATTCCAACAAATTATCTAACAAATTTTTAGGAAATTTTAAATCATATTCAAAATTATATTTTTCCCCTAAATATGTTAAAGATTTATCAATACAATATGCAAATTGATCTTTTATTGTCTTCCCCTTCGAATCTATAGTATTTATAAATATATCTTTTATTTTGTCGATTAAATAACTTTCAAATATTTTTTTTATTAACATTCTGCTCATCTCCCTTATAACATTTCCAGCTAGGGGGATTTTCTTACATCCTAACTTAATTCCACTCTCTTAAATAGCTTAAGATCTATCTAAATACTCGTTTTTCATATATACATAAGAACTTTCACATCAAAATATTCTCCTTTACTAACTTGCATTGCTCCATTATATTTATCAACAATTTTTTGTACATTTTTCAATCCAATTCCTGCATGTTTTTCATTTTTTTCGTTAACTAAAGCATCATTTTTTTCAGTCCCTAATCTATTATAACTATTTATAAATTCCATCTTTAAAAGACCCTGTTCCGCTATAATAAATCCTTTAAGAATTTTTTCTTCTGTTCTGCCAGAAGCTTCGATTGCATTATCCAACAAATTACCTACTATAACATTTATATCAAATGTATCTAACATTACATCAGATATATTTATCTTTATATCCACTTCATTTAATCTCTCCTTTGCCCTTTTTATTAAATAATTTAAAAGGCTATCCATATCCAAATTTCCGGTTTTTACTATTTCCTCAGGATTACTTATGTACAATGCCATACTATCAATATATGTCTGTATTTCATCACACTTCCCATTCATTGCCATTATCTTAAGCTCACTTAAATGATTCTTCAAATCATGCCTTATAGCTGCTACTTTTTCTTCATTTTTTGAAACAATGTTAATTTGATTGTTATACATATTTATTTTTTCATTCAAAATTTCATTTTCATGTACCTTTTTTAATGAATTTAATAACTCATTATATAAATATATAACCAGAAAATTTATCAAAAGCAGACCAAGACTTACAACAACGATAGGAATTCCTATTACTTGTCCACTATATAACATATACATCAATATCATTACACTTACCAAGGGAACTAGTACTAATGGAATTTTTTGTCCTTCATCCTGGGCTTTTAATATTCTTTCTGCAATTAGTTCACATGCTAAATATAAGAAATCACAAAATACAAATAAAATCTGATTACTCGTAGTGGCAGCATCTACATAATTACTAAATGGAACTGTGGCAACAATATCGCATATCATATTAAGAATATATATAATAGATGATACTCCTATAATTTTCTTTATTGATTTTGTGTAAAAGGACACAATAATTACTACACCTGCTAATGTATTAATTATATTTACCCAAGCAAGATGAAAACTCAAATAAAGTGCCGTATTAATTAAATAATATGTACCATATATCGGCAACAAATTTCTTACTGACTTTTTTTCATTAAAAAATGCACTAATAAACCTAAAAACAATGTATATGCGAAATAAATTTGCAATTATGCAAATACTTGTGTCCATCATAGATCTCCATCCTTTAATAAACGCTGTCTTATAGCCTTTCTATAAGATTTACTTATTGTTAATAATTCTCCATTTTTTAGTTCAATTGAATCATATGAATATCTAATTATATATTTGCTATTAACTATGTATGACTGATGAATCATATAAAAAGAATCCGGTAATCTATTATAAATTTCCTTTAACTGCCCATAGAATTCTCTTATATCAGTTTTCATCTTAATGTGTATTATCCTTCCCATGCTGTAAAAATAATATATATCATCAAAAGAAATTCTAATTACACTTCTTCCAACAGTATATTCGAATTTATCTTCTTTTCTTCCTAATAATTTACATGCAAGCATAAATACTTCTTGTACTTTTTTTTCATTAAGAGGCTTTATTAAAAAATTCAAAGGTTGCGTGTCAATTAAATCAAATGCATAAATTTCCTTTCCTGATATATATATGATCTGCATATCATAATTGTCCATTTGTTTCCGAATGTATTGGGCAATCTCTATACCTGTCATTGTTATAAGTTCTATATCCAAAAACAATATATCAATATCGTAATTATTTTTTAGTGCATATAATAGTTCCTCTCCACTTTCCCATACCTCTGTTTCAATACTTATTCTTTCCTTCTTTGCCTGTCGCGTTATACACTGTTCAATGAATGAACAGATTAATGAACTATCATCACAAATTCCAATATAATACATTGCTTCTATCCCCTTTTTCAACGTTTCCGTTTCCTAACCAATGAAATATATTGTATAAATGATGCAATAAACAAAATAGAAACAATAAAAATGCACTTCTTATATTTATTCATTTTCATCCACAAATTATAGTAATATATTTCAATAAAATCTTTATTCTTGTACAAACGTTTTTCTGCTATTTTATTCCATTGCTTAATTATCGTTGACCATCTAGTTAAATCTGACCATTTTGTCGGAAACTCTATTGTTGGAAAAATATTTAAATAGTCAGAAACATAATAATTATCATTACCATCCACATTATGTCGTGTACAAAATTCCTGTAAATACTGTCCTCTATATGCTTCTTCTGAAATATCTATAATTGCACCGTTTATCTTCTTGCTTTCTACATACAAATTAGTATTTGCATTTTGCTCTTCCTCTGTTATTATAAACATTTCATCTGAATCAATTAATGAACGTATTACATATTCCTTATCTCCAACTTTAATAATGCATCCAATAACATCATAGCTGCCAAATAAATTTTCTGCAAGTACATCACTAATAATACACCCTACCGAATCATATTCCAAAAGATTTCCAGTTACTCCGAACATATTATTTAATGCGAAATCAACAGTTATTACAGATGCTCTAACTTGTTTATTTATATTTCTTAATTTCACCACCTGATCTTGTTCTATTATATATGTACCTTTAACATAGTCTTCATCTTGCAATTTATTATACATACTATGTCCAGTACCAACATACATATACTTTTTATCATCCATATATTGATCAGATAAATTCATACAATAAACAACCATCATCACTGCACATGAAAATGATAAAATACATATAAAAAAAGTTATTACAATTTTTTTCATATTTCCACCTACTTTTCACGAACAACATCACCTGCATCAATATGTTTGTTTGAATTAATTATTATCTTATCTTTGTCAGAAAGCCCATCGCTCTTAATGCCAACATATTCCGTATTTGATGCCCCTACCTTTATCAAAACTTTCGATGCCACCATCTCTGTTCCTAACATTGTTTCTTTCTCTTTCAAAACTAATACATATGAACTAGATACATCTGAATACACAGCCGAAATTGGAACAACGAAATCATACTTTTCAGAGGTATGTGTAATATTTACTAATACTGAATCACCCATATGAAATGTTTCTCCTGACACTTTTATTTCAACAATATAATTTTGAGAATTTGAATTATCTGCATAAACTGTTTTTACCTCTGATTTTGTTGAAATCTTTCCACATTGTACAACTGCTTTATCTCCTATCTGAACATTTTCCTTTTGTTCCTCTGTAATATTAATTTTTAATGTATAATCCTGTGCTTCTTCTGTTATAATAAAAGCAGCATCATTAGACGTTTTATTTCCTATACTTTGCCGGACTTCCGCTATTACTCCTCCAGATGTAGCATACACAATCCCTTCTTGATCAATTAATAATTTCATCTTAGCCAGAGCATTATCTGCCATTGATATTTTTAACTCATCTGCTGTTCGTTCATCTTCAGACGCATACCAGTAAAGCATCTTCATATCTTTTCGTTCAATTTTCTTATTTAAATACAGCGCCTTAAGTTCATCAGTATTTACCCTTAAAAGCTTATCACCAATACAAATGTTTTCTCCTTCTGTAACATAAATCTCTTCTACCATAACATCCGCACATACATAAATCGGTATATTTTTATCTCCTACTACTATTGCATCTGAAATAATACTGTACTCTATCTCTCCTGGTGATACATATTTTGTCTCAACTACTGGTGTTAATACACTACTAGTAACACGCGATAAAATTGTTCCCAAAATAACCAATCCAAAGAACCATATTGCAACTCGTACAAACGATATTTTCTTTTTCTCTTTCATATATTTTTCCTCCTAATCATCCACCGATCCAATAGATATACCATCTGCCAATATATTTTTTCCCATATAAAATATTATAATTGATGGAATACAACTAAATAATGCAAATGTAAAAGCCCGTCCAATTCTTCCTTCTGCTATATCTGGCAAATAAACCGATAATGGCCATAGATACTTATCCTTTATAAACACAACTGGTTGTTCTACAATATTCCAATATTCTAAAAATCCCAAAATTACCGCAGATATAATACCTTTCTTTGCTATAGGAATTGCCATATTTAAAAATATATGAATTTTACCTGCTCCATCAATCTCTGCAGCCTCTACCACAGATAATGGGATCTGTTCAAAAGAACTATACATAATAAATATAGGAAAAGTGGAAAATACTAAAGGCAATATAATTGCCCAATGGGTATTTATAAGATTCATATTATTTAATACAATATACTGTGACAACATTGTTACTTGAAACGGTAATATCATACAAAACATATACAAACCAAATATCCATTTCCCCCATTTTCTTTTACACTTAGCTAATCCCCAAGCTGCTGGAACTGCTAATACGAGTTGTCCTGCTAAAATAACTAATACAATCTTTATTGAATTCCAGAATAATACATAATACTCCGGTGTATCAAATAATAACTCAATTACATTCTTTAAAGTTGGATACAGTGGAATAAAATGCCATCTTGCATATACAGTTCCCTTTTCTATTACTGGATTTAACATTTGATACAACTCATTTTCTCCCATAAAAGTACCACAAACCAAAAATACTAATGGTAATACAGAAATAATTGCACTAATTATAACGACTATTTTTAAAACCAATCCAAATAACAGCCCCAAAACATTATTAATCTCTTTTTTTAGTAAGCATACTTTCTCTTTTTGCACACCTTTCTGTGTTTTTAAAATTTTAGTTTTACACGTTACTTTAACTTTTTTCTTATAAATAATTTTTTTCAATTTTTCAATCCAATCACCCAATATTATTTCATGTAAAAATAATATTCCAGTAAAAAAAACTACCGCTGTCAAAATAGCTCCGGCTGTCAATTTCCCAATATCCAGTTTCAAAAACCAGTTATTAAATACATGCTGAAGCTGATAAATATGTGTATCCGGATAACTTCCAGCAATTAAATATAATTCTCTGAAAATTTTAAACGAATTAACCATAGACAAGATTGCTGCTATAAATTCGTATTTCTTTAAATTAGGTAATGTAATATGCCATACCAATCGAAAAGCCCCTGCTCCATCAACTTTGGCAGCATCATATATCTCTTTCGGAATAGCCGATAGGCCCGAGATCCAAATAAGCATATTATATCCCACATTCCTAAATATAAATGTACCAACAAATAACAAAAAAACCATTTTTCCTTCAAAAAAAGAAATTGGTTTCCAACATAATTTTTGTACCAATATATTATTAATTATTCCTTCATCTGAAAACAGAATTTTCCAAATAACTGCCATTGCATTAGAAGGGATCACAAGAGGTATAAGAAAAGCAAACTTTATTAGATTACTTTTTATATTGTATACTTCAATTGAAATAAATAATGAAAATATCATTAACAAAAAGACACTTATTATGACAAACCAAAAATTATTCTTAGCAGCTAATTTAAAGGCATTATTGGAAAGGACTATTTTATAATTATCAAATCCTACAAATTTTCCAGAACCACCCATTTTGAATGATCGTACCAGTACATCAAGCAATGGAAATATTATAAAAAATATTATTCCAATTAGTCCTGGTATAATAAATGGTTCTGTATTATTTTTTGTCTTTTTCATCCAAACGTCTCCTCTCCATTATGCTCTAAAATAATCAAATCATATATAAATTTCCTATATCTTGTATATAACCAATATCTGCTCCTTGTCCGTAATATATTTTTTACATCACATAATTCAAGAATTTTTTCATTCTTCAGTATACAATCTCCAGCAATTTGTATTTGATATTCCAAACTATATTCACATGCCTTTGAATATCTTTTAGCAATGTTATCTAAACAAATCTCAAAATATTTTTTATTTTGTAAATCTATTTTCAAATTAGCCATGTGTTGCTTTGAAATAAAAAGATATACTTTCTCCTCAAGCATCAATATATGAAATTCTTCCATAGAAATATTTATACAATTTATACAAAACCAAAATACAAGCTCATAAAATAACATATTTAAAATTTTGTAAGTGTTATCTGAATATGTGTTTATTGGAGGAATCGTTCTTAATTCATATCGATTATTTTTCACCTTGATATTTAACAAGATTGATTTTGCCTTTATATATTTATTCTTAATAAAGTCAGTCATAATAACTGGTGTAATATTTGCCACTCGCTCACTATTGCCGATCGGCAATTTATCTATATATTCTTTTTCTCCTATATGTACAAATATCCTCTCTTTACTTTGCCTATATTGCTTTATTTCCTGTATAACGTCATCCTTACATTCATTAAATAAATTTTTTTCTATGGTATGTGCTCTTCTAATTTTTTGTAAAATATTACTTGCCATATCATCTGATACCATACAGAAATTATAATAAATAATAAAACACATATAGCTAAATGTCGTATATGCTTGTATGATATAATAGTTTTTTTCCTCTTCCGTCCTTTTTTTATCAAATGAAACTAATAAATGTTCAAGGAAATGTGTCATCCCCGAATATTCTGTATCGCCGTCCATAGATCCAAGCTTAATATATAAGCATTGACACCTAAGTTTTTTTTCGGGAATATAATGCTCTAATGTATATTTTTTCATAACTATATTTATCTCGCCTCTACCCTTATATTACTATTTTGAATCGATATATCATGAGTGATTCTACAGTCAGAAATCTTATCATGAGAAATATAAACCAAAAGCTTGCCTTGACTCTCCCTCAATAAAATATCCTGTATAATCTCAGTAGTTTCATAATCTAAGGATGCGGCAGGTTCATCATAAATAAAGAAATCACCGCCATGAAAAAATGCTCGACTAAAAGCTATTTTCTGCCATTGTCCTAATGATAATTCTGTACCATTATTTTGTTCATTATCTATTACTGTTTCCATTCCATTTTTCATATTAATAATATCAGAATAAATATTTATCTCTTTTAACATTTGGTTTATACCAGCTTCCGACTTGTCATTTTGAAATGTTATATTATCCCGAACTGATAATGGATATCTGTTATATTCCTGATACATGATACATAAATGTTTATAATAATCGTCTCTATCCAATTCCTGTATTTTTATGCCATTAATATAAATTTCTCCTTCATCAGGCTTATAAAAACCTGCTAATAATTTAATTAAAGTAGATTTACCACTTCCATTAGGTCCTTGTAATAAATATTTTCCAGGAGATTTTAAACAAAATGATACATTTTCAAAAATATATTTATCCGTTCCAGGATACTTATAACTAACATTTTCAAACCGAATCTCTTGTATTTTTCCAGCCTTCTTCCCACCTGGTATCTCTTCCTCATGCTCTAAAAAACTTTGCAATGACTCTATATACAATCTATTAACCTTTAATTCTGTTAATGAAGAAACTACACTTTGTAAATCCGTTGCTATCTGATCAATAGATGTCATATACATTGTAATAACGCCTACTGTGAAGCCCTGTCGAACAGACAAAACAACAGCTAACAACTTTAAAGTATATATCGAAACAATATATATAAAATTAATGTATACTTCACCTTTTACTTGCTGTTTCCGTATTATATTTTCGGCATTGTACCTCTCATTCTGAAATTCCTTCACTTTTTTTATCAAAGTATTAAAAGCTTTATATGTTCGGATCTCCATAATATGCCTGTAAGAAAAAAAAAGTCCACTTAGTTTTCCTACCATTCGTTCCGCTTCTGTGTACTCGCATTTAGTATCGTATATTTTTCTTGAATATGATAATTCATATAGCAATAACGGTAGTATTAATACACTTATGACTATTGGAATCAAGATATTATATCGTGCTAAAATTACAAATACGCTAACATACGCCATTACATATTGTGCAAGTGTCGCTAATCCATTTACAATTCCAACTATACTTACTGCACTTACATCATTTATTCGTATAAGTTCATCATAAAACTTAGCTTCATGATATATGTCATATTTAATGCGAGAACACTTATACAACAATTCATTATTAATATAATTTATAAGTTGCATTGAGTATTTCCAATTAATATATGCAGAAATTTTATTAAGCAACAGATTTGTAAATGCCAAAATCATATAACAACCTATAGGAATAAAAATTCTGTTAAAAGAATTATTCTTTAAACAAAATATTATTCCATCAATCAACTGTTGCCACACAGTTAATTCTAGCGATAATATAATACCTTGAAGCAAACTTATTCCCAATATTAATATAATTTGTAATTTGCCTGAGCATCTTGTCATTTTTAAAATAAATGCAATTTTTTTCATCTATGACCTCTCATCATAAGTAGCTCAAACCATCATTCACTTAAATAGATACCCAGCAGATTATTTATTGCATCATAAGTCTCATCAGCTCCCCGTTCACCATTTATGTATTCTGACATCTGTTCCTTTATGATCTCCTCAACTTCAGCATCTATGGATATTGGTGTTTTCAAAGTCTTTAATGCTTCAATATACTCATCCATATCTTCATTACATGTAAAATAAGAAGAAAAAAGATATGACTCATCACCTACTTTTTCTATACCTCCTGGAGTCCCAAGTTGAAGCATATCCTCATTTAGGCTTTTTATGGCATTAATATTAACAGGATTTCCTTGTCTTAAATGAACGCTATCACTATAATACTGTTTCTGTATATCAGTACTAAACATATAACTTACAAACTTTTTTGACGCTTCTATATCATTACAATTTGCATTTATGGAAAAAATAAGAGTAGGAATATATGTCACCCCATCGTTATTTTCCCATATATGATATACATATTCTTTATTTGCAGTATTTTCTTTATCACTTCCGATTAATGTATCATGTTTTATACTATAAAATCTCCATGCTTGGGATACATCATTCATCACTGTAAATGCAATATTTTGACCAGAATAATTTCTATTATAAAGAGGGGTCATGCATAAATCATTTATGTTTCTTCCCTGTTCATATTGCCCATTCTCATTTATCCAATTTGTTATTTCTTCTTGTGTTGTTCTACTCATTTCCAAATCATACAATTTTTTAAATTTATCAATAAACTCTTTTAATGCATCGTTGCTATAATTCCCATCAATATTTATAATCTCTGATGCATATAATGGATAAACAATATCAAAGAATGCTTCCCATTCATATAAATTTAAATCATTTCCATAGTTAGGTTTACTATTATTATTTATATATGCAATCAACGCATCTATATCATTTATTGCACTCACATCATTTCCATTACCAACTACTGCAGTAAACTGCATTTTTGATGGAATTGCATATACCCCACTATCTGTTTTATATGTATTTATAATTTCCATTAAACATTCTGGTTCATTTTTTACTATTTCTGTTTCAACATCAGATAACTCTAATAATGTTCCAGCTTTTTCATAATTCCGTATGTTTAAACCATCCATCACTATAACATCAGGCCCTTTTCCAGCAAGCAGTTCCGTATTTAATGCACTTACAGCATCAGATACAGCTACTCCACTATTATCATCTATTCCCCATGCATATTTTACTGTTACATCCTTATTATTATTTTGAAATGTATTAATCATCATTTCAATACATTCCGCATAATATAACGAATACACTGTTATTTCACTTTTCTCTTTTTGAATATCTTCTGCATCTTTCATATCTCTTTCTCTTGCAGTAAACATAATAGATTTTTTTTCATTTTCTTCTGAACATACCGCAATTATTTCTTGAATGTCCTCTTCATCTTTTACAATAATATACCCATACAAAACATCTATTGTTGATTTATATTCATTATCATCTTTATTGAATAAGCTTTTAATTTGTTTATCTGATATCTCATATATATACATTCCATCTTCTAATGCAAAACACAATTTATTAGCATCCACATATTGCATAACCAATCGGCAGCTTAAAGCATCATATCCAAAACTCTCTTTCGTTTTTTCGATATCCTTTTTATATTTATCAACAAATACTGTATCTACTACCTTTTTTTCTCCATTGTCTACATCGTATATAATAATACCATTATCATCTAATACGGCTAAATTACTCTCATTCACACAAAAATCCACCATATTAGTTACGTCAACGCTTAAACTCTTATTAGCAAAACTTTTATCATATACAATTATTTTATTTCCATCATAAACATACCTTTTTTCTTTATTGCAAATTAATCTTTTTATTTCTAAAGACTCTAATTCTATACTCTGCCTATCTGCATCGCACCAGATATTACTTGATTTTACAGTCCCATCGGTGTCTATAACTTCATACGCAACTGTAACATTACCATTCTCATCCAAATCCATACAACATATACTGATATTTTTATTGTCAGCCAAAAATTCCTCTAATATATTCTGTTTGCTCCATGTTCGACCGTCAATTGATGAAAACTGACAAATTTTATTATCATCGGTCTCGCTAAATATATACATTGTATGTCCATATTGCGAAATACCTAATACATTACTAAGTGAATCAAATGTACTTAACTCATATAATTTAAAATTCAATGTTTTGATGTTATCATCTGTTGCCTTACTATTACATCCAATCAGAATTACCGATAATAAAATTAAAACACATACATAGCTAATATTTTTTTTAAAATACAATTTTTTTAATATTTGAAATATACCATTCATGTATTATTACCTCACAATTTCACTGTACAGCTAAGGAAGATTAATACTTCCTTAGCCTTCTGATACATATCCTTATTCTTAACTCGCATTTACTCTCGTACCAACAGTACCATATCCATCAGCACAAAGGCATGATACTCCACTGTTCTTTGAAACAGCATAAAGTGTTCCGGTTGAGCACTTACAACCAGTACTCAAAGTTGAATAATCTGCACTTTTCCCTTTCTGCCACTCTCTTCCTACAGGATCAATTCTTTTCATATTTCTTCCTCCTTTCATAATTATTTTTCATCCTCGTTGTATTTTAATAACAAATCTGGCTGCTCCTCCAGAATTGTATGATAAAGGATCAACAACTTATACATTTGGCTCCGGCATCCTTCACATAATATTTTCTTTCTCTTCATATCCACCCCATCAGAGTCAAAGCATCTTGCATAACACACATTGCAAAGTTGAATAGCCCAACATTTCCTGCAATTTTCTTTTGACATCTGACTATAATCATCAACATAGTATTTTTTTATACTATCAAAAGAAATTCCGTTTTTTACATCCCCTATTGCTGGTGAGTTTCCTATTCTTTCACATGCATAAAATTCGCCTTCTGTTGATACATATAATCTCTGTATCCCGGGAACACAGCATGCATTTAACCCGCTATCAATAAAAGGAATATCACTAATTCTTCTATTGTGTATTTCTTTTAATCCTTCATCTAACATATCAGAAAATACCGTTTCATGTTTTTCATAAACCTTTTCGTATTCCCAACTTGCTAAATCAAACTTGTCATTACTATTTGCGCTTACCAAATCCACATTAGGCAATAAACTACTATCAATAGCAATTATATCTCTACCCTCATAAGATACACTTCGTGGCGACTCTGAATCTATGAATGGTAATTTATTAAAAAAATTATTTAATCTTTCAAACTTTCCCTTATTATAAGGCGGTGATATAACACTATTTGTTCCGATATATTTTCTTTTATCTTTATCATAAACTTCATACAGCAGTTTAAGTCCATTCATTGTCTTCTCATATGAGCCAATTTCATTCTTAAAAATTCTATTTTGATCATGCGTCTCCGCATCTCCATCCAAACTACATGTAATCCTAAAACTATTATCAGAAAAAAATGTCGCCATTTCTTTATTCATTAAAGTCAAATTACTAGTTAAATTAAATGAAATTCTGTTTCCTAGTTTTTTCTTTGCATACTCCGTAGCCATAACAATAAGCTTATAATTCAACAAAGGCTCGCCACCATAAAATGACATCATTAAATCTTGTTCTTTATCTGATTTTTCAATAAAATAATCTATGGCACTCTTTGCAATATCAAAATCCATTTGTCTCGCTCCGAACCCACGAAAATTCCCCGTTTCATCTCCATATATGCAATATTTACATCTTAAATTGCATTTTTCCGTTACCTCAAGTATTAACTGTCTGCATCCTTGATCTAACAATTCTTTTAAATTATTTATGTGAGCGCAGTTAAAAAAATCAAGTTTTCTCGCTTTGAATATATTTTCTTCTGCAACCATTTTTTTAGTTCCAAAATTAAATCAGATAGTTTATCCTTTGATAAGTCAATGTCTACTATCCTGCCTTTATTTTTAAATATATTAAGCAGTAATTCATACATATCCTCTGTACAGCACAATACTTTTCCTGTACCTGAATCAAAATAATATTTATTATTTCGAGTCGCAAATGGTATTCCATATCTATCGAAATCATCATCAACCCCAATATTTATATTTCTTTTGTCTTCCATAGCTATCTCCCTATCATCTTCAGGTTATCTAATCTACCCCAAATAAGAAGTATTCCTACCGTCACATAAACCATTGCAGTAATGCGTATTATAAAGTATAAATTCATATAATACGAAAACAATACACACAAGTTTTCATAAGTTAAAACTTTCCATGTTTTTTTTCGATAGACTTCTTTCTCCAATTTATCAAGCAATTTATTTTTATTTTCTACTGGAACCATAAAGAAGAACAAGATATTACACAAAACAGAAATAATTAAATATACAGCTATATTCCATCTTCCTAAAAATAATGTACTAAAAACTAATAAAAGAATTATGATAGATGATATAATGCAGCCTACCTCTGTATTTGAATGATATCCGCCAGCAAATTTCCGTAATGGTAAAAAAAAAGCAAAGAAAAATATGCCACTTAGCAATGAACCAAATATCCATCCTATACAAAGTAATATTCCTAAACATATTACAAGATTAATTAAACTTTCTATTCCAAATCTTATAATATCCTCTTCCTCTTCTTTTAACACACCATCCTGCTCACACTTATTTAGCAATTTATCCAAAATACTCATCAGAATTTTCTTAAAGCCTTTACTGTCTTACTTTCCTTTTTCTGATAATTCAAACAAGGGCATGTCGTATTAGCCTCTACTTTTGCCATTTTTTTTGCCACCAATACAATCGCCTTTGTCATTCTACAACCTACATTTTTCTTCATTTCTTATATTCCTCCTTAGTAAAATCACAAAATTGATTTTATCACAAAAAAATATGATTTCTTTTATGTTGTAAAAAACTGCCTTATTTTTGTAAAAAACAGCCTTATTTTTTAGAAATAATAGTTAACTCCATTGCATTTAATTCCTAATATATAAAAAGCTCAGGTGTGAGTCTTTGTCTCACCATCCTGAGCTTTCTTTTTAATATTAAATTTATACATCTTATTTCAGATTTCATTTATATTCCATTAGTCTACTATCTGAAAATCTATTCCTGCCAGCCAATTACAGCTTACCTCCATATACCGGGAAACCACCGCTCTTACCATAGCTTTCGATATGCTTGAAATGCTTCAGAAGTTCCATGTCTTCTGCGCTGATCTCAAAATCTACCTGTGCATTGCTCTCCATATGTGCCGGATTTGCTGTCTTTGGTAATGAGATCGTTCCAAGCTGTAAGGTATAACGGATACAGAGCTGTGGAACAGATACATTGTATTTTACAGCCATAGCTTCGATCTCCGGTTCATGAAGGATCTCACCATGACCGATCGGTGAATATGCCTCAACCGCAATTCCATTCTTCTGGCAGTATTCTACCAGTTCCAGTGGTGTATTGCTGATATGAAGCAGGATTTGGTTGACCATAGGCTTAATCTCACAGACCTCCATCAGACTTTTCAGATCTTCGATCTGGAAATTCGACACACCTATCACACGCAGCTTTCCAGCCTTGTATGCTTCTTCGAGAGCGCGCCATGCAGCACGATTACCCTCTACATAACGATCTTCTGACTGATTTACATCTACCCATGGCTGTGGGCTGTGAATGATCATCATATCCAAATAGTCCAGTCCCATCTTGGATAAGGTTTCGTCGATTCCCTTTTTTGCTTCTTCATAGGTCTTATGTTCAGCAGCAACCTTTGAGACAACAAACAGCTTATCACGCTGGATACCGCAGGTTCTGATTCCTTCCCCTACGCCACGTTCGTTGCCATATGCCTGTGCTGTATCAATATGACGATAACCAAGCTTCACAGCCGCCTTAACTGCGTCTGCCACATCTCCATCATCTACTAACCAGGTTCCAAGACCTAACTGTGGGATTTCTACACCATTTGCCAATGTCAAAGTATTTGTATACATATAAAAACCTCCTTATTAAACTTTATGATAGACTTATTCTACAACTTAAAGTGAACTTAAGGTCAAGTGTTTTTATATGTCTTTTTTGTAAAATGTAAAACTTCATTCCCGATTGTAAGATTTAATTCCGGGCAGCCTGTTAAGTAAGCGGAACCCATCCTCTGCCAAGTTCTTTTTCTATATTTGTATCTGATGTTTTATTAATACTGCCATCCTGATTTTTAAATCCGGAATATACTCTGGAACAGAGTCATCCTTCTGAATTATAACAGACCTGAATAATGATCCAATCCCAGCCATCATCACCGCCGCGACTGTAAGATCTTGCAGAATTAATATTTATACCTTCTTCATTCAGAAGATCCGCAAGCTCTGTACAATAATTCCAGTCGCCCTGTGATTCAACATCTCCAACAATAACACCAGCATCCGCTCCACACCACACACCGGAAAAATTTCTATTATGATATGGTGTCGGTGCATTCTTTTTATCCTTGTTACACAACATAACCCATGCACCATATCCAACTGTTCTTTTTGCCTCTGGAATATCAATATAGCCTTCGACGAAGCCATGTACTAGAATTTTTTCGATCTCAGTTGCGTTTGACATATCTGTTGTTTTTCTGCTTTTCTCAAGATACTTGATCAAAGCCGATGCGATCGTTCCTGCCAAAACAGCCATAATCGCTATAACAATTATCAACTCAACCAATGAAAAACCTTTTGAATTTAATCTGATTCGATCTTTTCTCCCCATTATAAAATCCTCCTCTTGTTTGCTTACTGTGCAAAGTATTCCAAACACAGAGTGTGGATTCTTTTGCTCCGGACGGAGCATTTTTACTTTATAAGATGAACTTTCCTATAAAGTAAAAAACATTGCTACTACCTCTAGCAATGTAACAAAAATGCAACTGGCTGCCATTTTACAGGCCCTATAGCTTTGCGTCACACCCTTTAGAATGCTTTGCCAAATATCATATTTGCTCCATAATAATACATATTGCGATATATATCAACAAAAAAGCCATCCGGAAATGGATTTCTGAATGGCCATTTATAACTTTTATCCGCTTATAAAAACAGATATTTCTCTACTTCGGTCAAGGAATCCAGAATGACATCCGACAGCTCCTGCATTTCTTCCGTGACCGGTGCAAGATCCGGCACCATGATCGGATGCAGTCCCGCTGCATGTACAGAACGGATACCATTATAAGAATCCTCTATGGCGTATGCCTGCTCCGGCATCACATGGATCTGTCTGCATGCTTCCAGATAGATATCCGGCTCCGGTTTGCTCCGCTTTACCATATCCCCGCAGATTACCCGATCGAAATACGGAAGGATACCTGCATCCCAAAGCTCCTGTTCAACAACTGCTTTCCTGGTAGAAGATGCAAGTGCGATCTTCCTTCCATTCTTTTTTAATGTCTGCAACAGACCGGTAACTCCCGGCTTCATCGGAAGCTTTCCTCCCGCCGCCTGTTCATGGAACAGTGCCGACATCTCTGCCTTATACTCATCATAAGGGAAATCTGCTCCATACACCCCAAGCATCAGTTTCTTTGTCGCATCCTTATTCAGCCCCAGACATTTGTGACAGGTGTCTTCTATGTTTTTAATTCCATATTTATCTGCAACGACCTGCCAGCACTTTATAACCAGCAGCTCCGAGTCGAATATAACCCCATCCATATCAAATATAACCGCTTCAAATCGTTTCATTGTTCTCACCAAACCTTTTCAATATTTTACTCATTCCAGTAATCTAATGTTTCCTGCTGCACAGTCTCAATCCCAAACAATTTCCACATAAAATCTTCTCTTTCATGATAAAGATTAACTATACGAATACATTCATCCTCTATACGATAAAATACATAATTATGAGAAATAAAAAGGAACCGATAATCTGTATCTACACCAAACATCTGTGAAACTGCCGGTCCCTTTTTTTCATTCGTGCCAAGCTCCCTTATAGCATCTGTTATTTTCTTAACTATTTCTATTGCTTTGTCCGCCCCATAACTTTGTGTAATAGCCTTTTTTAATTCTCTCAGCTTGTCTGCTGCGTCCGGCGTATATTTTATTTTTTTCAATCACGCACCCCCAATTCTTTCTCAAGATCATCTGCATCAATCCAGCCTTCCGCATCCGCACGAGCTTCTGCACGTTTCAAATCAAGCATTACCATAGCCAATGCCTGTTCTTTTAGTGCTTCCTTACTGTTCGTAGTCACGATAAATGGCAAACCCTCGACATTCAAGGACTGTTGAATAAATGTATTAAAAGCATCTGTCAGTGTCATACCTGTTCTTGCATAAATATCTTCAACGGCTCTCTTTATCTCAGAATTCATTCTCACCTGAAAGGTCGAATCCTTTGGTGCCATTGCAACATTTAAATTTGTATTCATATCATACACCTCCTTTGTTTCAACATATCACAGCTTTTATCATCTGTCAATACATTGTCATTACGTCATCATTGCAGATTAAGTTTTATAATACACGATGTAAATTTTCCTATAACACAACGAAAAAAACAGACAAATATGTAAATTCCACATACTTGTCTGTTTTTCATTCGATCGGCGACAGCTAATTACTGCGCCTTTGCTGTTTTCTTCTTCTCTACTGCTTTCTTATTGTTCTTGCCATTCGCAGCATCCTTCTTCTTACCAAATCCGGTCTTGAAGTAGTACCACAATGGACCAGTTACACAGATAGAAGAATAAGCACCGATTACGACACCGGCCATCAGAGTAAATGCGAACTCTTTGATTGCTGCTACACCCATTACATATAATACGAAGATCGTAACAAATGTTGTTAAGGATGTATAAATATTTCTGGTGATCGTCTGGTTAATACTTAAATTAACGATCTGCTTGTAATCTTTCTTTGTTCCTGCATTTGCGATATTCTCACGGATACGATCGAATACGATGATCGTTGCATTGATCGAGTAACCGAAGATTGTCAGCATACATGCGATACAGGTATTACCAACGGATAACCGAAGTAAGATATACAGAACAAATACCATAGCTACATCGTGGCAAAGGGCTAATACCGCACTTACACCAAACTTCACATCCTTGAAACGGATTACAATGTAGATGAGCATCAGAACGGCTGCAAGTGCTACAGAAAGGAATGCATCCCTTGTCATATCGCTGCTGGCTGAACCACTGATATTATCGGAATTTGTTACTGTCGCACCGAGCTTCTCGCTGAGTGCAGCTGTTACCTTTGTCAACTGAGAATCATCACCCTGAGTCGTAAGCTCTGTGGTCTTGAATACGATCTCATTTGTACCGGAAACAGTCTGAACAGAGATATCTGCTTCACTGATGCCTGCTGCCTCAGCGATAACAGGAACAATGTCCTTCTCTGCCTCAGATAATGAATATGCTTTGTCAAATTCTGCTGTGATTGATGTACCACCTGCAAAATCAATACTTAAATTCAATGCACTTCCCTTTGTCTTTGCAAAGATCGGCATAAAACAGAAGCCGATCACGATGACAAGAACAGAAGCGATAATACAATATTTACCACCCTTTACGAAGTTGACCTTGCCTGGCTCTTTTGCCTTGCCAAAGAACTTCACATCGTTTACGCCAAGTGTAACAAGTGCATTTAACACAAGCTGTGAAACAACAAGTGCTGTGAATACGGATAATACGATACCGATTGCCAGCGTAATCGCAAATCCCTTGATCGTACCGGTTCCGAAGATACCAAGCACAAGTGCTGCGATCAGGGTTGTCACGTTACCATCGATGATCGCTGATAACGCATTATGGAATCCGGCTTTTACAGACTGCTTAACAGAAGCACCTGTTGCCAGTTCTTCTTTAATACGTGTAAAGATAACGACGTTCGCATCGACCGCCATACCTACAGAAAGGATGATACCTGCAAGACCCGGAAGTGTCAATGTAACATTGAACAGGTTCATAACAAGTAAGATCATAAATGTATAAAGTGTCAATGATAATGATGCGATCAGACCCGGAATTCTGAATACGCAAATCATGATAATGAAGATACAGATAATACCAATGATACCTGCTTTGATCGTTGTTGATACTGCTTCTGAACCAAGAGTTGCTCCGACGATATTAGAACGTACCTGCTTCAGTGTCAGTGGCAATGCACCGATACGGATCGTAGTAGCAATGCTGTCTGCCTCTTCATATGTTGAAATGCTGTTGATAACAGCGTTTCCGTCTGTAATTGCCTGCTGTACAGTTGGTGCACTTACAACTTTACCATCATATACGATATAGACGATCTTTCCTACATTTGCTGTTGTTACATCTGCAAACTTCTGAGCACCTGCTGTTGTGAATGACAACTGTACTACATTGTCATCACCGCTCTCTGTAGAATCGATCTTGGCATCCGCACCCTTAATATCATCACCGGTAAGAGCTGGAGTATAATCCTTGCCCTGTGACCATAATTCATAATTCTCAGGATCTAAGAACTCTAACTTACCTTCGATACTCAGGTCTTCCAGAATTGCATCTGCATCTGTTACACCCGGAATTTCGGCAGTGATCTTACCATTTCCCTCTGAATATACGTTATGCTCTGTTGTATGGGAATCAATACGTTTCTGCAGCTTATAGATCGTATCCTGAACATCTGCATCACTGTAATCCTCATCCTGAATCTCATAGGTTACACTTAAGCCACCCTTCAGATCAAGTCCAAGGCTGATATACTTTGCTTTTCCTCTGTCGCCTACACCAAACAATGCAACGTAGATGGAACCCACAAGCACAAGCAGGAACAGGATCAATACCCATATGGCTTTTTTTCTTGCTTTCTTCATCTTGTTTACCTTTGTCCTCCTTATTGATTTTCTTCTTCATCTGCTAATGCGGCTTTGATCATGATCGCACATTCGATACGCTTCTTCTGAAGTTCACATCCGATATCATACGCATCTAATATATTTCCATGGAATTTATATGAGTTCGCCGCACAGCCACCGCTACAATAGAATCTTGCAAAACAGTCCTTACACTTGTCCTTTGCATAGACATTGCAGAGCTTAAACTCATCAACAAGTTCCGGCTTCGTAATACCTTCATTTACATTTCCGATGCAGAACCCATCCTCACCGACAAACTGATGGCACGGATAAAGGTCGCCCCATGGTGTAACTGACAGATATTCTGTACCTGAACCACACCCCGACAGACGTTTGGCCACGCATGGTCCCCCTGTCAAATCTATCATAAAGTGGAAGAAATTGAAGCCCCTTCCTTCTTTATGTCTTTTGATCATCTCTTTTGCAAGGATATCATACTGATCTAACAGATATGGGATATCCTCTTCCTTTATCGCATAAGGCTCGTCCGGCAGAGATACAACCGGCTCAATGGAGATCTGGTCAAATCCAAGATCTGCCATGTGTAATACATCCTTTGAAAAATCCAGATTGTTATGCGTATAAGTGCCTCTTACATAATAACTCTTTCCGGCACGCTTCTTTGCAAATTCCTGGAACTTTGGAAGTAACAGATCATAGCTTCCCTTTCCATTTCTGGTCGGACGCATGTAATCATGAATCTCTTTTCTTCCGTCGATGGATAATACAACATTTGCCATCTCTTTATTGGCAAATTCCATTACCTCATCATTTAACAACACACCGTTTGTTGTCAGTGTGAAACGGAATTTCTTATTATGCTTCTCCTCCAGGCTTCTTCCATATCGAACGGTCTCTTTTACGACATCCCAGTTCATAAGTGGCTCACCGCCGAAGAAATCGACCTCAAGATTTACACGGTTACCGGAATTGGCAACGAGGAAATCCAGAGATTTCTTTGCTATGTCAAGTGGCATCAGACCTCTGTCACCCTTGTACTCACCTTCTCCTGCAAAACAATATCTGCATGCAAGATTACAGTCATGTGCAATATTAATACACAGAGCCTTTACCACTGTTTTTCTCTTTTTAAAATCAATGATATAATCTTTGAATATGTCTTCTGTAAATAGTGTTCCGTCTTCTACCAGGCCGGTTACCTCGTCATAGGCTTCCGATACTTCATCCTTATCATAGGATGGCAGTAATTCCATTACCTGTTCTTTTGTATGATTTTCGTAATTTGCAATAATATCATACACAAGGTCATCCACTACGTGAACAGACCCACTACATACATCGAGTACGATATTATATCCATTACTTTTGTACTGATGTACCATACAAATTCTCCCATCTTGTGAATTAATTTTTCTGACACGCAACGAAAGAGGACTGCCATTTGTTTGACGGTCCCCTTTGTGGTTGTCTGTCTACAATGATCTCTTACTTGTTCTCAGCATTCTCACAGCTCTGATTTCCGACTGTGCATGATGTCTTACAAGCTGACTGACATGATGTCTGGCATTCGCCGCATCCACCTTTAACCATTGTGTTCTTCATTGTTCTGTTTGTGAGTGTCTTTATTCTCTTCATAGGTACACTTCTCCTTTTTATGTCATATAGCGAAATTATAACACAACATGCTTTAAAGTCAAAGTATTTTTACGAAAAACTTGTCTCTAACCTAGCATTCCGCCAAGCATTCCGGCCGCCAGACACAGGATCACATTCGTCAATGTCCCTCCGGCAGAGATATGGATCGTACCATTCATAATGAAAGATACGATACCGATCACCAAAACATAACACACTCCAAGCATTAATCCCCAAATATATTTTTGCTCCTTTACCATCTTGCCGGTAAGAAAACCACCAAGGAATACAGAGATGCCATGAATGATGATAATACTCAGATGAATCACCGTATCACCCAGTCCCAGCTTGTACATGAGGAATGCCGTTATAAGCAGCAGGATTGCCGTTATTATGTAAGATACCGCAAGTGCCTTTAAAAGGCTGAAAATTTTCTGTCCTGTAATCATAGAAAAACCTCCTGACACTACTATATGCCGGAAGGTTTTCTTTCATTCCAGAGATCATTCTCTATTCTGCTATATCGATCATTTTCAGATGTCATTTTCGAAGTCAAACTGCTTCATCAGTCTTCAAATAATTCCGTCAGCTCAAATATATCGTTGCTGATACGGTCTGCTTTCTTCTTCGTTTCTTCATCCGGTTGGATCAGATCGATCACCATAAGGGTATACAGCCCTGCATCGTGGGAGGCTGACACACCATTAATGGAATCCTCTACTCCAACTGTCTCCTCCGGCTTCGTACCAAGCTTCTCACAGGCTTTCAGATAGATGTCCGGGTATGGTTTTCCTCGCTCGATCTCATCCCCACAGATCACATCATCAAAATACGGAAGCAATCCGCTTCGAACCAGTTTATCCTCTGCCCGTTCCCGATCTGTCGAGGTTGCAACCGCCATCTTGATTCCTCTTGCCTTTAATGTCTTTAGTGTCTCGATCACGCCATGTTTTAATTCAACGCCATGCTCATTCAGATATGCTTCGACCATATCCACTGTGCGTTGTCTGAATGCAAGATAGTCAAAATCTTCACCCATCTTTTCTTTCATCACATGTGCATTTGTCTTCTTGGTTCCACCTGCCATCCGGTCACAGATCTTCGACATCTCATTCTCCGGGATACCGATGGATAATCCATTCTTCAACCAGCACATTCTGTATACCTTCTCGGAATCGATGAGGACTCCATCCATATCAAATGCTACCGCTCTTAATGCCATTTACGTCACCTCATTGAAAGACCACGCCTGTTCGGGCGTGGTCCCTTTCTTTCTATAGTCATGTTTTATTTACTGCTGTGGCTGTTTCTTCTTTTTTTCATGATCAGAAGAAGGATCACTGCCACAACTGCAAGAATTGCAAGAATAATGATAACAATCAGGATTGGCGATGTCTTTTCCTTTAACTGGAAGGAGAATACCTCATCTGTTGCACTGTCATAGGTCGATGTAACATTTCCCGCTGTATCTCTTGCAGATACCCGAACCTCATAATTACCGTAGTTCTCAACCTGGAACTCATACGAATTCGTATCCTCATACAGTGCCGGATCAATAGTATCTCCGTTAATCACGATCTCTGTCAGCATATCATCTGCATCTTCCAGACCGATCTTCATGGTAAACGGATTTCTTACAACACTCTTATCATCAACGCCTGTGATAATGATACGAGGTGCTGTTCCATCATAGGTAAAGTCAAATGTTTCAGTTGTCACATGGCCAACCTCATCGGTAACGGAAATCGTCATTGTATGATATCCATCTGTCAGATCTGAGAAATCTACAAAATCAATACCATCCAGCTTTACACTCGCCTTAAATACAGAAGTATCATTAACTGACCAGAGTGCATCATATCCCTTTTCCTTGATATCCGCAAAATCCTGACTGTTCAGAAGAAGTTCTCCATCTTCTGATCTTCTCTCAGTAAATTCAGCCATCTTTGCAGTCTTGTCAATTGTTGGCGGTGTATTATCTACCGTAAATACCATGTTGTAATCATCTGCCTTGTTTCCAAGTGCATCTTCTGCTGTAACTGCAATGGTATATACACCATCCTCATCAAATCTCTGGCTTCCACGGCTGACTGCCGCATTACTGCCAAAGTTTGTAAAGTAGGAGGAAGATACGTCCTCGCCATCCTTCTGTACATATATATTTACCTTATTCGAAGCAAAGAAGGACTCTGTTACTTCTATGTTCATATCTACATAATCTGTATTGTTTACAGAACTTCCACCAACTGTCTCATACTCATTTACGACACTGTTCTTGCTGTTCACTGCTGATACCTTAAGCCCTGGTGCTGTCTTATCTACCTTGAATGTCTTAGTAACAGCCGTTGCAGTATTACCTGTCATGTCCTTTGCATTAAAAGTGATCGTATATTCACCATCTTCATCAAAGGTATAGGTCGCAGTATGCGGATTACCGGATGAAAAATTACCGGTATTTAAGGTTGCAACTGTTGATGCTCCTGTTCCATCCGTCTTTTTGGTGATCGTTGCCGTAATGTCAGCACTGTTCATTGCTTCTCCATCATAAGAGAATGCAAATGCTTCATTTACTGTCAATGTCGCCGTACAGGATGTATTCTGTGAATCTGCAACACCTGTTATCGATAATACAGGTGCTGTTTTATCAATCCGGAAGGATACATTTTCTGCAATCTGTTCATTACCAGCCTTATCATCCGCAGAAACAGTGATCTCATAATCACCCTCATCTGAGAATACAATCTCCGGATTTACGGAGGTGTTATTCCATTCTACCGTTCTGTAATCTCCATCATATGCAACTGCACCGGAAGCATCCTTCCGTTTTACATGTACGGTATAGGACTTTCCTTTATAATTATCTGCAAGGTTCACATTAAGTGCTACATTTCCGTTATTCAGCTTATTCACAGTTGCAATTCCGATCGTAGGCTTTGTCTTATCAATTACAAATGCAGCCTCATCCTCTGTTACATTTCCAAATGCATCCGTAACTGTAACCTTCAAATTATAAATTCCCTGTGCATTCCGTTTCACTGTATAGGTTCCGCTCGTTCCCTTCATTGTGAAAGTGTCATCTGCATCACCATTTGTATCTTTATTCTTATCAGAAACCACGATCTCGTGTGTTTCGGCAAACTGTTCTTCTACTGCTATGTCAAATGCGATATCTTTATTGTAATAACCGTCATTTGTCTGCTCCAGCCGTGGTGTGATCGTTACCTTCGGCTTTGTTGCATCTACCTTGAAGCGGGAACCTGCTACATCGTATGAAACCTTATTGCCTGCCTTATCCGTTCCTGTTACCTTGAAGTAATAGGAGCAGGCTTTTCCCTTCTTCTGACCGCAATATGCAGAAGCCTCCAGTGTCTTGCCATCCACCTTCTTGATCGCCAGCTTCTTCTGTGTATATTTGCTTTCATCAAAGCATTTGTAATACTCTGTGATCTGGAAATCCTTCAACAGCAGCTTCTGATTATCTGTAACTGTGATCTTCACATTTGTACCCTGTGTCAGACCATTCTCCGGTACACCTTCAATTGTCGCTACCGGGCTTTCCTTATCGATCACAAACTTAATATCTCTTACATAGTTTACATTTCCAAATGCATCCACTGCCTTGATCGTCAGGTTATATACCCCAGGTGTTTTTCTCTTTACTGTGTAAGTTCCGGTTGTCTCATTCAGAACGTATGTCTCATCTTCGTCTCCATTCACGTCCTTGTTCTTATCACTTACTGTGATCTTCGTTTTTAATGGAAACTGCTCTGTTACTGTGAACTTGAAGCTTACATTCTTGTTGTAGTAACCATCATTCTCAGAATCCGGATAGCGATCCAGCACGATATCCGGAAGTGTGGAATCGACCTTGAATCTGGAATCATTGATTTCATATTCCACATCATTGCCGGCTCTGTCTTTACCGGTTACCTTAAATACATAAGAACATGCCTTGCCGCTCTTCTGTCCGCAGTATGCAGATGCCTCTAATTCCTTTGCACCTACCTGCTTGATCTTGAGTTCCTTCTCAATGTATTCTGTACCATCAAAATATTTATAACACTCAACGACTTTAAAGCTTTCCGGATCCAGTCTCTCATTATCTGTGATCACGACACGGATCGTTGTACCGGTTGACTTCTTGTCATCCGGAACACCTTCAATCTCGACCAGAGGCTTCTCTGTATCGATCGTGAACCGGATATCGGATACTGTTGCTGCATTTCCGGATGCATCTACTGCTACAACCATCCATTTATACCGATCAGCCTTTGATACAGTGAAACCAAATGTTTTCTGCTTTACATCTTTATAAGAAAATGCCTTATATGCTTTTGCAGCATAATCGGCTTCTGATTTACAGTTCTTATAGTCGTCTGTATTTAACACATATACATTTGCGCCAAGTTCAAACTGCTCTGCCACTGTAATATTAAATCTGACCTTGTCATTATAATACTTTGTTCCGGTACCTGCGATTGCCGGTTCTACCGTTACTTCCGGTTTATATGGATCATAATAGAAGGTCTTGCTTCTCTTTTCTGAGCTGTTGCCGGATCTGTCAGTTGCACTTACCGCAATGTAATATTTCATTGGCTTTCCATCAATAACCTTACAGTTTTTGATCGTAGCTGTAACTGTCTGATCCGAGCTGTTCTTTGCTGTGATGATCTCTTCACCCTTTACTCCGGTACCTGTCGTTGCATCATAGTCGTAAGTTTCATACACTACCTTCACAACCACATCGGAAGCTGCAATGCCATAATCATCTGCTGCCTTAACTGTGATCGTCTGTGTACCATCATTTTTATAAACACCACTTACCGGAATACCGGAGAAGCTGATATCTGCCAGTTCATTGTCGATAACAAAGGTACACTTTGCAGTCTTTGTGTTGCCAACCTCATCATATGCTGTTACTGTAACTTCATATACACCGGCTTTTTTGTAAATAAAGGATGCATTCATGGTCTGACCGATTGCTTCGGTCTCCAGATTCATCTTCTGCTCCTGATCTGCAACAGCCTTGCCGTCACAGGTTGCTGATGCAGTAATCCTGCTGATCAGAAAATTATCAGATGCAGACGCCTTTACTGTTACATCTGAACCATTCCAGTACTGCGTAAGCTTCAGACTGTTTGTGGATTCTTTATCTGCAATATCAACCGCTGGCTTTTCAGTATCAACCGCAAACCGGTATGCAACCCCATTTTCATTGGATTTTGTTGCAATATTTCCTGATTTATCACTGATATAGAATATGATCGTATAAATCTTATTCTCTTCAATTCCATTTGTTAATACAAGTGTTTTATCAAATGTTTTATCCCCATTCGCAGCTATATTTCCTGTAAGAATGGTATTTCCCACCTGATCTGTGACCTTGTAATCACCCAGTGAAAACGCATCCTCAGCCGTTATATGAATGGAAGGATCTTTACTGAAATAATAAATACCATCTGCTGATGCCTTTGCTCCGGCAAATTCCATTGCTGCTATTGATGGAGCTGTCTTGTCATATAACACCTGAATGGATGCATCCGTTGTGTTTTCATCTTCATTCGCAGCCACATAATGATGCTTTGATGTAAAGTGGAATGCATACACACCCTCTGTTGTCAGATCATAGGTCAGTGTAACGGTTTTCAGATTTCCATTTGCTGATATATCTGTTCTGGACGGTGCTACATCAATACCGGCAGCAGACGCTGCGGCATCCGGAGTCTTTCTTGTTACCGTCTTTACAATATCATCGGCATCCAAATCCAGACCTGTTACTTTATATGTAACCGTTGTTGCACTTCCATTATGTCCGGCATATACCAGTGCCTGATCCTTTGCATCTATTGTTTTCCCCTCGGAGGAAACTGTCAAAGAATCCTGTAATGTTTCTTTATTCACATAAACGGTTACCGTTTTCTTTGTTGTATTTCCGGCACAGTCATATGCGTCAAGTGTTACTTTATACACACCAACATCCGGCAGTGACAGTTCATCTCCGGTCAATGTAACTTCCTCACCATTTACATAGACCTTTGTTTTAGCCGTATCAATCTGACTGTCAGCATCAGAAATCCGGAATATCAAAGTCTCTCCTGTCTTGGCTGTTACAGTATATTCTGCCTGATCCTGCAGTGATACACCACCATTTGCCTGACTCAGGATAAGTGCCTGTGGAGCTTTTGTATCCAGATTAAATGTGATCTCTTTGGTACCAGTCTGACCAAGACGGTTTACTGCCTCATATAAGACTGTATGTTTTCCTGATTTATCTACCAGAGCGGAAATCGGAATATTATCATATGTATAAGAATACTGATTTGCATCTGCTGATATACCTGTTATGGTTTCAAGGATCCTACCATCAAGGCTGATCCTTGCCGTATCGATCGGTGCATAATCCTCAACTGCCGCTACTCCTGTCAGTTCTGCACCACTGAACCATGTATCTGCATCATATGTATAATTCTGGATCGAAATCGTTGCACTATCGTTTCCCTTTATGCCACGGAAAGAGCCCTTTGTAATTTCTGGTGCTTTTTCATCGATATATACAAATGATCCATTTTCATCAAATTTGTAAGTACCGATAGATTCATATATATGATCTGTGACTCTGAAGATTACTTTATAATCCGCACCTGCTACAGACGATTTCGGAATCAATACCGTTTTACTGCAGATACCGGTATCTTCATCTTTATTCATACATACCGACTGCCAGTTATTCATGGTCGTTCCATTCACAAAACAATATTCCAGATCCAGATCTGCAAAATTACTGTCGCCTATATCCTCAAGCGCCGATACCGTTACACGAATACCATCACCCTTTTTATTCAGGAACTCACCAAGTATCCCTTCCGTAATCTTTAATTCAGAATCTTCATCTACCGTTACATCCTGAATCCGGATATCTGAAGTATACCGGATCGTCACCGGAATAAATACCTTTTTTCCTTCCCTGCTATATGCTGTAAATACATATGATCCGGATTCCGGAACCTTTACATCAAAGGCTCCACCATCTTTACCGATTGGTATTTCTTTCTCATTTCCACCATTTAATGTATATGTAAGTTTAACAATATCCGCCGGATCTTCCGGTGTCTGTTTTATATATCCGTCAACCTGTTCCGTTCCATCTGACACATACCCCTTTACAGACACAACATCCCCTTTTTCAGCATAATAAAAACTATCTCCATTTTTATCATTTATCTGTGGAATGCTTTTATTTCCCGCCTCTGCTGAAATATGCATAGTTGGTCCAGCAACAGATAGATTATCCCCATTTTCAGCATTTTCTCCATATACACGTATTATCCCCGCAAATTCATAGGTATCCTTCTCATCTGCTGCTTTATAGACTGCATACTGATATTCATCCTCTGAATCTGTGATCCGGATCTCCTCGATCTCCGAAGCCTGCTTTATGGTCTTCTTATCAGATGCATCACAGGATGTTGCTATAATCTGCTTCTTATCAGATGCATCCAGTTCCTGCATCAGGTAGTCACCCTTAAATGTAACAGCAGTCTCTTCCGGAACAGAAATCTCAACCTCTTCTACACTGCCTGTCTTTACGCTTCCATCTTTATTTTCCTTATATGTAACTTTTTTGGGAATATACGTTTCAAGATTGATCACTTCTTTTGTATATTCATCTTCTGCTTTCATTCCGATTCTGTTATCAATTACCACCAGTGATAACAGCATAACCGCCGTCATGACCAAAGCCACAAAACGATGTAAATATTTGTTTTTCTTCATTTTGGTCACTCCCTTCTATATCGATTCATCCGTATGAACTACAACAACATCAACTAACAGTGGGAATTTCTCAGCTTCTTCACCCTGTATATCGGTCTCACTACTGTCAGAAGCTTCTGTATCCATAGTGAGAACATCGGTTGCGTCATCATCGGTACTTAATACGTCTGTTGCATCACTGTCTGTACTTAAGACATCCGTTGCCGCATCTGCTTCGTCCTCTGATGTCAGAATATCAGTCTCACGCTCATATTCATCATCCGCCCGAAGAACATCGGTCTCTTTTTCATAATCCTCCTCTGATCTCAGGACATCAGTTTCTTTCTCATAATCCTCTTCCGGTCTCAGGATGTCGGTTTCTTTTTCGTAATCCTCTTCCGGTCTCAGGATGTCGGTTTCTTTTTCGTAATCCTCTTCCGGTCTCAGGATATCGGTTGCTTTCTCAGAATCTGCTTCTTCCGGTCTGGTATGATGATGGCTTCTGCTCTTATTCAACTCATCCACAGCCTTCTTATATCTCTCATTTCCTTTCCTGGAAACTTCTTCGGATGCTGACTTGCCCTTGATATCACGCACCTCGATCTTACTGGTACTGCCCTTTGATTTGATCGCATCTTTTTTGGAAGCACCGCTTCCCTGTAAGCTTTCATAACCCTTTTCGCGGATCTCTTTGATCTGTTTTCTGGCTGTGCTTCCGGAAAGATCTCCGATCACCTTCGGGATATCCAGTTTTACAAATAATATAACTGCTATCACTGCAAAGACAACTGCAAGAGCTATACCGCCGAATAACATTACATTACATATCGTTTCATTCATTGTTATCACTCCTCACTCCCTGTCACTGCAGTATTTCCATTTATAATATCAGAAATTGCAGAGTTTACGATCAACGAGTTCCATTCATTATTACCACGGGAGGCAAGAATATTGATCTTACTGCCCGCATCGTATACCGCTTTGATCTTCTGGATGCCATCCTGCTTCCAGCGTTTCGGATTGGATCCGTATTCTCCGGAATACCGGTCATACAGATATGTCAGATGACTGACATAAATATCGGCTGCATTATCAACCGTTCCCATACTGCTCTCTGCGGAACTGTATACCTTTTCAGCCTGATCATAATAATCCTTATTGTCGCTGATCTTTTCAAGCGCTATGTAAGTTTCCGCTTCTTCCTTCATATATTTTACATACGATTTCTTTGTTGTATCCGGAAGATTTGGATCCGTGATATCGATACTTGCCAGATAACGGTTAAGTGAGTCGATTGCACTCAGATAATAGGTTTCCTTCTCCGCATCTACATTTGTATTCTTTGCCTGATAGGAATATACGGAATACAGGATTCTCGCATACTGTGCCGTGTAATATTTTACATTACGATCCTCCGGAAGTGCATTGGAAAGCGCTGTACTGTTTTCATCCAGCTTTTCGTTTGCCTCCGTCAGCAATGCAATCGTTCTCTGCGGCATATCTGCCGTATCACTTCCCAGATTATCAACATAGATAGAAGCGATATTCAGATAATTTACATATTTGCTTGGATTTGTATCTTCCAGTTCCTCACTGTTATAAGTTTCAAAATTAACCAGATTCTCTTTACTGTTTGCAAAATTGGAATTCTTCTTGATCTTATTCTCGCAAATTGCCGAATAGTATGCAGCCTGTGCTGTCTCATCCGGGAAGTTTGCCGAATCATTTACCTGATTAAAATACTGCATTGCAGCTTTGTAATCCTGGATTTCGTTGTAATAAATGATCGCAACCTCATAGACAACATCTGCATTTACCTTGTCAATATACTTGGTGACGTAACGTACACCTAATTTTGCTCCACTGTCCACGTTCTCGGACACAGTGTCAGTGTTCTGATCCATATCATAATAATATGCATACGTATCAAGAAGTCCCAGATAGGCATCTGAGGATGATTCATCCAGAGCAATTGCTTCTTTATAGATCTTGATTGCTCCATTTATATCATTATCCTGCAGCGCATCTTCTGCCTCCAGTATCTTGTTGCTGTAGTTCTTCTCCTTGATCTCATTCTTCTTTACCCCGCCAAAAATGGCACAGCCAACAGACAGAAGGGATAATCCTGCCATCACGCCAAATGTGACCAGCTTTTTCTTTGCCTTTGCTCTGTACTCATTGTCCAACTCATTGTAATGATCCAACGCATACAGAAGTTCTGAACAGGACTGATATCTGTCATTTGGATTTGACTGGCAGCACTTGATAATGATCTGCTCCAGACCAGATGAAAGCATTGGATTCCACTGACGGATCGGTTTAATCTCATATGGTGGCTCACATGGATTCTTTCCGGTTACCAGATGATACAGCGTCGCACCCAGATTATAAATATCCGTTCTGGCATCAGTATTATAGATACCACGTCCCTGCGCATCACCGAACTGCTCCGGTGCTGCATATCCTCTGGTACCCAGTGCTGTCGTATCTGCGTTATTTTCAATTATGTACTCTTTTGCTGTTCCAAAATCGATCAGCTTTACTGAACCATCCGGCTTTAACATAACATTGGATGGTTTCATATCTCTGTATATGATCGGTGGATTCATGGAGTGCAGATAATCAAGTGCACTGGCAAGCGCACGACCCCATTCAATTACATCGGACTGCTTCTGTGCACCCTCTGCCTTCAGAACTTCATTTAACGGCTTACCTTCTACGAAATCCATGATTACATAAATCGTTCCATTCTCATTTATGATATCAACGATTCGGGGCAATACCGGATGATCCACATTTTTCAGGATATTTGCTTCACGCTCCAAGCCTTTTAAAAGTGTTTCTACACTCTTGGAACCATCATTCTTTATCTCTTTTACAGCCCACTGTTTATTCAGACGGTTATCCATCGCCAGATAAACAATTGACATTCCACCCTGACCAACTTTTTTCAGTATTTCATATTTTCCATCTAATACTGTTCCTAATTCTGTCATCTTATCTCCCCACTACTCAGCCTTGACCAGCAATACTGTTATATTGTCTGTTTCCTTCCTGTACTTTACAAGATCTGTTAAAAAAATACAGCCCTCTTTCATCTTATCTTCATCTGGTGCTGCCAGCGGACTGAGTTTCGCCATAATCTCATCTCCGCTTATCTTATGTCTGAATCCATCTGAACATAACAAATACGATGCATTTTGTGTAATATAACCTCTGATGAAATCAGGTTCCACTACCGGTGATGCGCCTACACACTGTAACAGTATGCTTCGTCTGCTATCTGTTTCTGCCTGCTCCGGGGTCAGTCTTCCTGCTGCGATCTCCCTTGCAACCAATGTCTGATCCTGTGTAAGCTGTTCCATTTTATCTGTCAACTCATATACCCGGCTATCGCCCACATGTATAATATAATATCTGTCCTCATACATAAGAATGGCTGACAACGTGGTTCCGATCATAATTCCCCGGCTTTCACCATATGCTTTCAGCTTTTCATTCTCTGTTACAGCTATGCGATCCCACTGCTCCTTCAAGATCGCTGTATTAAATGTTCCTGTTCTGACCAGTTTTACAAAATCATGTTCAAACCAGCCACAATATGCATTTATGACCTCTTTGCTTGCAAGCTCTCCTTTTGCCAGTCCGCCCATGCCATCACAGATAATCGCAAAGGCTGCCTGTCCATTCGGAGTCTCTGCAATCTTGATCGCAAGAGAGTCCTGATTATTTTTCTTTTTTATACCCACATCTGTGTGATATGCCGCTCTATATTTCATACGCTTCTCCTGATTATTATCCCCATATCCTTATCTGACAAAATAAATGAAACCTTCATCACCCAGAGAAACCTTTGCATTATTTGTCAAAAATACATTTTTCTGTCCAGCTATGTTCTGTCCATTCACAAATGTACCATTTGTGGAAGCATTATCTCTGATATAGCTGACACCATTCTTTCTCTCAATGATGCAGTGGATCCGGCTGACATCTGAATTGTCTGTTACTGTATAATCTGCTTTGGTTGCAGATCTTCCGATTGAAAATTCCGGTTTATTTATATATATTTTTTCATTTGTTGCTATTCTTAACAGATACGGCACTGGCACCTGAGGCTTCTTCTCCTCAACCGGCGGTACCGGTGCTGCCTCCGGCTTCTTCTCCGGCATCGGTGGTACCGGTGCTGCTTCCGGTTTCTTCTCCGGCATTGGCGGTACCGGTGCTGCTTCCGGTTTCTTCTCCGGCATCGGTGGTACCGGTGCTGCCTCCGGTTTCTTTTCCGGCATTGATGATGCCGGACGATTTGGGATTGGCGGCACAATTGGTTTGCCATCCGGTCCCATCTGCATTGGCATTGGCCGTCCCGGCATTGGCCGACCGTTCATTGGTTTGCCATCCGGTCCCATCTGCATTGGCATTGGCCGTCCCGGCATCGGCCGACCGTTCATTGGCTTGCCATCCGGTCCCATCTGCATTGGCATTGGCCGTCCCGGCATCAGCTGTCCGTTCATTGGCTTGCCATCCAGCCCCATCTGCATTGGCATTGGCCGTCCCGGCATCGGCTGTCCGTTCATTGGCTTACCATCCGGTCCCATCTGCATTGGCATTGGCCGTCCAGGCATTGGCTGTCCGTTCATTGGCTTGCCATCCGGTCCCATCTGCATTGGCATTGGCCGTCC
>OLVO01000074.1_pt1 | contig 103020 bp, 111 predicted proteins | sample 1672571 | NCBI WGS metagenome assembly OLVO01 (sample SAMEA3136700, study PRJEB25190) | human gut metagenome | biome: human gut; feature: human-associated habitat; material: faeces | place: Austria | collected 2013
TCAACTAGGGTTTAAATAAAATCTTTTTACTGTCTACTTTTTGTTGACAACTCCAAGGTAATTATCTCCTCTAACTTCTTTTTATTTTGTTCTTTTATATAGTTACTATAGGTATATGTTTTATAATTAGTATTTAGTGTTTCACTAATACATGCGTATCCTAATCTAATTCTCATAGTATCACCAGTATTAGTATTTCTTTTTTTGAATCTATTATTTAGATTTTTTGACTTTATAAAATTCATTGTAAGCTTCATGATTTCCGTTTTGATAATAATCTATTGCTAGAGAAAGAGCGGGGTTGTAATGGAATTTCTTAATTATTTCATTAATTTCTTCTTTTGTTAGTTTATATCCTTGTACAAAACGGATAAGAGAAAAGTCACTTTGTTTTAACATATGATTTAATATTTCCTCTCTAGTCATGAAATGATCTATTGTTAATTCTCTTGCGGCACTGATATCATAGTATCCATTATATTCATCATCAAAAGTAATGATTTCATTTCCCGCTGTTACTCTAGCAATTTTTATTTCTTCTAACATCCCATTTACATAACGTAATGTATCTTCTAGATATGGCGTATAGTGAAATCCTGTACCGTTTGTTCCTTTTGTTAATATCATATTATCTGGAATGCTATATGTTTTACCTTCTTCAAATTGTAACCCATATTGATTAGTCATATTTTTATTGAATGCTTTAAATCCTTCTTTTTGCATGTTATCCCTTATTTCAAAAATTTGTTGTTGATTTTGCTTATAAAATTATATTCTTTTTTTCTAAAAACTTTGATTGTTCTTCCTTCTATTTTAACGCTTACTTCTTCTACATTTTTATATTCACTATTATCACCATCAATCGTAATTAATAAATCTTTCGTTCTATTTTCTGGGATTGCACTAATTTCTTTATTACTTGGAATAATGACTGAATTTAAAAGATTACGATATGATTTATTATTTAATGGTGCAATTGGTGTAATTTGAAGTGTATGAAAAGTATTATAGACGATGCTTCCACCAAAGCTTAAGTTGTATGCAGTAGAACCAAAGGATGTTGATATTAAAATACCGTCTCCTACATAATTTTCTAAAAGTTCTTTTTCTACCATTAATTTTAAATTTACTGTGTTTAAATCTAGGTCTCGAATTACAATTTCATTTAATGCTAATTGTTTTGAGATGCTATCTGGTGTTTTTATTTCGATTTCTGCAATACCAATTTCTTCTATTTTGTAGTCTTCTTGTCCTAGACTTTTAATAAATTCCCCTATTTCATCTAGATTTATCTCTTGTGCAAATCCTAATGTTCCAGCGTTAATTCCTACATAAATGCATTCCTCATTGAAAGCTGTCTCTTTTACCATTCTTAGAAAAGAACCATCTCCTCCAATGGCGATGGCTATTTCATAATCTTCTTCGACGATTTTAAAGTTTTTCTTTTCTAATTTTTCTTTTATTGTTTTTGCAACTTCTAATGACTTTTCGTTGTTATTTACAAATAATTTTACTTTTTTCATTTCTTACCTTTGTATTTAAATAATGCAGAAGGTCTATGTCCTTCTCCTGTTTTCATTTTATTTGTTTTTTCTACTTTACTGGCAATGATTCTTCTGAATGCAGGATCTAATAGTTTTTTATTTAGTATTACTTCATATACTTGTTGTAATTCACCTAGTGTGAAATATTCTGGCATCATATTGAAAACGATATCTGTGTAATTAAGTTTATTCTTTAGTCTTTCAAGACCAGCTAATATAACAAGAGCATGGTCAAATGCTAAAGCATCATTTTTTACTTCAATAAATTTATAGCGATCTGTTGTTTTTTCACGAAGTTCTTTCTTGATAGCTAGATGAATAGTATCTTTTCCATTATCTAGTGTAATATCTACAATATTATTTTTCTCTTCTAAAAGTACTACATCAAACCATGAGGCGTTAGGGTTAATCATTTCTGTTAATTGATTTTTATCAACTAATGCTATATATGAAGTAGATACGACTCTAGTTCTTGGGTCTCTATCAACTGCATCATAAGTATATAATTGTTCTAAGTAGATGTTTGATAAGTTTGTTTCATTTTTTAATACTCTTTTAGCACAGTCTTCTAGTGTTTCTGTTTTAGGGTCTAAAAATCCTCCTGGTAGACACCATTTTCCTTTGTATGGAAAATCATCTCTTTTTACAAGTAAAATACTCATCATTTTTTTACTAGTTTTACGATAATTATTACTTTCTTCATCTGATACACTAATTAATAATATATCTGCAGTCATGGATAATTGATCAAATTCTTTTGGATTGTAATCTTTTAAAAACTCTTCTTCTGTTTTATATTCTTTTTCCACATTATCACCTCTTATTTATAGATTGATTATAACATATTTTAGAAAAAATGTCGTTATTTTAATATTTTTAGCAACATTTTAATAATTCTTTCTATTACATGGTCTTTATTTAGTTTTCTACTTTCTTTATGTACTTCTATAGTCTCTCTATAATATTTATCATTTGTACTATCATAGATACTAATATATACAACATTATCTTTGCCTACCGGGTTAGCAGGATCTTGTCTATTTAATTGACCTGTGATTCCTACACCATAGTTACTGTTTGCAAATTTAGTAATATTTTTACTCATTTCATCAGCAGTTTCCATACTATATACGGTATATTTATCAATCACTTCACTTGATACACCCATTTTAATTTTATATTCATTAGAGTAAGTAACGGCACTGAATTTTAATATTTCACTAGCTCCTTCACAGTTTGTAATAGCATTGGCAACTCCTCCACCAGTACATGACTCCATAGTAGCTATTGTTTCTCTTCTTTCTTGTAAAATATGTATTATCTCTTTAAAATCCATTTTTATTCTCCTTACCTTTCGTTTTTATTTTGTACGTTTTCTGATTAAAATATTTATTTTTCAATAAATTATATTTATCTTCGTCTAACTCTTTTTTTATTTCTTCTTTTATTGTTTCTGGTACTCCATAATAACTTTCTGCTAGAGCACCTGCAATACTTGCGATAGTGTCCGTATCGCCACCAATTGATATTGCTGTTCTTATGGTGTTTTCGAAGTCTTGTGATTGAAAAAAACAAAATAGTGCTTGCGGTACTGTGTCTTTGGCTTTAGATTTAAAAGTATATGTGTGTCTTAATTCTTCTAAGCTGTAGTTCATAGGGTAATAATTTTTCTTTATATATTCTTCTACCTCTTTTTTTGACATACCGGTTCTTAACAAATAGATTGTAATTGCAACTGCTTCCGCACTTTTTATTGCATCTATATGGTTGTGTGATGGTATGGTTGCTAGATACGATTGTTCTTTTATTTGTTCAAATGAATTAAAAATAAATCCAATAGGACTAATTCTCATAGCTGCCCCATTACCATAACTTGTTCCTTTATAGTTTCCTGTTATCCATTTTATAGAACCTGGACTAAATCTTCCTCTTCCATATTTATCAAGACCTTTTGCCAATTCTTTCTTTCCATATTCTTTTAAATAACTTTCATAGTCACAATCACCATTTACAATAGCATCATAAATGGCACATGTCCAAACGGTATCATCTGTAAAGATGGAGTTCTCTGCAAATAATGGTGTTTTAGGATCCATGATTTTTATTCTTTCTTCGTATGGTCTAGGTTTTTTATATTCTTTCCAATAATTGATTTCTTCCATTTCATAATTAGAACCGGCTTTATCTCCTATGATTGCACCTAACATGTTACCACCTCTTTTTTACTTTATCATAGTTTCTTATTTCCACAAAATTTTTTTACCAAATCCGGCAGTTAATTTATTATCAGAGGTATAAACTAATTGCGTTGTATAGGGACAATTACAGTCTTTTACCATTCTGGCATAATACTCTACTAATTTATTATGTTCGGTTAAATAGATTCCATCTATGCATTCGCAGTATTCTTTGCTATAAAAGTGGTGCCCTGGAAAGAAATTTTCATCTAGGTTTTCAAATATAGAATTAAAATTAATAAATTCTCTTTCAGCGTAAGGATTACATTTCATTAATGATACGAATCCAGTTTTATATACTCCTAAGTCTCCTACATATGTTAGCATTTTCTTTATTTCATCTAAAGAATTAATTCCACTTTGCATAATGATTGTATTAATGTTAATGATTTTTTTGTCTTTTAGATGGTGTTCTAAATCTATTATATCTTCTGTTGTAGCAATCTTTTTAGAATGAAAAATACTTTCGTTTTTTCTATCATCATAGTGATGTCTAGAGATATGAATGCTTTCTAATTTATTTACTTTATCATAGTTTTTAAATTCTCTACAGTTATATCCGTTTGTTGATATCGCCACTTCCATATCTTCATCTATTTTATAAATTAAATCTAATACTTGAAATAGTTTCGTAGGATTTGTCATAGGTTCCCCACCGGTAATACTAATACCATGAAGTATATCTTTTTCTTTTAGATAACTGATGACAAAAGCTAGTTTTTCTAGATCTATCGTTCCAAAATCCTTACTTTGGCTATTAGCGCAAAACTTGCAGTTGGCAAAACATTGGTCTGTTAGTTTTATATATAGTCTTAAAGTTGGTTTTGTTTCTCTTAGTTTGGTTGGGCTATCTGAACAATAATAATCTTTTACTGGTAATTCTTCATCAAAGATTTTTATTCTTTCCATATTTAACAACCACCTCTATACGTACTCCTTTGTCCGCTACATCCAGTAGACCAATAAGATGGTTCATATGATGATCTGCAAGGATCACTGTGGTAGTGATGATAGTGAATGTTTTCTTGTTCTCTTTTTACCTTTTTCTTAGGTTTATCTGAAGTAGTATTTTCTAATAAAGCACTGATATCACAACTTCCTAGTTTTTCTTTTATCGTTAGTAATTCATCAGTGCAATCAATCACTTGATCTAGGTCACTTAATGTATTATCATCTGCCATTTTTGTTAAATCCAAATAACTTCTAAATTGTTTTAAGTTCCTTTTTGTTTCTTCTTTCTGGGTACTTTGATTTATGATTTTTCCTACAAAATCAATTAAATCTTGTCTTTCAAACATAATTATTCTCCTTTTAATAATTTATTTACATATTCTTTGGCTTTTTCATAACGTTCTTCGTAATTTCCTGTAATTGTTTCGTATTTAATGTGATTTTCTTTTAATATTTGTTTTAATATCTTATTATTTTCTTTTCTTACTTCGTCTTTTCCATAAGTTCTTGTTCCATCTTGTACCCAGGCGACATCTGGTTCTAGAAATAGATATAAATCATAATTATTTAAATTAGAAATACTAGTTGCGATAGTTTCAAAATCTTTTTCACTTTGTTCTTTAAAACCTAGTTTGTAATAATATAATGTAATTAATGAATCGGTGTCGATAAATAGAACTTTATTAGCATGTTCTAAAGCAATCTTTTCATCTTGTTTATGCTGAAAAAGTATTTCAAAGTAGTGATACTTTTGCATATTATCAATTCCACCTGCTTCATCACAGATATATCTTCCTGCTTCTTCTACATGCGTAGTGTTATATGCTTTTGCTAGATTTCTAACTAATGTTGTTTTACCACAACTTTCTGTACCAATGATGCATACTTTTTTTGTATAATATTTCCTTACACATGCTGGAAGATAATCAAAATATTTATATGGATTTTGTCTAATTTCTGTTGAAGATATATTAATTTCTTTTCTATCAAAATAGATAACTTTACTTTCTTTATAAAGATTTTCCCATAGGTTTTCTCCTTTATAATCACTTCCTGCAAATACTACGTCTATTTTTCTTCCTATATAGTTTTTTACATCTTGTACTCCTTGATTCCAGTCATATGTTTCTTTATTTAAGTTCTTTGAATAGATTGGGAATACTTCTACATTTTCCATATCTTGGGTAATATTTTTTAGCCATGCGATTCTGGTTTTTTCGTCTATTTCTTTTGGATCATCACTGATACTTATTGGAATATATAGTTTTTTGCATTGATTCTTTGCCATGATGATATCGTTTACATGACCTAAGTGTAGAGGGTTAAATGTTCCTCCATACATTCCTATTTCATACATTTTACATCCTCCTTTGCAATCTTTGACCAGTTATAATAACCATAGAAAGCATTTACTAAATATACTGCCCACATGGTTACCATAATGTAGTCTTTTACGTGCCACCACATAATTACTGTAATAATATCTATTACTATCCATAGTAGCCATTGTTCTCTATATCTTAATACCATCAATAGATTAGCAACAACAGAGATTACTGTAGAGGCACTGTCTAGTAAAGGATTTGTACCGCCTAAGTGGTTTAATAAGTATTGGTATAGAAAAATACCTATTCCTGTAATTATTAATAAGATAATAGAATGCTTTATATTTAACTTCTTTCCTTGTACTTCATCATCTTCTTCCTTGGTATTTTTACTCCATAAATAGTAACCAATGAATTGTAATGGTAGATAATAGATAGCATTTAACATCACTTCTCCATAGTATTTATGAACCCATGCTACAATGATATATCCTAATATATTGAAGAATCCCCAGAAGTATTGACTGCGTTTTCCTTTCGCACATAGTACTACACAAAATATTCCAGATATCGCAGCAATCGCATCAATTACTATGTAAATTAAACTATCTTCTTTATTTATGATGGCAAAATAAGTAGTGAAGAGTGTGACTGCTAGAATCATACTCCATTCAAAGACTGAAAACTTTTTAATAGCTTTTAATAACATGATAGACACTTCCTTTCTTTTCTTCATATAAATGGTTTTCTTTGATATAGTTATAAACTTTTCTATCTATATATACTCTTGCTTTTAAGCTATTATTTTGTTTTAAATAAGCTCTGATTTTTGTAGATGATACTGTCTTTTCTTTTACTTTTGTTACGATGATGTTTTGTCTATATTGCCTATATTTTTCTAATAGTGGCTCAACCTCATCTGTTTCTCTTTTGATGACTAATAGTTTGTAGTTCTTTAAAATGTCTTTTCCATTTTTCCATTTGTCAATGTAACTTAAATTATCTGTTCCACAAATGAAGAAAATTTCATCATCTTTATATCTTTTCTTAAAATGTTTTAGAGTTTCGTAAGTATAAATTGGTTTTTGTTGTAATTCATATTTACTAATTGCCATATTTTTCTCTTTTTCTATCATTAGTGATAGCATATCTACTCTTTTTTCGTTTGATATTAGATTTGTTTTATATTCATATTTCATACCTGTTGGTACAAAGATTACTTTATCTACATATCCTTTTTTTATTAACACTTTAGCTATTTTTTTATGCATTTTATGAGGTGGATTAAAACTTCCTCCAAATATTCCTATTTTCATAAGTTTTTCTCCTTTCTTAAGGTTAATATTTTTTCTTTTCCGTTGTATAATTGTTTTAATGATTCTTTTTCATGTAAGGCATTGATGATTTCTGCGATGTTTTCTGAACAGTTTACTGTATGTAGCCAGTCTTTTTCTTTATATTCTTCTGGTATATAAGATAAGTTTGTTGTATATAGCTTGTCGAAGTAATTATTTTGATAAGCTTTGTCAAATTCTTCTATTCCTTCTGTAAATAGTGAGAAAGTTGCGATAAAGTATACTTTTCTTGCACCTTCTTTTTTTAATCTTTCTCCTACTTCTAACATCGAAGTACCACTAGCTATCATGTCATCTACAATTAAAATATCTTTTCCTTCTACACTTGGTCCCATGTAAGTGTGTTCTATGATAGGGTTTTTGCCATTTACTACTTTCGTTAAATCACGTCTTTTATAGAAAACTCCTACATTAGTATCTAACATTTCAGCAAAATATCTAGCACGTTCTGTTGCTCCCATATCTGGACTGATTACTAAAATATCTTTTAAGTCTTCCTTGGTTAATAAATCTTCTAGGATTGTATTCGTTGGATAGAAGTTTTCAAATGGAAGATTTGGTATCGCGTTTGATATTGTTGGGTCATGGGCATCAAATGTAATGATATGATCTACTCCTAGATTTTGTAATTCTTGTAAAGCAATCGCACAATCAGCTGACTCTCTACCTTTTCTTTTATGTTGTCTTGATTGATATAATAGCGGCATAATTAACGTTATTTTTTCTGAATATCCAGAGATTGCTGATATTGTTCTTTTAATGTCTTGAAAGTGTTCATCTGGTGCCATATGGTGAGTAAATCCATGCATATTATAAGTAATTCCATAATTTCCTACATCTGCTAAAAGATAGATATCTTTTTCTCTTACGGAATCTTCTATTTTTACTTTACCTTCGCCGTTAGAAAATCTAGAAGATGTGATGTTTAACATATAATTTTTATTTGTGTTTCTTAATTTATTTAACTTAGCATTTACTTCTTTTCCTATTTCTTTGATATTGTCTAAAGCAATGATTTTAATATTATTCATAATTTCACCTCTTATTAACATTTTATTAATATCTTGTTTTAAAAAAATATACTATCTTCTAAATTCCTTTACTTGTCTTTTGGCTTCTATTTTTATTCCATTACAATAAGGTTTTTCTTCTTGATGCTCCATTAGTCCATAACCTGTCCATTCTGTATCTATGCCATTATCAATCCATAGTTTATTTACTTCATATCCTTGTTCTTCTAATAGGTTTTTAAAAATTCCTTCATACTCTTCAAATGGAATTACTCTTTTTACTGGTATTTCTGTATCTAACAATGTTGTAGTTCCGGAAAGTTCTATCGTTGTAACTGCTGCATTGTGCTCACAGGTATACCATCCTACTAGTTCTTTTGTTGTTTTCATTTTTACAATTCCTTTAATATCTTCTTTTGATCTATAATAGTCTGTCAAAATTCTTTCTACTTTGTCTTTACTAATTGTCATTTCCATAATATCTCTTCTTTCTTTTTATTATTTTGTTAATAACATATATTAAAAGTTTTACAGATTTTTCATCTGTTATTAACATTATATTAATATCTAATTAATTTGTCAACTACTTTTTTGTTTTTTTATAAAAAAGAATCTCAAGTTCGAGATTCCTAATTATTTTTTTCTATATCTTTTTGTTATTTTATCATAGTCTTCTTTTGATATACCTACTACAGGAGTTGCTATATTTTCTTCGTTTTTGATTACTATTGGCATACCATCATCAAAAGTACTTGCCCATTCTTCTCTTGGAATATTTAATGGTATTTCTAATAGATCTGTTGCGAATCCTAAAATCATTAATTTATCCATAGTACGATGTAAGCTCGTCCATTGAGTTCCATCTTTTTTTATACATAAATTTCTAAAAGTTGTCCCTGTTTCTATTCCGTAAAGTTCATTTATCATATTATTAATTTCACTTTTATGTTCATTTAATCTTTCTGTGTTAAATACAACAGCAGCAGCTACTCCGATTGCAAAGGAAAAATCTTTTGTGGGCTTTCCATCTTGTAGTTCTTCCTCCTTGAATAAACAATCGTTAAAGATTTGATTTACGTTTTTATCAGTTAAATATCCTTTGTTTTTAGTGAGTTCTTGTAGTTGTCTTAGTAATTCACCCTCAGACAAAGGGATGTCTGGAGTTTTATGATTGTAGGTCCCTACTATTTCCTTTATAAAGGCTTTAGCTGTTGTTTCGTATTCATCTGGATATTTACTTTTTATTTCTTTACTTTTTTGATGAAACTGTTCTAGTATTTCTTCTACCCTATTTTGTCTTATTGCTTTTAATAAAAGTGATGGCCCTTCTCCGTTTATATAATTTATTATAGCCATTTCAAATATTTTGGTATCATTTTTTTCTATTAATTTTTGAAGTTGTTCTAATTCTTCTAAAGTATAGATTTCTTTTCCGTAATAATGAAACCAATGATTTATAAGATCTGTTTTTTCCTTTTTTGTATATTGATCTAGTCTTTTTTCTTGCATGTTACACCTTTCTTTCTTTTTTTTATTATACGAAAAAAGCTTGATAATTCAAGCTTAATCATTGATATCTTCTAATTCTTTTATCCAAGTTTCATAATTAGCATCACTTGGCATACGTAAATCTCCTCTAGGTGATAAACTGATACTTCCTACTTTTACTCCATCAGGGATGCAGTTTCTTTTAAACTGTTGAGTAAAGAAGCGTCTGATGAAAACTTTTAACCATTTTTTTATCTCTTCTTTAGAAAAACTATTTTTAAAAGTTTGTTTCGCTAATGTATAGATTTTCTTTGGAGTTGCTCCATATCTTAAGAAATGGTATAGATAAAAGTCATGTAGAACGTATGGTCCAATACTTGATTCTGTTTTTTGTAAGATATTCCCTGCTTCATCTGGTGGTAATAATTCTGGAGAGATTGGAGTATCTAAGATATCTTGTAATACTTCTTTCTTTTTACCATCTGTAGTATCTTTTACCCAGGCTACTAAATAGCGTACTAATGTTTTTGGAATAGATGTATTTACAGCATACATACTCATGTGGTCACCATTATAAGTACACCAGCCTAAGGCAAGTTCAGATAGATCTCCTGTACCAATTACTAATCCATTTTCCATATTCGCAACATCCATTAATATTTGCGTACGTTCTCTTGCTTGAATATTTTCGTAGGTAACGCTTCTATCCGTCTCAGGTAGCCCAATATCTTTTATGTGAAGAAGTGCTGCGTCCTTGATACTAATTTCTTTTAAGGTTCCTCCATATTCTTTTACTAAATCAATACTATTTTGATATGTTCTATCTGTTGTTCCAAATCCTGGCATAGTAATACCAATAATATCTTTAGGATTTCTTTTTAGTTTTTCATAGGCTTTTACAATTACTAAGAAAGCAAGTGTTGAATCTAGACCTCCAGACATTCCAATTACACATTTAGGATTTCCTACTTGGATTAGACGTCTTGCTAGAGCTGTTGACTGAATTTCTATAATTTCTTCACATCTTTTATTTCTTTCTAATTCATTTGATGGTACAAATGGATATTCTTTGTATTCACGATTTAATTCTTTTATATTGTCTTTGATATCTAGTTTTATGATTTTATATTCTTCTAAGTTTGTGTTTTTCATAAAACTTTTATTTTTGATGCGATCATTTGCTAATTTTAATACATCGATATCTGCAGTAATTATATTACTTTCTAGTTCAAAACGTTTATTCTCTGCTAGAATTGATCCATTTTCATAAATCATACTAGCTCCACCAAATAAGATATCTGAAGTCGATTCCATAACTCCACTTGATGCATAAATATAAGCTGATATTGTTCTTGCTGATTGACTAGATACTAAACTCTTTCGATATTCTTGTTTACCAATTAGTTCATTACTACTTGATAAGTTAAAAATCATTGTTGCTCCAGCTAAAGCATGGTTGTTACTTGGAGGATTTACTGTCCATAAATCTTCACATATTTCGATTCCGAAAGTTGCTTCTTTTAAAGTCTTATCTTGGAATAATATATTTGTAGTTATTGGAACTAATTGACCTAATATTTCTATTTCTTCTGTTATTAATTCTTTACTAGAAGAAAACCATCTTGCTTCATAGAACTCTTGATAGTTTGGAATATAAGTTTTTGGTATTACTCCTAGAATTTTTCCTTTTGTAATTACTACTGCACAGTTAAACAACTGATTATCATGTCTTAGTGGCATTCCTAGAATAGAAATGATATCTATACCTTTTGTTTCGTTTAATACTTGTTCTAAAGCTTTTATACTGTCATCTAGTAATTGCTCTTGTAAAAACATGTCTCCGCATGTATATCCGGTTAAAGATAATTCTGGTGTTGTTACAATAGAGACACCAAGTGTTTCTGCTTTTTTTATTTCTTTTATTATAACTTCTGCATTTTTTAATGGATTAGCTAAAGCTAATTTATTTACAATAGCGCCTACTCTTATAAATCCTAATTCTTTCATATTAATTCTCCTTTTTTATAGTGTATCAAATATTTTATTTTTTTACTAAACTTTTTGCCTTTTCAATTGTAAATTGAGATTGAATATCTGTAATATATCCACGATCTACTAATTCTACCGCTTCATCAAAACTACATTCAAAATAGCGAATAATTTCATCTTTATCTAAGTTCTGTTCTTTTGTTTTTTTACAACCTAGTGCTAGCATACTGTGATTATAAGCAGCACTGCATCCTTGATCTTGATAAAAGCTGGCTAGTAGTTTCATTTCTTCTGGGACGTATCCTGTTTCTTCTTCTAATTCTCTTTTTCCTGCGGTTAATGGATCTTCATCTTTTTCTAAATATCCAGCAGGTAATTCTACACATACTGTTTCTTTTGTAAATACTCTTGGTTGTACTACTAATAAAGTATTTCCTTCTTTTGTGATTGGCAAGATAATTGCAGCATTACCATCACTTCCCCCTTTTACTATTTTTTCTCTTGGTATTATTATTCCATTTTGCAGTTCACAATTATAACTTTCTACATTAATGAATCCTTTTCTTTGGATAGGTTTTGTTCCTTGATAATATATAAATTCCTCTTTTTTTCTTTCTTTTGTGATAGTCTGTAATTCCTTTATATAACCTCTTAATTCTTCTAGTTTTTCTTTGCGCATTTTACATATTCCCTTCCTTTTTCTGCTATTTCATTTTGATGGAATTCAATTAGTTCTTGTTTTAATGCTCTTAATTTATCTGACAAGTCTACATAATATTCATGTGGCTTATCAATTCTTGTAACTTCTGGGTATAGTGTTTCAAATTCTTTGTCGCAATATTCTTGTTTTTCTTGTAAACTTGGGTCTTGGTATACTAATTCTCCGTTTTTAAAAATTGGCACCAATAAACTTCTAACATTATAATTTTCTAATTCTGTTTTCTTCCATGTTTCTACTGGATGAACTAGTGTATAGTGTTCTTTACTAATTTCTTCTTCATTTAATGTAATGACATCTCCTAGAGCATATCCAGTATCTTTGTCGTAGAAACGATATACTTTTTTGCTACCTGGATTTATTGTTTTAATACTATCATTACTTACTTTGATTCTTGGTTTAGCTTCATTGTTTTCCTCTACTGCTACTAGTTTATAGACTCCTCCTACTCTTTCTTTAGGGGCGGCGATATTATCTCCGGCACCAATAGAATTAATCTTTGCTCCTTGCGTAATTAAATCACGAATCGTATATTCGTCTAATCCGTTTGATAAACAAATTCCTGTATCTTTATATCCGGCTTCGTCTAACATTTTTCTAGCTTCTTTTGATAAATATGCTAAGTCTCCACTATCTATACGTATTCCTTTAAATGGATATCCATTTGGTGTTAGGTATTCGTTTGCTACTCTGATGGCATTAGGAATTCCACTATGTAAGGTATCGTATGTATCTACTAGAAAGACACAGTTGTCAGGGTTACTTTTTGCATATTTTAAAAATGCATCATATTCATCTTCACTTTCTGTTACTAATGAATGAGCCATAGTTCCCATGACAGGGATATCATATTTCATACCTGCATAAGTGTTAGATGTTCCTACACATCCTCCGATATATGCACACTTACTAGCTTCTATTGCAGAATCAATTCCTCTAGCACGTCTTGCTCCAAACTCCATGACTGGAATACCTTTTGCTTCGTTCGTGATTCTCTTGGCAGCTGTTGTTACTAATGATCCATGATTGAAGTTAGCAAGTAGTGCAGTTTCTAAGATTTGTGCTGTTACGGCATCTGCTTTTACTGTTAATACTGGTTCATTTGGGAATACTACTGTTCCATCTGGTACAGCATAAATATCTCCTTCGAATTTTAAGGTGCTTAAATAGTTTAAAAATTCTTCGTTAAATTTTCCTAGCTTTCTTAGATAGTCTAACTCTTCTTCTCCAAAGTGGAAGTTTTTAATATAGTCTATTGTCTCATCTAATCCTCCACTAATTGTGTATCCTCCTTCAAATGGGTTTTTACGGAAGAAAATATCAAAATATACTTGTTCATCTTTCTTTCCTTCATTGAAATATGTTTGGGCCATTGTTAGCTCATAAAAATCTGTCATTAATGTTTTATTCATATTTATTCTCCTTTTCTTTTTAATTTTTTATTAATATCAACACTTTAAAAAAATAATTATCTTTTCTTACTTACTAAATTTATTCCTTGTTGTTTCATAAGTAGTTTAGCTGATTGTACATACTCTTCTCTTTCATCTTCGCTGTATGTTGCGATTGCATCTTCATGAACATTGATTGTAACATCACGATTCCACTCGTCATAGTAATTAGCAAGTCCCATTGCTCCATTGAAAACACAAATATCTGTGCAACATCCTACAAAGTTTACTTCTTTTAGGTTTTCTGCTTGTTTTACTATTTCTCTAAATTCAGGTGATTCCATTAAACTTGTAGAATTCTTTTCTACTGTTATTACATTTTCTTTTTGTTCAAATGGTTTTAATTCATCGATCAGTTCTGCTTCACTAGTTCCTTGAATACAATGAGTTGTGTTGCCAAATCTTTTAAATTCTGTAGCGTTCTTATTGTGAGTATCTTTTACTAAGATTATCAAACTTCCCTTTTTTTCTGCTTCTTCTAATAGTTCTAATTGTCTAGGTACTATTTTCTTAATATTTTTATCGTGTAGTACTCCTTCATTTACAAATCCATTTACCATGTCTACTACAATTAATGCAGTTTCATAGACTTTTAAGTTTTTTACATTTTTCATATTCCTATCTCCTCTTATTAATATTTTATTAATATCATATGGTATTAAAATTACAAACTTCTTCGTTTGTTATTAACATTATATTAATATCTAAAATATTTGTCAACCCTCTTTTTAATATTTTTTTAAAAAGAGAAAATTAAAATAAAAAAGACATCGATGATGTCTTAATTATTAGCATGCTTTTTTATGTAAGCAATTCCTGTAGTGATTGTTATTAAACCGATTACTATAAATGCTATATTTTCTTTTGTGCCAGTATTTGGAACTGTTATGTTATCAGTTTCAGGCGTTGTGGTGGATGTTGATGGATTTGTAGAATCTGGTGTTACCTCTTCTGCTGGCGCTGTAGTATCGCCATTAGATTCATTTGTTGTATCTTTGTCTTCTGTTGGTTCTACATCTAAAGTAACGTTTGAATCATTATCTTTATTTGTTGTATCTTTCTCTTCAGTTTTTGCGTTATTATTTACTTTAGATACATCTGGTTCTGTAAATTTATTAATTACAGAAATCAGTAGTAGTGCACCGGCAATAATTAATACTAATACTACAATGTAACGAATGTAATTTCTCATACTTCCACCTCTTTTTCGTAATCTATTATACTTATTTTTGTAGAAATTGCAAGCATTTAAAGTTCTTTTATTACTTTACAAGGATTTCCTGCCGCTACTACATTAGAAGGAATATTTTTTGTTACTACACTGCCAGCACCTATCGTTGTATTATCTCCAATAGTTATACCTGGTAAAATGGTAGTGTTCCCACCTATCCATACATTATTTCCAATGGTAACAGGTACTCCCTTTTCTAGATTTTTATTTCTTCTTTCTACATCTAATGGATGGGTTGCGGCATAAATATTTACATTTGGTCCAATAAACACATTGTCTCCAATCTTTACTTCTGCAGTATCTAAAATAGTTAGATTATAGTTAGCATAGAAGTTTTTTCCTATAGTTATAAAGTATCCATAATCACAGTGAAATGGTTGCTCTATGGTGAAATTTTCTCCTATGCTATTTACTATTGTTTTAATTAATTTCTTTCTTTTTTCAATTTTAACGGGATCTAAGGCACTAAATTCGTGACATAATCTCTGAGTATAAAGATGTTTCTTTTGCATTTTTCTATCATCAGCTATATTGTAATATTCATCTTTTTCCATTTTATCTCTCCTATCATATTTATTATAGCAGAAATATTTTTGATTGTCTTATTGTTGTTCTAATATAATTTTTCTATATATCTCTTGGCATTTATTAAAACTTTCTTTTTGTATTCTTTCATCTTTTTGATGAGCTGTTATTGGACCTGGACCTAAGATAATAATATTTTTATCTGGCAGAAAAGAAGCTTCTGTTACATAGTTTAGACCAATTGCTTTTTGATTTGTTATAGCTTCTATTTTTTCTATTACTTCTTTTTTGTTTGTTACTGCTGCATTTAAATTATTTAATATGCTTGCTTTTCCTTGATATTTTTCTGCTAATTCAGCTATTTTATCAATAATTTTTTTATTATGTTCTTTTGTAATTGTACGAAAGTCAAAAGTAATTTCACAAGTATCTGGTACTTTATTTATTTCGTTTCCTCCATTTATCTTTGATAAGTTAAATGTAGTATATGGTACTTCGTATAATGGAAGATTTTCTTTTCTTAGCTCGGTTGCGAAGTCTTTTACTTCTTTTATAAAATCTAATGCTTTATATAGAGCATTTTCTCCTAATTCTGGTGTAGAGGAATGAGCACTTTTACCATTAAAAGTAATACTAAATTCAATACATCCTTTATTAGCAATCGCTGGTACTAGGTCTGTTGGCTCTGGAAATATTATTGTATCTGGTAAGTTAATGTTATTTTTAATAAGCTCAGTGATTCCTTTAAAAATGATTTCTTCGTCATAAGTAAAACAAAGCATACAAGGAATATCTGTTGGGAGTGTTGTAACTACTTCTAATAAAGCAGCTGTTCCTCCTTTCATGTCTGATACACCTAATCCATAATAGTTATCTTTATCTTCTGTTAATTTCAGTGCTTCTTTTGTCCAGTAAACTGATTTATCTACTGTATCTGTATGACAACAGAATGCTACTGTTGGATTCCCTCTTTTAGTAATTAACACTTTTTCTTTGTCTTCTCCAATCTCTTGAAAATCAAAGTTTTTATCTTTTAATAAACTTTTAATATATGTTCTAATTTTTTCATTTTCTTTATCATTGATAGTATTTATTTCAATTAGATTTTTTAGTATATCACTCATTATCTTTGCCCCGCTTTATTATAGTATGTTTTGGTATAACCTGATTTTTGTAAATCAATCACTGGGAAGATACGATCATTCATAGCTCCAGTAGGATCTTCTTGCCAAGTATAGTTTCCATTATTATTACTATAGTCTAAATTTAGACCAATTCCTCTAAATAATTTAGAAGAATCTGAAGAATCTAAATCTGGTCTTCTTTCTAATAAAGAGACATATTGGTTAATAAAATCTTGTTTTTCTTCTGTTGTTAGTTGTGGTATTACGATACTTTCTCCTTTTTTTCTCTTTTCTCTATCTTCTTCTTGAACTCTTTCTACTGCACTTTCAAAAGATTCTTTTCTATCTTTTTTGAAGTATCTCATAGCATTGGTACGGTAACCTAAAAGTTTCTTATCGTTTTGTAAAGAATTGATTATTTCTTTTCTTACTAACTCACTAGCGATATTTTGACCACGATATTCCTTTGATACTCCTATTTCTTCAATATAACGCATTCTGTCTTGATCTTCTGTGATGTATTTTTTCTGATCTTCTGGAATCGTATCTGTTGCGATTAAAAATCCTACTACTTCATCTTTTATTTCTGGTGTCCAGATTGTTGTATCTGTATTTACATAATCATCAATTACTTGTCTTGCTGCCTCTTCTGTCCAGGTTTCATAAAATGGTTCTCCATTAAAAATATCACAGTAACATCTAGCTAGAGAACCTAGTTGTTTATCTTCCACTAATTTAATTTTACAATTGTTTCTTATTTGGTCTTTTAACCAAGTATTATATAAGTTTTTAAAATTTATCATATTTTTTCTCCATTCATTTAAATTTTTGTAATAAAAAAGTTATAGACCTTGTGCCTATAACCTTATTTTTAATATATTTATTTTGAATAGGTATCGACACAAGCATCACAAAATTGCCCTTGTCGATACCACGTTTTAATGTCGTATTAACAAGCGCATAATTTTATGATGATGATGTCCAAATATTCTATTCATCATAATATTCGTTCCTTTCTTTTGTTGCAACTAATGTACATCAAAAATTTGTTCATGTCAAGATTTTTTTATATCACACGTTTTTTCTCTCATGAAGAGAAGATTTTGGAAAGATAATTATTACCTTTGCATATTCCTGCACTTTGCTCTCGATAGTTATATTTAAATTTAGTTTATTACATAATTTTTTACATAGAAATAGTCCCATTCCTGTTGAATGTTCTTTTTTTCTATCATTTCCTGTAAATCCTTTTTCAAAAACTCTAGGCAAATCGCTTTCTTTTATACCACATCCGTTATCTGTAATTTCTAATATGATTTTATTTTTTTCGGTTTTTCCATTTATCATGATTTTTTTCTCTTCTTTATTCATATATTTACAAGAGTTATTTATAATTTGATTGATAATAAACACTACCCATTTTTCATCTGTTGCGACAGATAAATCTAGATTTTTAGTTTCCACTCTAATCTTATTTTTTAATAAGTAGTCTTTATTTTGCATTAATACTTGGTGAATAATCTCAGATAGTTTTATTTTCTTTACAAAATAGTCTTTTTCGGTATTTTCACTTCTAGCATAATATAACACTTGTTCTACCAAGTTATCCATTTTCTTTATTTCTTCTTTTAACTCACTATTTTTTTTATTATCACTATATAAAGAAAGCGCTGCTAAAGGGGTTTTAATTTCATGAACAAAGCTTTCAATGTATTCTTCATATTCTTGATATTTATGTTCTAACTCTGTAATCTTATCATTCATCGCTTTTGTTGCTTTTTTTAATGCGTAATAGTAACCTTCATTTTCTAAGTTTTTAGGTTTCTTTAATAGTTCAGAAACTAAATACTTTTCCTCTAACTCATCTACTATTTTTTTTATTTCTTTATTTTTCTTTTTAGAAAAGTGATAACTAACTATTATATAAACTATTAGTAATATACAATATAATATGAAAGAAAATATTAAAAAAGTAGTATCCATGTCTAATAGAAACATTGTTACTAGTCCAAGTAAAACAAAAGCTACATACCATAGAATCAACCATATCTTTTCTTCTATATAATTTATCATCCTAATTTGTATCCTTTCCCACGAATTGTTTGTATAAAGTCTTGTAGTCCGATTTCTTCTAATTTTTTACGAAGTCTATTTATGTTTACTGTTAATATATTATCATCTAAATAGTATTTTTCATTCCATAAGTAATCTAATAATTCTTCTTTAGAAATAATTTTTTCTGGGTTTGTAAAAAAATAATAAAGTATTCTAAACTCATTTCTAGTTAATTCTACTGTGCTGTCTTGATAACGAACTAAAGAAAGATGAAGATCTAGGGTTACACCTTTTACTTTTATTTCTTTATGAGAAAAGGGATTATTTAAATTTAGAGTCCTTTTTATTTTTTCTAATAGAATATCTTTATTATATGGTTTCGTAATAAAATCATTCCCTCCAGATATAATGCTTTTTAACTCATCCTCTTCCCTAGTACAACTAGTAACAAAAATAATAGGAACATTTTCTTCATTTTTTATCTTTTTACAAATATCAAATCCATTTTGATTTGGTAAATTAATATCTAATAATATTAAATCTTTATCAATATTAGATATTTCTTTTACGATGTCTTTTGTAAAATCTTCGATGATTTTTACTTTATAGTTATTTGTTTCTAATAATGTTTTTAATTCTTGTCTTATTTTACTGTCATCTTCAACAATTAATATTTTCATATGTCCTCCTAGTTGATTTGATATCTATTAGTTTTCTTTATTATACCATATATTTAGATAGTAAATTTTTAAATATTGTATATGAGATGATTGCTCCTGATAAGTTTAATATAATATCATCAATATTAAACATACCTACATTTAATAATAGTTGAAATAGTTCTTTGATGATTGAAATAGTAAGACAGATTAATATAAAGTTTTTAATTTTTTTAGTTTTTGGAAATAGAATTGGCAAAAATAAACCTAATGGTATAAATAGTATTATATCTAAGATTAAGTAATCAAATATATAGTAAAACCCTTGGGTTTTTGTTAATAAAAGAGTTATAGTTTCTATGATTGAAGTGAATGGAACTAGGTTAGATTTTATATTTAATTCTGGATAAATTGCACCTGTTGTTAGTTTTGTATAAACTATTGTTGATAGTAAAAATATAATATATAAAATAAATAGTATCCAAGTTATATTCTTTTTTAATTTTTGATTGTTTTCTTTTTTTATAAATAATAAATATGCTATTAGTAAAAATATTGATCCTATAAAGATATAATCTGTTCTAAAACAAGATATCATTAGAGAAAAACAAATAATTATTATAGGTATTAAAAGGCATAATATAATGATTATTTTATCAGGTATACTTAAGCTTTCTTTGTGTTCTTCTCCAGATAATACATCTGATATACTTAACCCTAATATATTACTTAAGTCTTGTAATAGAGAGATATCTGGTGCTCCTAGTCCTCTTTCCCATTTAGAAATTGCTCTATCCGTGATATGAAGTTTGTCTGCTAGTTCTTGTTGGGTCATTTTTTTCTCTAACCTTTTCTTTTTTATTAATTGTCCTACTTTTTTACAATCCATAGTATCACCTCTTGTCCCAAGTATAACTTATCTTTTTTACTTTTGCACCAAACGATACGTTGAGTGTATGAAAAAAACTCCTTGTGGAGTTATTCTTCAATATTATTTTTAAATGTTATGTAGGTTGCAATATAGTAGATTCCATAAATGATTGCAAAAATTCCTATAGTTATTAGAATAGAAGTTAAATAGTTCATGTTGGCACTAGTTATTGCATAAAATAGTCGGTTGATTGAGATAGATGTTGTAATTGCAATAATGATTGGATATAGTGCTGGGAATAAGAAGTTACAAGTAATTTGTTTTCTTATTGTTTTTTTAATCTTTTTATCTTCTACTCCTAATTTTTTTAATAGTTTATATTGATATTTATTCTTATTAGAATCGCTTAAAGTTTGAATTGATAAAATCGTACCTACTACGGTAATAAAAATAATACTAACATATAATAGAGAAAACGAAAATATAGTCATTGCGGTTTTATTAGATGATTCATAATATCCTCTTACTGTTACTGGGAAATAAGAAAAGTAAGAGTCACCATCTTTAAATTCATAATATCCTAGTTTTTCTAGTTTTGTATTATCCGATTCTTTCGTTTCTTCTTTTGTATCAAAAGCATAAAGTTCTGTTACTACTTGCATGTTTTTAGCAACATTATCTGGTATTACTATTAAAAAGCTATTTCCTGTTGACCAACCTAGACGAAAGTTTTCTATGGTTGTGCTCTTTAAAGATAACTGCTTTCCGTTGATTGTAATGTTATTATTTTCTTTTTCAATTTCTTTTAAATATTTTTGAACGGTTTTATCTCCGGTTACAAAGTATTCATTTTCTTTTAGATCAATAGGTTTTTCTCCTAACATTTCTAATAATTTATTATAATCTGATACTTTTAAATATGTATCATAGTCATATAAACCATTATTACCAATATCTTTAATATATTTTGCTACTTGATGATCTTGTAGTGTTAGAATTTGATAGTGTAATTCATCTTCTATTTCGTAGTTTTCATGGATGTAATCTATATATTCCCATGCTTTCTTTCTATTATCTTGTTTTCCTGTCCAACTTTCTTCAACGTCACTATACATTCCTTCTACTAGAATATCGTATGGTGCTTGTTGCTCTATATTGTTTTCAAAAGCATCTTTCATGATAAATGACATATTCATACAGACTAAAGTTAAAGTAATTAATAAAGATAATGTTCCTAGGGTAAAACCAATGGTTCTTGATTTTGCTTCAAAGTTTTTAGCAACAAATAAATTATCTTTACTATATTTAATTTTTCTTCTTTTATTAATCAGTGCTAGAATAAAATCTCCTAATGTGAAGGTAATTCCATAAATACTGATAATTAATAATAGAATTGATATTCCTAAATAACTAACCATACTAGGGTCATTTGAAATTATAAACGCATAATCACATAGATATAGCCCTAATATTCCTAAGATAACAAAAATAATAAATAAAATATTTCTATATTTCTTTTTCTTCCATATTTTTTCTTCGTTTTTCTTCTCTAAATATAATAAGTTATGAATTTTCATTTTCTTCATTCTTCTACTACTTCTAAATAAAGTAAATAGATAAATTAATATAAAGTATAATGTTGATAAAAGTACTGGTGTTAAAGTTATGGATAATTTAATTTTATATGGCATTTCAAATAAGTTCATAACTATTGCTGAAATAATATTTCCTAATATTGTTCCTACAAAGAAGGATATGACAAAAGAAATTAATCCTAATACAATGTTTTCAGATAGGAACATTTTATTGATATCTTTCTTTTCTATCCCTAATAACATGTAGGTGCCAAATTCTTTACTTCTTTTTTCAAACATAAATTTCATAGTATAGTTAATTAACCAAGCTATTACAAAAACAATAATACAACTAACAAAAATAATTGCATACTTTAAATTTTCCATCATTTCTGATAACTGTGTAATATCACTAGAGAATGATACGAAATTAAAGGCAAAGATAAGAGAGAATGCCATCACTACGGTTATGATATAAATTAGATAGTCTTTTATACTTCTTTTAACATTACGAATTGCTAATTTACTTAACACTTGCAACATCCCCACCTAGTAATGTTAAAACATCCAATATTTCATCAAAGAATTCTTTTCTAGGTTTTTCACCTCTTCTTATCTCATTAAATATTTTTCCATCTTTTAAAAATAATACTCGTTTACAAAAGCTAGCACTGAAAGAATCATGAGTAACCATTAAAATAGTAGCATTTAATTTTTCATTCATCTCATCCATTGTCTCTAATAACATTCTACTACTTTTAGAGTCTAAAGCTCCAGTTGGTTCATCAGCAAGAATTAGTTTAGGTTTGTTGATTAAGGCTCTTGCACAAGCACAACGTTGTTTTTGACCTCCTGATACTTCATATGGATATTTATTTAATATTTCTTCTATACCTAATTTTTCCGCAATGTTTTTTACTTTCTTTTCTACTTTATTTGCATCTTCTTTATTAATAATTAAAGCGAGAGAAATGTTTTCAGAAATAGTTAAAGTATCTAAAAGATTAAATTCTTGAAAAATAAAGCCTAGATTTTCTCTTCTAAAACTAGCAAGTTCTTTTTCTTTTAGTTCTGTAATATCTTTACCATCGATAAAAATATGTCCAGAAGTCACTTCATCAATCGTAGAAATACAGTTTAGAAGAGTTGTTTTACCAGAGCCACTTGCTCCCATGATAGCAACAAATTCTCCTTCTTCTACTTCTAATGATAAATCATTTACTGCTTTCGTTATATTGTTTTTTGTTCCATAAAATTTCTTTAGATTTTTTATTTCTAGTGTTTTTTGCATAACGCATCCCGTCCTTTATTTCACTAATTTTTTCTTTTAGAAAAGAACATAAAGAAATCATACCTCCTATTATAATACATGGTACCAATATAATTAATAATAGAATCGTTATTTTTAAACCGATATAATGAAAACCTGACATTTTATCACTCCTTTTGTTCCTTTCTTGATATCAGTATAACAAAGAACATTTTAAATTAACCTTACAGTTTTGTTATATTTCTTTTGTATCATTTTTTCTGGTTGCATACTAGGGATTTTAAGTTGTATTATGAATGGTTTGGGTTGCAAAAAAGAACCAGTTAGGTTCTTTTTCTTTCTTTTATGATAATTCCTATCCATAGAAGTATTCCTATGATAGAAATAATACTAGCAATATCTTTCCATGGTGCTTCGTAAATTATTTCTATTTTGTGTTTTCCTTTTGGAATTTTAAAAATTATTCCATTTTGAATACTTTCTTGATAGTTTGTTTCTTTACCATCAACTGTTATAGTGAATCCTTTATCATAAGGAATCGCTACTTCGACATTGCTTTCTTCTTCTACGTTGATAGTACCTACTATCTTATCTCCTTTTGTTTGCCTTTGATTTATTTTTATTGGTGTTATCTCTTCTTTTCTGTCTATCAACAAACTTTTTGGTATTGCATATATTTCAATATTTCCTAATTTGTAATATGCTTCTGAAAAAGTAATATCTAGTTGTTTTGGTGATATTAATACATAGTGGAATACATAATTTTTATTATGATATTTCCAATCTCTACATGTTAATTTATTACTAATATGATTAATGTTTATTGTTTGATCATTTTTTTCATGATGACATCCTCTATTGAATTTATTTTTGAATGTAATAAATAAAACTTTATCTTCTAAGTTTTCTTTAGGAACTACTGTCATCTTAGCATTCTTTCCTGCTCTTATTTTAATTGTATCATTTTGTCCTTTAGAAATTTCTAGATTCTTTGTATTTTTAATTTCTAAATCTACTTCTTCTAGAATATTTTCTTTTGGTATATCTTTTGTGTATTCTGCTATTACATTTTCTGGATATTGTAGTTTGTTTACTTCTTTTTCTGTTAAGATATCTTTACTTGCATAGATGATTGGTAAAGCAAATTCATTTTCGTATAAGTATAGTTTTCCTTTTTTGTCTATTAGTTGGTACCCATCGTTTAATTTATGGGTAGTAACAACATATTTTTCTCCCATCATCGCTTCTGAAATAGGATTACCCGCTAGTGTTAACATCATGTTATTACGATAAATTTGATTGTTTTTTTGTTCTTGTTGTACCCAGGTTTGATATTCTCTATTTTGAGTAGAAGTATATACTGATGATTTATATTCTTTCATTGTATGTACTTTGTTTAATGAAGACGGTCCATAAGTTTCGTTTCCTATGCGGTAGAAATCTTTATCTTTTGTTGTTATTTCTTTTACTAAGCTTTGGTAATCTTTTTCAAAACTGCTTTTTACCGTTTCTGTTGGTATTAGAGCATCACTAAAACTAGCACCAACAGTAATTAGACATGTAGAAATAATTAAATAGTATTTTGCCTTTTTATGATTTTTTAGTAATGTTTCCATACTTATTGCGATTAAAAGTAAAGCTAGTGGTAAGAACGGAATTAAAGACTTAGAATTTACATACAGTGTACCATTTAAAATATAGTTAAATATTGGAAATAATAAGATGATAATTAATGATAAAGATAATAATCTTGTTTCCATTTTTATATCTTTATCAATTATTAATATACCTATTAAAATAAATTCAAATAATGTTAAACCTGGACCATAGGCATTAAATAGAAATTTAAAGTTAGGAATGAATAACAACCATGTTTCTAATACTTTGATTGATTCTCCCCTGCCTGATATTATTGTGTAGGCTGTTGGGAGTAAAAGAATAGCGCTTATTAAGATTGATATAATGAATGGAACTGCAAACTTTGTTAAAAAAATTATTATTCCTTTCTTTTTTTCTTCCAGATAACTATAGATTCCATAGATAATTAATACTACAATTCCAGCGACACTATAATAAAAACTTGTAAAGATCATTAATGTAACACATGTTATTAATAATCCTGATTTCTTCTTTTTTATGAAGTTATCTACACCAAATAGTCCACCGATTAAAAATGGAAAATAATTGATAAACATAATATGTCGTTTTGCATGATAAAGTATCGGGGTTGCGAATAAGAAAAGAAGAGATACTATTATACAGGTGGAGTTTTTAAAATTATGAGATTTTAAAAATTTATAGAAAAGATAAGTAGATGATACTACAATAATAAAACTTGCCCCTATTAAATAATAAATCATAGGTATCATAGGTAATAAATATGAGATTAAAATAATAGGATTTAATAGTCCATAATAAGAAAAGTTATAGATATTTTGCCCTCCACCAATATTTAATGCAAAATCTGGTAATAGGTCTTTCGTATCATAAAATAGATTTCTAAAATATTCTGGAAAAATGTAGTGTTGCATTTCAAAATCAGTTGTTGATGCAAAAAGAAATTTTCCATGTGTTAAAATTAGTGCAATGATAATATAAATTGCACTATATAATAAAATCATTAAGATATCGCTTTTATATTTCTGTAATTTTTTCATATTCCTACTGCTTTCTTTTGTCTTGTATTAATTAGTTGTCTTTTTTCTATCTTAATTTAACTGATAGAAAGAAAAAACATTTTAAAACCGATATTAGTATATCCTTTTTTCATATCTTTATCTACATAATTTGAGTTGATTTTTGTCAAGTTACAGTTGCAGAACTGGATTTAGTCTCTAAATGTGTTTTTATAGTTTACTTTTAATAGTTTATCATAGAATATTTTGTTTTTGATTATCAAATAAAATATGTTTCCTATATAGAAGAAGAAAACTGTAAGTATTAATAATAAATAAAATATTATTCTTATTTTTTCTCCACCTATGATGGTGCCTAATTGACTTCCTAACATCAGTATTTTGTATGGGAAGTAAATATAGTAAAAATATAAAAAATACGGTCTTAGTAAATATTGGTAAGTTTCTTTTGAACTTTCTATTTTTACATTTAAAAATGCACTTCCTAATGTTTTATTATGAAAAAAATTGGGAATTATTGTAAAATATATTATAAATATTAGGATTGGATGTTTTGTCCCTAAAAAAATAGTGATTGCTATATAGATTAAAAAATCTAAAATAAAGATTGATATTCTTCTTAATGGTGATACTGTCTTTCCTTTTTCATAAGCTTGTTGTTCTAATTGGATTTTTGATGGAATTCTTTTTTCTAAATCTAACATCCAGAGATACCCTACTACCCCACCCATGGTATTTAGTATTAGATCATCTATATCACATAATCTATAAGGTTTAGGATAGAGTCCATAAAGTCTGGTTAACTGTGTAAATTCAAAGAATGCACTTAATAATAGGCTGGCAAGTATTATTTTTTTTAAAGAATATCCCTTATAGTATTTTAGAAACATACCAAATGGAACAAATAATAATATATTAAATGCTACTACATAGAATGAAGGATCTAAGATAGCGCTGATATATGTTTTGGGATTTCCCAATATTAAAGGGTTTTCTTTGATTAAGTCTACTATAAAGTGAAATGGTATCATTTGAATCATCCAATCAGGATTGTTTATCACACTATCTTTAGATGGGAGTGGCAAGATTACTAAAAAGTAAGCGCATAGTAAGTAAAATATAAAGCTATAGATAATTAGTGTTTTTAAAGGACTAATGGATGTATATTTATGATATTGGTACAGGATAAAAGGCCCTGTAATCAGAAAAGCTAATAGTGGAAATAATATTACTGCAGTTTTTATGGCTAAAAGATAAGTCATAGAAAAAGGACTAGTTATCTAATCCTTTTTTCTTCCTTTTATTATGGCAAGTATTATAAATAAAAGTGCTAAAAGAATTAGAGGTGAGATCATAACAACTGGGTTATTTATAAATTCTTGCCAATTTATTTCTAATATCATATTCTTTTTTCCTTAATAATATTTTTACTACAGTAATAAGTAATTAAGAAATATCCACCATAAATTAATATTAAGAATAGCATTGTCATGGATACACTCGCTAACATCTCTTCTTTACCGAAGGTTTCTAATATGAATGTACAGAATTTAATTCCGAAGATAGAATGAATGATTGCAATTATAAGTGGGAATATAAAGAATATTGCTATTTGTCTAAATAGAGCTTTATTTAATTGCTTATCTGTTGCTCCTATTCTTCTTAGCATAGTATATCTTGTGATATTATCAGCACTTTCTGATAGTTCTTTTAATGCAAGTAAGGCTGCACTGGAGATTAAGAAAATGATTCCTAAATATAATCCAATAAATGTTATCATGGCACCTAGTCCAACACTTGCATCGTAGATAGCAATTCTTGTAGGACCATCTAGAATAACATCTGGATATAAGTCGTTTAATTCTGGATTTATAAACACTTCTTCTATTTCTTGTTTTGTCTTTTCATCATTTGCTTTATAGTTTGCTACCATGTATTCTTCTTCTAATCTAGGTGAAGTACTTGATACATTAATTACTTCATCTGGTACTATAATGATTCCGTCGGTAATATGATTGCTAGACATTTCGATAAAACCATCTTTTACTTCTTTATATTTAGGTGTTAATTCTTTACCAAAGATAGTTAGTGGTGTTCCTATTTTTAGAGCTTTATTTCTTAATTCTATCATACTCTCATAGTCACCAATAATCATATATTCATCATTATCTAAACTATATGTCTTGTTGTTAAACATTTTAGCAACCTTATTATACTCACTTAATTTTACGATAATCTCTGGGGAAGTATAGTCTAAGTATGGATACATTTTTTTCATACTTTCTAATTCTTTACCCATGGTTGTTGCATAAGTTATAGATTCATCTGTATATAAATGAAGTGTTGCTTGATCTTTTAAATATTTGTCTTCATCAATATTTAACTCTTTTAGAGTTTCAGAAATTGTTTTATAACTGGATTCTATTTGTCCATCCGTATAGCCATAATCATCTTGTAGTTCTTTTGGAATATTTCTTTTTTTCATTAATTCAATATCCGCTGGTGCTAATTCTTTTAAGTTGGCTGTCATTGAGTTTTTAATAGATAGTGAACTTGATAGTACGCAGATTGTTACAAATAACATTAAACAAATAATAGTCATTGAAAATACTGTAGTGTTAATCTTACTACTTATTTGTCTTAGTATGAAACTATTTAGTCCTTTATAGTATACATTTTTCATGGATTGAACAACTTTTAGCATTAATCCTGATAATGACCAAAATAATAAGAATGTGGAAAATGCTCCTAAGGCAATCATTATTCCCATATCTTTTACTGTTGATGCATTCGCACCATCTGGTATTGATACTCTGTAATAACAGTATCCTAGTATCGTTGCTGCTATTAAGAAGATTATGGTACAAATTATAGGGTTTTTAATTTTTACTTTCTCAGAACGTTTATTGGCGTTAATTAAATCAATTAGTTTACAATGACTGATTTGAATGGTATTAAATATCATCACTAGTAAGTACATAATACCAAAATAACAACACGTTTTTATTAGTGCTCCTTTAGAAAAAGTAAAAGCAAAGTTCGTCATGTCTGCTTCAAACATATTAGCAACTAACAAACTCATTAATTGAGATAGTATTACACCTAGTCCTAACCCTGCTCCTAAGGATAAAAGACCAATAATAATCGTTTCGATGAATAAAATCATCGATATTTTTCTTTTACCCATACCCAGTGTCATATAAATAGCAAATTCTTTATTTCTTCTTTTAATTAAAAAGCGTGAGGCATAAATAATTAAAAAGCCTAAAATAAAAGATACAAATATACTTACTGCAGATAAAGTCTGAGTCATTAATTCAATGATATCATAAGTAGACTCTTTTGTTTCTAATAATACTGTTTGACTATCTATTGCATTAAATACATAGAAAATTGCTACTCCTAGAATTAATGTAAAGAAATAGATTGTGTAGTCTTTAAAACTTTTTTTGATGTTTTTTAGGGATAGTTTACAAAGCATCATTTAAATCCCCTCCAAGTAGTGTTACAACATCAATGATTTTATCAAAGAATTCTTTACGTGTACTGTCACCTTTTCTTATCTCGTTAAATACTTTACCATCTTTGATAAAGATAACACGTGATGCATAACTTGCTGTAAAAGCATCATGGGTAACCATTAAAATAGTAGTTTTAAATTCATTGTTTAAGTGATTAAAACTTTCTAGCAGCATTTTAGATGATTTAGAGTCCAATGCTCCGGTTGGTTCATCTGCTAGAACTAATTTTGGATTCGTGATAATAGCACGTGCAGATGCTACTCTTTGACGTTGGCCTCCACTCATTTGATATGGGTATTTTTGTAATACATCTTGAATGTCTAATTTTCTGGCAACTTCATTTACTCTTTTACTAATCTCTCCTACTTTAGTATTTTGGATAGATAAAGCTAAAGCGATATTTTCATAGGCTGTTAGAGTATCTAAAAGATTAAAATCTTGGAAGATAAATCCTAGTTCATGACTTCTATACTTATTTAATTTATTTCCTTTTAATTTAGTAATATCTTCATCAGCTACATAGATATGTCCTGAAGTTACTCTATCAATTGTAGAGATACAGTTTAGAAGTGTTGTTTTTCCAGAGCCACTCGCTCCCATGATAGCAACAAACTCTCCTTTCTCTACATCGAATGAAATACCATCGATTGCTTTTGTCAAATTAGATCTGTTTCCGTAATATTTTTCAATGTTGTCTATTTTTAATATTTTTGACATACTTCTTTCTCCTTTCATGACTTCATTATAGAGTAACTTATGATAGTTGTCGTTGTTTTAATCTTACGGTATATTACAATTTCGTAACATTTCTTTTATCATAGCAAAAAAATATAGTCTGTTCAATTATTATCATATTAATACTAAATACTAATAAAAAGAGATTAAGATTTTTTCTTAACCTCTTTTTTTGTAACATTATAATAATCATTTTTTATAAAAGATATTTTAACACAAGTAAATTCTTTTTCTTTAGATTTGATAGTTACTTGGTGTCCTAATTTTTCACATAGCTTTTTTACAATATATAAACCCATGCCAGTTGAATTTTTACCTGTTCTACCATTACTTCCTGTATAGGTCTTATCAAACACTCTTGGAAGGTCTTCTTCTTTTATTCCAATACCGTTATCATAGATTGCTAAATCTACTCTATCATGCTCTTCTTTCGCAACAATTTTAATAAAAGCATTCTTGTTTTTACTATATTTAATACTATTATCAATAATTTGATTTAGTATAAATTCTAACCATTTAGAATCTGTTAAAACCTCTATATTTACATCACTTACTATAAAGTCTATTCCGTTTTCTAATAAGACATCTTTATTTTTTAATGCCGTATTACTTATTACCTTAGCTAAATTTACTTGCGTAATTAAATAGTCTTTCTCTGCATTTTCACTTCGTACATAATATAGAATTTGTTCTAAGTAGTTATCAAGCCTGGAAAGTTGCTCTAGGAGTTTTTTGCTTTGTTCTGTTTTACTATTATGTACCATTAGAGTTAAAGAAGATACTGGTAGTTTCACTTCATGTATCCATAACTCTACATATTCTTTGAAGCTTTGGGTCTGAGTTTTATATTCATTGATTTTTTCTATCATAGATTTATCTATTTCATATAAAGAATTTGTTAATATTTTGGCATCTAAGAAAGTTGGATCGTTTAACATTTCTACAATTAAATACTTTTGATCTAGATTTGTTAGTTTCTTTGTAAAATCCTCATAGAATGATTTCTTCTTCAAATATTCAACTATTAAAATAATTGATATTCCTACTATATAGACAATACTAATAGATATAGTAGCTTGTATATTTACTTTAAATGCTAGAAGTATTAATAATATAATTATATAAGTAATTAGTCCTGTTACTATTGTGCTTATTTTATCTTTTATATATTCTTTTTTATTCATGCAATATATACCCTTGCCCTTTCCTTGTTTCAATTGCCTCCTCATATCCAATTTCCTTTAATTTAGAACGTAATCTGGAAATATTTACTGTTAATGCATTATCGTTAATATATTCATTATTATTCCATAAATCTGTCATTAGTTCATCTCTTGTAACAATTTTTCCTTGCTTTTGTAATAAATATAAGAAAATAATCATCTCATTTTTAGTTAAGATAATTTCTTGTTCTTGTTTCTTTAGAATTCCTTTTTGAGGAATTACTTCTAAGTCATGATATGAAAGTTTTTCAGCTGTTCTTTCTGCTCGTTTTAAAACTGCTCCAATTCTTAATAAGAGAATTGTTGGATTATATGGCTTGGTAATATAATCGTCTGCTCCATAAGACATAGATAATACTTCATCCACTTCACTATTTTTACTTGTTACCATAATTACTGGAGTGTTATATTCTTTTCTTATTTGTTGAAGCAAAATTTCTCCGTTTATTTTTGGTAAATTAATATCTAATAGAATTAAATCTGGTTTTTCTTTCTTTATTTCCGCTAGGACATTGTGAAAATCATCTACTGTTTTCGCATTATATCCTGCATTATCTAACATTTCTTTTAATTCGTTAGCAATTGATAAATCGTCTTCAATAATTAAAATAGTTTGCATTATTTCACCTTCTTTTAATTCATACACTTTTATTCTATCATAAATATATAGTAAAAGAAGAGTTAATTATCTCTTCTTTTATTTTTGTTTTACTAGTTGTCTACTCTCTGGGAACACTTGGTTTTTATTTTTATCTGCTATATACTGATAAAACTCTTTCTTTTCAGTTCCTAAAAAATCTGGGAACGTGTAATCGTCACTAACTTCGCTGACAGAAAATAATTGTTTTTTTGCATCTTCTGAATTTATATTATACCTGCTTGCTATATACTCTATAAAATAATCACTAGCTATTTTTTGTTTTGATTCTATCAGTACCTCTTCCTTTTTTGGTATTATTGTTTCAGAATCTTCCTGCCCACTGTAAGAAGATGCGGTTTCTTGATCATTTGATTGCTTTAATGCTACATGCTCTGCATCTATTGGAATATTTATTTTGGTTCTTAAGAAAAGTTTTACGAAAGCAATATTATCTTCTAAAGTCATTTCGGGGTGTTGTTCATTTAATACTATTAAATTATTATAAAAGATTTTTGAAATTTGCTCATATGTGCTCGTTTTGACTTGACTTAATGTTTCTGCAGTGTAAGTTGAGTCTTCATAATAGTAAGCGCTGGCTTGTTGCGAATTTACTAATATATTTAGACCTCTTAAGGCTTCTATTGTATCAAAGAAAAATTGTTCTTTATCATTTCCGTATACTGGAAATTCTTTCAAGAAACTTATAGGGTCATTGTAGATGGTTTCTTTTAACAGTTCATCGATTTGATAACTATCACTTAACGCTAATGATAATTGAATTAGATTTAGTGCTTCATTATAATCCGTGTAGCTCATTTGGTAAAAACCGGTTAACTCTTCAGCATAAAGAGATGCATAATTTTCTTCTATAAAGGTGGGCATTACCGATGATAGATAGTCATTTTCCTGATTATCTACACAATTATTTCCCTGTAGATGAAAGCTCTCATGATATGTAGTATCTTCTTGTTCTATTATTCTAAGTTTATTATAACTAGGGTAATATACTATTTTATCTGCACTTGTTGTTGCTATTACGGTTCCTCTATCTACGTTACTTTTTAGTAAAGAATAATATTCTAGTTTACAGGCTAGTTCTCTAGTGTCATATTCAGGGAAATCTTTTTTTATTTGTTCATAAGTTGTTCTAATTTCTTCTACTAAAGATTTGGTTTCTTCTTCAGAAAAGGTTTCTAGACTAAAGATAGACTCTTCTGTTTTTAATGCAACTTGTTGACTGTTTTCATATATCTTTTTGACAGCCTCATCCCATCTAATGCTGTCTGTTTTTTCGTCATATAAAGATTGATATTGGTGTTGATGAATTTCGTCGCTATATGACTTGTATGCGTTTATTAATTGTTCTTTTGTTATTTCTAAGGCTTCCATAGAGCTATTATCAACACTAATACTGCTGATTTTATCAATAATACTTGCCGCACTTTCTGATACTTGTGCATTCGTATCTTGCATTAACGCATCCATAATTCGGCGGTTTTCTTCCTCTACTTGGATTTGTGCTTCTTTCTTTGCTTCATGTTCTTGGAATATAGCAGCATATTTTGGCACCATTAGTCCTATTCCTATACCTAGCGTTAGTCCAGATATTATATTTTTTAACGATTCTTTTGTACTTTTTTTCATATGTCCCCCTCTTTAAAGTTCCTATACTATAACATAAATATTTATAATTTGCAATTTTTTCATGGTTTCACTTATACTATAGTAAAGGTGATGTTATGGAATTAAAGAACTTAAAAGTTGCTCATCGTGGCCTATTTGATAATAAAAAAATTCCTGAAAATTCATTGTTAGCATTTCGCAGAGCAATCTCTTTTCGTATTCCTTTTGAACTAGATGTTCAGCTTACTAAGGATAATGTTATTATTGTCTTTCATGATATTAATTTAAAGAGAATGTGTGGTGTTGATAAATATATCTGTGATATGACTTATGATGAAATAAGAAAGTTTTCATTGTTATCTACTAAAGAAAAAATCCCTACATTTCGAGAAGTATTAGAATTAACCAATGGATCTGTACTTTTAGATATTGAAATAAAAAAGACAAATCGTGTAGAGTTTGTCTGTAATAAAATTTTAGATGATTTAAAAAAATATCAGGGGGATATTTTATTAAAGTCTTTTCAACCTAATATTGTGCGTTATTTAAAGAAAAGGTCTTCTTATTCTGTAGGTCTTTTAATTACAGAATACCCTCCTTCTAAATTATATAGCTATCTCATTAGTTCTTCTTTTTTAGTGAAGTATTGTCATCCTGATTTTTTAGCTATCAATAAAAATATTATTAAAAAGAAAAGACTCCAACATTACCGAAAAAAGATGCCTTTGTTTGTGTGGACTATTCTTAGCCAACGCGAGTTAGATACATTTTCTGATTATGCTGATTCCTTTTTATGCAATAATTTACCTTATTTAAATAGCAATTGACAATTATTTGTAATTTTTTTAAAATAAGTGTTGATTTACGAGGTGAAATTATGCAAGAAATAGTAATTAATGTTCGTCAATTTCCTATTTTTCATAGTGAATATATTCAAAATGTTTTTGATTATGCTGCATTAACTGATAAAGAGAAAAAATTGTATCAGAAAGTTCAAAATGCTTTATATCGATTAACGACTGCAGATGTTCCAGATGACTTGCTAGAGTTTTTTGTTGATCAGAAGAAATTTTCTCCTTCTTTGATTCATTCTATTTCTTTTCAACAGTTATTAAAAAATATTGAATCTAATCAAGTCCGTACACAGATTTCTTCTCAAATTCCTGATTTCTTAGATGATTCTTTACTTGTTCATGTACCTGCAAAAGAAGAAGTTATTACTCGCTTGCAAAAAGTTTCTCAATTAGCAAATAATGGTCCATATCCAGAATTTTATTATTATCAAATACCAATTACCGAGAATGAGCTATTTGATTTAAATTCAGGAGTTAAAAAAGTAAAAGAAGAATATCTTCCTTATTTACCATTTTTAGATTTGAGTAAAATTAATTTTTCTAGTGTTGATTTTAGAAATATGAATTTTGCGGATACTAATATAGAGAAAGTTGACTTTAATACAGCATATCAACATAGTATCGCTGGTGCTAATTTTCAAAATGTTAATCTTTTTGGAAAACAATTAGAAAATATTGATGCTAGAAATACTAATCTATGTGGAACATATCTAACGGTTAATAGTGATACTGTCATGTTGGATGGAGCAAAGATGGATTCTAGTGTGCTTTTATTAGCTAATGATAGAGTTATTGCTAATCCTGAACGTCAAGGTTATTCTCTTATAAAAGAAAAAAGAAATACTAAAATTCATTTTTAGTATTTTTTATTTTTAAAATAGTTAATAAATCATAGATGTTATCAATTTTATTATTATACTTTTCTACAGCTCCAAAACCATAAGTTGCATAAATAAATGGAATTTTTGCTTCTTCTGCTGCTTCTCTATCTTTATCTGTATCTCCAACATAAATAGGATTTGATAGATGATTTCTTTTTATTAGTAGTTTTATATTTTCTCCTTTTGCTAAACCGGTTCTACCATTATTTTCAAAGTCTGAAAAATAGTCTTTTAAATTACTCGTTTCTAAAAAAGATTCAATATATCCCTCTATACAATTACTTACAATATATAGTTTGTATTTTTTAGATAATAGTTTTATGACTTCTTCTACTCCATTGTATAAAGTACCACCATGTTTCATTAAGTATTTTGTGTTTTCTTGGATTGCCTCTTTTGTATACCTTTCTCTTGTTTCTTTATCTAAATATCCATAATATTTCTTGGCGGTTTCTTCAAAAGTACATCCCATGGCAGATTTAATGACTTCAGTAGACATATCCTCTACTATATCGCTATGACGTTTTTTTATTTCTTTTGATACTTCAACTGTACTATTTAAGGTACTCCAAAGAGTACCGTCTAAATCAAAAATAATACTGTCTATATTATTCATTGTTCCTCCTATAATATGATTTCTTGGTTTTCTTTTGGAATTATTAAGTTTTCAATAGGGTTTTCTAGTGCTACTTGTCTAGCACTATTATGCATGTGTGTAGCGATGATTGTTTTATCTTTATATTTATAACAGATATTTTTCATATCTAAATATCCCATGTGCGAATGATTTCCTTCTGCTTTTAGACTCATATCTAAAATGGAAATATCTGAATCTTCTACTATTTTATCAATTGCAGGACAATACATAGAGTCACCAGAGAAACCTACCTTTTTGTCTACCTTATGAACTATATATCCGAATGCAGGTTTTATTTTTCCATGTTTTACATTTCTAGTTTCAATTAAATACTCTCCTAGGCGGATGTTACTTCTTCCTTTATGTTCGATGAACTCTATATTAATACTATTCATTACTTTACGAAAATCATAAGGAAAACCTATTCGAAATAGAAGCTTTAATTTCTTTATTGTTCCATAAGGACAGATTACTTTAATTGGGGTTTTATCTTTATTAAAGTATTTACCTAGCATTAAAAATGGTAAATCAAAAAAGTGATCACCATGTAAATGAGTAATTAAAATAGTATCTATTTTTAAAATATCATATCCAAGCTTCTTTAAATATTTAATAATCCCATTAGGAACATCTATTAAAATATGATTATCAATAATATAAGAAGCACTCATATATTCAGAACCAATTGACCCACTACCAACAATATTAATTTTCATATTATCACCTATTTCTTATATATTACAATATTTGTATAACAAAAGATAAAACAAAAATCTAAAAATTAAATTTTATGTCTTTTTTCTGCTTCTGATATTAAATTTATAAATATCGGCGACCGCTCCCAAAAGTTCAATGATTGTAGCAATCAAATCTATAATTGCCAAAACTTTGAAATACAAGATTTCTAATCATACAAATTAAATTCATAAAACATCCTGTATAAGTTTTTAGAAATGAATATTGAAAAGCATATAACAAACTAGAAACACTTTGATACATTAATAATTTGTTTTTATTGTTCTTTTATAAATTGATAATTATTATCATCAATGCTAATGCTCCAAATACTTGAGCAGTAATAAAATATGTCATAACATACCTCTATCTAATAAACTCTTCACAAGCACTCATAATTTTATCTAATTCTAAACCCGTAGCTTGTATAGCGTTCCATCCGAATTCTTTCGCAGCATTAACATTATCTTTACTATCATCTATTAACAAAATATCACTTTTAGAAAAAGAAAGTTGTTCCTGTATTTTTTCAAAAATTTCAAGATTTGGTTTTTGGCAACCCATTTCAAAAGATAACACCATTTTGCGATTTAACGCGATAGCCAACTGAGATAATTACGTCTAAATTATAAAAAGGCACTTTTTGTTTAACACCATCAACGTGTAAATTTTGCACGTTGTTAGCCTCAATTAATTCTTGTTCTTTAAAAATGTTTATTATATGTCTTCTTATATTAGATTCCTCTCTATCAAACAATTCAGCCATTTGTTTGACGCTTAACCATACAGTCTCATCTTTCATATTAACTTCAAGTTTTACACCTTGATTTTCAAATAAGATTATTTCATTTTGCTGATTCATTTACACTTTCCTTTCTTAACTTCTGCAGCTAAATTGTATAGTAAAGAAAAGTGATTGTCAATATTTTTGCGAACATTTGTTTTAAAAACTGTTATAATATTTTATCATTCATTTCAACTGCAGGACTTTTTTCATTATAATTGATTATATTCTTCATCACTAACTGGTTCGCACCATTCATTTTGAGTTTCTTCCCCAGGAACTTCTATTGCGATATGACTAAACCAAGAATCTTTTTTAGCTCCATGCCAATGTTTTACGTTTGCAGGGATAGTAATTACTGTTCCTGGTTCTAAAGATATAGCCTCATGTCCTTCTTCTTGATACCAACCAGATCCTGCTGTACAAATTAGAAGTTGTCCTCCTCCTGTTTTGGCATGGTGAATATGCCAATTATTTCTACACCCTGGTTCAAAAGTAACATTTGCTAGAAAAAGATTACAAGTTTTAGGATTAGTTAATGGATTTAAATAACTTTGTCCTATAAAATATTTTGCAAAAGTATCATTTGGTTCACCTAACCCAAATACATTAATTTTATCAAACTCATTTTTATCTTTCATAAAATCTCCCTCTTAATCTTATTATAGTTTTTCAATCCAAGAATCAATATCTTTCCAAGTTGTTAGCATTTTATCACGTTCTCCTTCATTTGCTGAAAATAGCAAATCAAGTTCTCCTATAATATTGGAGTTTGGTAGTAGTGTTTTATAATCTCTAAAACAATGTCCTATCCATCCAGCGTTTGAACTTGCGACAATAATATCTTTACCAGATAAATCATAGTCTTTTAGAAATTTTTTCATTACAGGACTAATTCCATACCACCATGTACAAGTAATTAAAACTATTTTTTTATATTTTGATAAATCTATATTTACCTCTTTAATTTCAACATCTCGTTTAATTTCGTTATTTTGCCATTCTTCTACTACGGTATCATAGTCATCAGAGAATGGTATTTTAGGTTCTAACTCTAAAATATCTGCTCCTGTTTTCTCTTTTGCATATTCAGCAACCTTTTTACTGTTTCCGGTGAAGCTATAATAGATTACTAAAGTATCTGTCATTTATTTATTCCCCCTTTCGTTAACTGCTCTTCTAATTTGTCAATAAAAAAGCGTTGTGTAGGATGGATATATTCTTTGGCTTCTTCCAAAGTAAACCATTTAATTTTATCCATCTCTGGAAATTCCATTAGTTGTTTAGAGTTTTTAGGCCACTCCATTTGAAAAGTATTGCTTTTAAAAGAGGAAATATCACCATCAAAATAAGAATAAAACATAATAGCTAGTTTATTCTTAGCTACTTTTTTTGATGCTAGAAAAGAAATATCATTTGTAACTTTTAAATTAGTTTCTTCTGCTACTTCTCTTTTTGCAGCACTTAGTACTTTTTCTCCTTTCTCAACAATTCCTTTTTGAACAGACCACGCACCTTTATCTTGCTTTTCCCAGTATGGGCCCCCAAAGTGAGCAAGTAAAACTAAATATCTATTGTTTTCTTTTTTATATAATAGAATTCCTGCACTTCTTTTCATAAATTATTCCTCTGTTTCGTATACTTCTTTTGCCATTCTAAATACTGCCCAAGCATTTGGCCATCCTGCATAGAAAGCTGCATGGGTAATAATTTCTGACATTTCTTCTTTAGTGATGCCATTCTTTTTAGCATTAGTTAAGTGAGCTTTTAGACTGGAATCTAAAATTCCTTTACTCATTAAAGCGACTACTGTAACTAATGATCTATCCCTTAAAGACAATTTATCTTCTCTAGACCATACTTCTCCAAATAATATATCATCATTTAATTCGGCAAATTTAGGGGCGAATTCACCTAATTGATCTCTTCCTGCTGTTTGTTTTACCATGTTCATCATCCTTTCTTTTCGTTATCATTATACTTCTTAAAGTTCACTTTAAGTCAATATTTTTTAATAAATTAGTTTTCACTGGATATTAGCTCATTACCTTTTTTTACTTCTTCATATGATATATTGAAAGGAGGGAAAAACAAAATGAATCAAGATAATTTAGAAGGCATCATGAGAGATTGTTGCAAAGACAAAAAAGATGATTGCTTATGCAGGGTGTTGGATTGTGTTTGTAAAAAGGGAGTAACTGGTCCCACTGGTCCTACAGGACCTACCGGTGCAACAGGAAGACAAGGTGTAACTGGTCCTACTGGGGCAACTGGTTCTCAAGGTATCACTGGACCTACAGGTGCGACTGGAACTCAAGGTGTAACCGGACCTACTGGTGCTACTGGTCCTCAAGGTATTACAGGTCCAACTGGTGCAACTGGAGCTACCGGTCCTGCTGGTGAGGATGCAACAACATTTAATAGCTATGCTATGATACACGACGAAACAAATGCTACAGTGTCTCACAATCAACCTATCTTATTCCAAACTACTAATATTTCTAATAAAATTTCATACAACCCAGCTACTGGTGACTTTACAATTCCTGAAGAAGGAATCTATATTATTCACTGGTGGATTAACGTAAGACATACTGATGCTGATCATTCTACTTGTGAACCTAGAACTTTAGGTGTTGAATTACATCAATTCTGGCCTTCAGATGTTTTAATTGCTCATTCTTCTACGCATAATAAACTTACTTGTTGTGATACTGGTACTATTAGTGGTAATGCAATTTTTGCGGCACTTCCTGGAGCAAGCTATCGTCTAATTAATACTTCCGGTATAGATATCAGTCTAGTGCCAAATGATTTATATTCAGCTGCAGTTTCTATTACTAGAATAGTGTAATCTTTAAAAGGAGTCATCGCGACTCCTTTTTTATATTAATTGCTTTTTTCTTTTATTTTATTCTTATACAAATCAATTTTATAATTTAGGAAACTTAGAGTTTCTTCTTTTTCTTTCATCTCTTGCAATAGAATTTCTTTTTGATTTAATAGCATTTCTAATCTTTTTTCTTCCCCTGTTTTTTTATCATTTATCAATTCTAAAAACTTTATTATATCTTCTAATTTAAAACCAGCTTTTTTCATACATATAATAAAGTTTAATCTTTCAATATCTTCCTCCTGATACTCTCTAATGCCGTGTTCTTTCTTTACATCTTCTAATAGCCCTATTTGTTCATAATACCGTAAAGTTGCACTAGGTATGCCTAGTTCTTTACTTACTTCTCCTATTTTCATTGTCTCCTCCTAATAGCTCGTTTGTTGTTTTATTCTTATCTTGACCAATCTATTTTAAATATTCCTACTCCATCTTCTATAAAACCATTTTTTAAATAAAATTCTTTGTCTTTTGTATCAGAGATTAGTTCTATTCTATTAAAATGTTTTATTGTAGTAATCTGATTCGGTAAAGTCGTACCTATTTTTTGATTTTGATATTCAGGTGCTACTACTAAATAACTAATGAATAAGTTTATGCATTGGTCCGACAAAGCGGTAACTAACCCATTTAATTTATTTCCGTCGTAAGCAAAAATTTTGTAAGTACTATTTTTTATTGATGTATATAATTTCTCGGGATATTTTCCGGAGTTCCAATTTACACTTAAAAATAATTAGGTAATCTCTTCTTTTGTACAGGTCATTTTTGTTTTGTAGTTAATCATTCCTATACCTTCTCTTGATTTCTTCATAGATACATTTGTTTATCATGGCTCCTATTTCTATCCCCTTATTATCATAATTAAATTGTAAATCATCCACACCTGATATAAAAATAGAAAAAATATAGTCACTAAATTTTGTTGATATAATACCACCATCGTTTCTAACATTTGGTATTTTATCTCCGTCGTCAATAATTGTCCCACTTTTTGAGGCTATATAGTTAATATTACTTTCTTCTGTTCCTTTTGTTAGATAATCCCATTGTGGTAATCCTTTTTTTATAATATCTGAAGTTTCTTGTAATTTTAATACTTCTATACAATTTTTAGAAATTTCTTTGTTTATTACTTTTTCATCTAATAACATTTGATATGTTTTAGCATATTCATATGGAGTGGTTGTTCCAAACTTATAATATTTCAATAGGTTTAAAGGACAATGTAGTTTTGTCTTATTTAACCCCAGTTCTTTTATTGTTTGATTTATATTATCTATTCCTAGTAGTTCGATTAATTTATTGGTGGCAAGATTATCACTATATGTGATCATTAATGTAGCAAGGTCTTTTGTTGTTAAATGAACTCCATTATGTAATAATCTTATTATTCCTGGATTTACTCCTTCTAAATCATTCTCCTCATTACATATTATTATATCCGTCTCTTTTATTTTTCCTTCTGCTACTTGTTTATAAAATTCGATTAAGATATATAATTTGATACACGAAGCTGCTTCATATTGATTATTTTCATTGTGTGCAAAAAGTATTTTCCCATTGCTTTCTACATATATACCAATATTATAATTTGAATTATTTATTATCTGTTGTATCTTTTCTTTCATTTCTTTTGTTTTCCTTTTCTTTATTATTACTTTCGTAGATAATTGCTTCATACAATAAATCTACTAAATGATTACTAGGTTCTAAATTGTATTTTTGCATAATTTTATTAAATACATCATAAGAATGTTCCATATTAAGATATGGATATATAAGCTCTTTTTTGTTTTTTAAATCTTTTAAATAGTCTAATGTATAAGAGTCTTCTATAATTAATAATGGTAGATTTTTAGCCCAAGATTTAAATTTTTCTGGAATGAAATGTGGATTATCTACATAGGTAAATGCTTCTTTATCATACTGGATTACTTCTTTTAAATCTTTATTTTCTATTAGTTCGTCTTTGATGCGATAGTCAAATCTATCTAGAAGCTTTAGCCCTTCTAGTTTTAATGCTGATATTTGAGCAATTATACCCTTTTCTGCTTTAGAATGAGTGGGTATTACTTCTACAATAATATATTTATCTTTTTCTAAATTCATGTTCATCATTCCTTTTCTCTATTTTATCATATTTTTTTAGTTTTTTTCATAGAAAAAGAACCATGATGGTTCTTATTTCTTTTCAAATGTTCCATGACTATTTGTGGTTCTTTCAGTTTTTTTAGCTTCATATTCTACTATCATATCAGCAATATATTCTTTTCCTTTTCGTTCTGCTTCTCTTCCTGTTTCTAATAAATCTTCTTCTTCGATGCCATAAGCATTCATTAAAGCAACAAATAGTACAGCTGGCCAAGATTGCTCTTCATCTTCTGTTATTAATGCTTTCTCATATTCATAAGGTGTATGAAAACTTCTTTCTGTTGGGAATTTTATACCTAGGCTTAATTCCTCTATCTTATACATACCAAATAGTCTATCACTACGATCTTTTTTCTTACGAGTTAAACGGTCGTGTAACATATTCGCAGCATTTATTTGATAAGAGTTTTCCTCTGCGTCACAACTTAATTTAGTCATGAAGACGTTTGCTTTTGCTCTATCTATCATGCGCGTAAATTTTGACCAAGCATATAAAAGCTCCATTGATTTATTTCCTTTTATTTTTTCTTCAATAATTTGGTTACGTATTTCTCCGTTTTCTTTATTTTCTTCCTTTACTTGCTCTCTCCAGCGAAATAGGTCTTCTGTTGTTTTAATTTCTGGAAACTCTTCGAAATCTTTTTCTACTTGTTTATACATCTTTACTAAGGCCTGTTCTTCTTCTACAGTTAATTTTTCCATCATATTTCCCCTTTCGTGTTTGCATATTATCTCATATCTTAACCAATTTGTCAATCCATGGCAAAAAAATTGTACAGGCTTAATCTATTCTACTTAAAATATGAAGTTCTCGCAAATAAAAAAGAGCAAGTTTGCTCTTTTATAGTCTAATGGTGTCCCCGGGCAGAGTCGAACTGCCGACCTATCGCTTAGGAGGCGATTGCTCTATCCTACTGAGCTACGAAGACAGAAAGTTTTACGATTAGTAAAACTATCTTGCTCTAGGTACGTCTTGACCTAACGTATTAGTTAATTCGAACTTTAGTGCATCTTGTTCTTCACTAATGGAAGATATAGGATACTCTTCGTTGTATTCTATAATTTGTTCTGGTGTTGCGATATTAGCTTCTAAAATATCACTTTTGTAGATTCCGATATCATAACCGGCTTGGGCGATATTGTCTTGCCTTTGACCTGATATTTTCCCTGATTTATCTTGTTCTAAAAGTGCATATGGGAATTTACTCACTGTATCTTTTACGATATCTGGGCCAATTATCGGTAAAGTAATCCCTTTTTCTACTACAACGTCCGCTATATATTCTGCTGTGCTCCCATTAACTTTGTAAGCTTTTGCTTTATAGTATTTCATATTATCCCTCCTTTTTACAGTTAAAACCATTTTGCTTATATGCTTCTTCTAAATCATTAATATTTACTTTTCCATTTTTTATTAACTGCCCATTACCTTCATCTATTTTTATTAGTTCATCAGTATCTATTTTAGCATAGTTAATGGTTGTTGTACTAGTTAATGTCTTGCCTTTTATTTTAATGTTATTTTGATAATAATCTAATTTTTTATAGGGTTGATATAATTCTTCTAATTTTTCTTCATAGGTATTTAGATATTCTTTGTCTTCTACTGTGACCTGATCTGTTGAAATTAGTTTTTTTACTATATTATTTTTATAGTTAGCTTTATATACTGATCTTAATTTTATTCCATCCGCTGGATAAGAAGACATAGTGCAAGTCATTGTCCCTGTTTCTGGGGTACATCCAGTACAACCTATAAGAACTAGGATACTAAGTAATGGTAGAATTAATTTCTTTTTCATACTACACTTCCTGAATTACTGTAATTATCATTGGCTTTGAACCAGTTTCTTGATAGAAAAATTTACCTAAGTGTTCTCTTACTTCATTTTTGATTTTAGCATAATCTACTCTCTTAGTATTTTTTTCTATGTTAGATTCTATAGATTCTTTAGCTAGTTCTTTTGTTTGCTCTAACAAGTCTTGACTTTCTTTTACGTAGACAAATCCTCTAGTTAAAATCTCAGGTCCCCCTAGGATATCCTTTGTTTGTTTGTCTAAAGTACAACTGATAATTACAATCCCATTTTCTCCTAACATTTCACGATCTTTTAAAACTAAATCTCCGATGTCTCCTTGACTTTTTCCATCAATCAATATTTGGTCTACTTCAATATGCTCTTTACTATCTGTAAGTTTTCCTTTAATAAATTCTGCTACATCTCCATTTTCTTTTAAGATAATGTTTTCTCTTGGTATTCCTATTTGTTCTGCAACTTCGGCATTTGCGTACTGATTACGGTACTCTCCTTTTACTGGAAAATAATACTTTGGATTCATCAGATTAATCATTAGCATTAAGTCTTCACGAGATGCATGATGTAGAAGATGTTTTTTACTAGATAAGCTTACTGCATTTGCTCCAAGCATCGCTATTTCATCCATGATTAGTGCTGACCTTTTTTCAATACCAGGATATGCAGGTTCAGTTATAAAGATGGTATCTGTTTCTTTGATTTTTATATATTTATCATATCCTTTAATAATACGATCTAGGTTATTAAATGGCTTTTCTTTTTCATCAGAAATTAATATAACAGTATCTTTATTTTCTAAATCAGATAAAGTACCAATTCTACTTTTATCTACTGATAAATATCCTTCGTCTACTGCTTTATTAATCATATCTTGTAACCCTTTTCCCATGATTACTATTTTTCTATGAGTCTTTGATACTTCATTAAACATTTCTTGAATACGGTAAAAATGAGCTGGAAAAATTGTTGCGATAATTCTATTAGGATTTTTTGCTAACACTTCACGAATAAATCCAGCTACTCTGTTACTTGGAGAAGTGTGTCCTTCCTTTTCAGCATAGAAAGATTCGGCCATTAAACATAAAACTCCTTGTTTACCAACATAAGCTAGCTTACCAATATCCGTTTTATAAGCACCTTGCATTGTTGCGTCAAAAACGAAATCTCCAGTGTAAACAATTGCTCCATCTGGTGTATATAATACAAAACATACAGCATCTGGAATAGAATGTGTTACGCTAATAGGAAAAATAGAATTCTTACCAAAATTAATTTTAGTATGTGCTTTAATTTCCTTTAAATTAGCTTTTTTTAATTGTTCTGGTTCCAAATCGTTTTTTAACATCTCTAGGGTTAATTTCGTTCCATATACTGGAATACTTGGAATCTGTTCTAAGATATCTGGAACAGCCCCTATATTACTTTCATGTCCATGTGTTAAAAATATTCCTTTAATATTTTTTTTATTCTTAATTAAATAATCAAAGTTAGGAATAATATAATCTATTCCTAAATTTAAATCGTTATCATATTTTAGGCCGGCATCAAAAACAAAAATATCTCTATCTACATTTACAACATATAAGTTTTTACCATTTTCATTTAGCCCACCTAAACTAAATATTTTAATTTTACTCATTATTTTTCTCCTTTCTGTTTTTATATTAAAGTCATCTTTTTTAGAGCAGAGTTATTATATCATAGTTTTTTTGTTTTTCCAAGTTAGATTGCTAGTTTTTCTATTGCAGCTTTTGCTGCTTCTTGTTCTGCCTCTTTTTTTGAGCCTGATACTCCTGTTCCGTAAATAATATCATCGATTTTTACTTGAACTGTAAAGCTACGATTGTGAGCTGGTCCTTCTTCTTTAATTAATTCATAATGTAGGCTTTGTTGTGTAGTTTGTACATATTCTTGTAAGGCGCTTTTATAATCACTGAAAAATGTTATGTTAGGATCTTCAATATATGGAACAATAATATTCAATACAGTTCTTCTTGCGGTTGCATAACCTAGGTCTAGATAAATTGCTCCTACTAAGGCTTCAAATATATCTGCAACAATCGCTTTTTTGAATTTTCCACCCTCTTTTTCTTCTCCGTGCCCTACTTTAATATACTTATTTAGCCCCAAGGACATGGAATACTCATATAATGCATTCTCACAAACATAACTAGCACGTACTTTTGTCATTTCCCCTTCATTTTCTTTTTTATTTGAATATAAGTAGTCTGCTACTACTAAGTCTACTACAGCATCTCCTAAAAACTCTAATCTCTCATAATCACTTTTTGCTTTATGCTCATTGGCATAAGAGCTATGTGAAAAGGCAGTATTATATAACTGTTCTTGTTTTGGCTTTATCTTAAGTTTTTCAAATAGTTCATTCATATAATCACCATTATAAGTATAACAAAAAACTAGAAATTAGTACACTTATAATTGCTATTTTGTACTGTTTATAGTAAAATGAAATATGTAATAAAGGTACTGGGGGATACTATGAAAAAGATACTGATTGGGCTGATACATTTGTATCAAAAAATACCTGGCAATTTTCATAATCAATGTCGCTTTATTCCAACATGTTCCAATTATATGATTGAAGCAATTGAACTTCATGGTGTTTGTTATGGTCTATATCTTGGAGTAAAACGAATTTTTAGATGCCACCCTTTTGGTAAATTTGGTTATGACCCGGTTCCTAAAGTAAGGAGAAAAAGAATGAAAAGCAAAAAGATATTATTACTATTTATATTATTTATTACTGCCGTTTTTGCAACAACTGGTTGTAAACAGGATGATATGGATGACATTCGAATTTTAGTTACTAATTATCCAAATGAATATATTACTGAGAAATTATACGGGGACCATTCTAGTATTACTGCTGTTTATCCAGATGGTGTTGATACTGATAAATATAAGATTAGCAATAAGCAAAAAGAGGATTTTAGTCAATATGATTTATTCATTTATAATGGTTTAATTGAGAAAGAAAGTAATCTTGCATTTGACTTACTTGATTTAAATCCAGATTTGAAAATTATTGATACTGCTTATGTATTAGAAACTGACTATTCTCCAGAAGAACTATGGCTTAACCCTTCTTCGTTGCTTATGATGGCTCAAAATGTTCGTTTAGGTTTGGATGAATATATTACTAGTACTTATATAAAAAAAGATATTACTGATGCCTATGAGGAGTTAAAAGTAGAGCTTTCTGAACTTGATGCTGACTATCGTTTGGCAGTAGAAAATGCTAGTGATCATACCATTGTGGTTGCCAATTCTACTTTAAATTATCTTGAAAAATTTGGATTAACTGTTATATGTATTGATAATGATGCTACTCCTAAAACAATTAGTGATGCCGAGAAAATGATTCAAAGTGGTGATATTAGTTACATCTATACATTTGACGGAGATTCTTTAAATGATACTGCAAAAGATTTATTGGATACTTATTCTGATTTAAAAAGACAAAATTTACATAAATTAAATAATCTTTCTGACGATGACAGAACAAATAAACTTACTTATATTAATATTATGAATAATAATCTTGATTTAATTAGACAAGAATTATATCAATAAAAAAACGCCATAAAAGGCGTTTTTTTATTGCTTTACTGTGATATGTTCGTGCTAGTTTTTTCAAAAACTAGATATTCTCTTTTTGGAACTTTGTTTTCTTTTCTGTATTCTATTTCTGGTTTTATTACATCTTCTATATAAGAGTCTATTTCTGGATCTTGATGTTTATAATACCATTCAACAAGAAACATGGCACTACCATATGTTTGCATTGCCTCTAGTGTATTGATTGTACTGTAGTCACTTACCATATTATGTATATTCATCTTACTTACTACGTCTAGTAAATGATAGATTTCTAGTTTTTCTTCTAGTGGTAATCCAGTATCTAGTGGCATACCACTATTTTTCAATACTTTAAATAGATTCCTCTTTTTTGTTGCTAGACTTTTTAACTCTTCTTCAGTTATTTTCTTAGTTCTTATCAAGTTGTATGATAGTATTTGATGAGCTACTTTTCCTTCTAGATATTGTGATACTGTCTCGTAAGATATGGCCTTTAAATCATACCAATCAGCAAAACTTTCAAATTGAAATCTTTTCTTTTTTTCTATTTTTTTCAGAAGATTTTGAATATATGGATGAGACTCTGCTAGTAACTGTGTCTTTGCTTCTTTAGTTAATGGATAAGCTACTAACATAAACTTTTCTGTCTCCTCTAATGCGATTAATTGATCTGCAATATACTTTTCGGTTTCTGATAGTTTTCCACTCGGTAATAGACGGCTTATAATATCTAACTGTGTTTCTTCCTTTTCCATAAGTATCTCCCCTTCATTAAATATTTTATACAGTATAATAAAAAAAGCAAGATAATTTTATCTTGCTCTATACGTTATTTAAGACATTAATGTCTTCATTGATTAATTGTACTAATACTTTTGTATTATAAGTTTCGAATCTCTTTTTTATCTCTTCTTTAGGAAGAAAGAATAGCTCTAGACGGTCGGTTAGCAAATTATCTATTACTTCTATTTGAATTGATAATAAATATTCTATTACTTCTTTTACATTTTCCTCATGAATCATACAGAAAAAGCAGGTGCTTTCTTCATTATTCTCTTTTATTTTTTTGATTGTATCTTTGGTAATACCATATTCTAATAAAAAATCCATACTACACCTCTTTCCATCCCGTTGCTTGTTCTATATCAAGTACTAACTTTTCATATTCCTCTTTTGTTATAATTTTATTATAGCAAATTGCATATAATAGTGATTCCAGAGTGTTTCCTACTCCATTTTTACATAAAGCATCATAGATTCTTAATACTTTTAGTTTGGAGATTTTTAAACCATTTATATCATATAATAGTGCTTCTGCTTTCGTGCTAAATCGATTCAGACTAAGAATCTCTTCTTTCATAAAGATATCGTCTGAAATTTTATTTTGTACAGATTTTTTAGCAATCATTTCATACTCTTTTTCTTTTGGAAAGATAGGTTTTTGATGATGCGTTACTGCTAAGGCGCTTTCTTTATCATGAATTCCTTGATAATCAATATCATTATGTGTCATTTCTTTTCTTAGACTTAATTTTTTTACACCATTTGATACTGTTAGACGGAAGGCATCATTAGCTTTTTCTTTTTCTGCTTTATATAATTTATAAAATAAAATTGCTTGATTAGATATATGACAAGCTAGAATGCTTAAATTGTTCTTTATATATTGTAATCCTAGAGAATGATTTTCTATCCATAGATCAATGATTTCTGGTATGTTTTTAGATTTTAAAGCAGATACAAAATCATCTAATAAGGCATCCTCTTGCATACCACTATATAGTCCATAACATTCTAACCAATTTAGATTTTGTTGTAGCTTACTATTTGTGATTAATAATAAATCTTTTCCTTTATCAATCATAGTCGTAATACTAATTCCGTGTTCTACTAAAAGAGCAATATTTTTAGAAAAGTCTTCTTTTCTTCCTATTTTGTACTTTCCATCAAATAAATAATCATTAGGGATAAAGGCACTTACTAGGTCTTTTAACTCAGTAATATTAATTCCTCTTTCTTGAGCAAGTTTAGTTATTTCTTCTAACGAATCTTTAGTTGTTGCGGTTAGATATGCAGTTAATAATAATCCTTCTCTTCTCTCGTCCAATTTAGGAAATCCTAGCTCTTGCATAGTTAATAATACTTCTTCTATATTTTTTACAATTCCGTGTTTTTTTATTTTTTCTTGATATTTTTTATCTAATTTATTCCAAGTATATCCATAACAACTTAATAGATGGGATAGCTCTTTTTCTGTTACTTTTTTCTTTTTTTGATGAGTTTCTTTTACTTTTTCCTTTACTACTTCTTGATTATATTTTATTAGTGCTAGTAGAATTGCTTGTTTTTCTTCTTCTGCTATATTGCTGTCTTGAAATAGCTGCAAAATAGTATCTATGTCTGTGATTAACTCATTTGTATTTGGATTCTTAATTTTATATAGTAATTCTTTGTACTTGTTAGTAATAGTTACAATATGGTTATATTCTGGATCAATCGCTTGCTTTTCTCCATTTTTTTCATCAATATATACTTCTAGATTATCCAAAAATGAAGATATTATTGTTAATTGATTTGCAAGTAGTGTATAGTTTGTCTTTTCTGTTTGATTTAATGTTAAAAGAGCTTTTATAATATCCAACTCTTTTTTCATATTCTCTTTTTCTTCTGTTTCCATTTGAAAACTATCTACTATCTCATTTAATCTAGATATTTCTATTTTTGTAATTTCGTTGATATCATTTCTTAAGTTATCTAATATTTCTATCTTATCAGACAAATTTTTATCTAAATGATTATTATATTCTTTTACTGCCTTTTTCTTTTCGTTAATAGCATCCTTCAATAGTGTAATTAAATTATCTGTCATCTTATCACCTACTTCTGCTTATATTTCTGTAAATAGAAAACGATTTTTCTCTACTCTAGTAGTTTTTTGCTGTTCTTGTTTAGGATATGTTATTTTTATTGAAAAATAATTTTCTAGTTTTTTAGCTGCCCTTCTAATTTTTTCGATGTTTTCTTTTTTTATTTTACCTATTTTTCTTTCTATAGGATGCTCTAGGTAACTTATTTCGGCCAATCTTTGCCTTTCTTTTTTTAAGTTCTTTTCGAAGATAGATAATAAAATAGAAGTTTTCTCGCTTTCTGATAAGTGAGCATATTGTAACCCCTCATAAAAACTATCGATATTTTCTATTTCATCTTCATGCTCTTCTAGGTGATCTTTTACAGTATCTAGTTTTTTTAATATTTCTTCTTTTTTTTCAGTTGCTTTTTTCAATGTTTCGTTAGCAATTAATTCATTATAAGCCTCTTGTATTTTAAAACGATAGTCTTTTAATTTTTCTAAGGTTTCTTTATATTGCTCCGCATGTTGATAACCTATCTTTTCTAGATAATATAAATTTTTAATTTCAGATTTAAAGGAAGCGATAATTTTATCTTCTTTTAAGGTATACTTTAGCATCATATTAAAATCATCTTCTGCTTCGGCTTCCTCTTTGTTGTTTCCATCGTAGTATGGAAAATTACTAACACTACCTTGTGTGATGTCTAACATCCCTTTGATATAGTTTAATAAGTCATCTTCTTTTTTTATTTTGGCTAATTCCTTCTGATAGGAACGTTCTCGTTCTTCAATATCTAGTTTTAATTTTTCTACGATTGTTTGCTCTGCCATCGCTAGCACCCCTATTCTATATTCTACTTAGAAGTATAGCATATTTTCTTTCGGTTGAAAATATCTTTTCAAGAAAAAAAGTAGCTTTAGGCTACTGTGTTAGCAAATGCTAATTCTTTTTCTATATTAAAGTATAGATTCTCTGTTTTGAAAATGGCATTTTGCTCATAACTGATAGTTAATAGATATAGCTTCCTGTTTTGGATAGCTATATAATTTCTGATATTAACACCAGTCCCATTACAATCTAAGACTTCCCAGCTGTAATGATTAAAGTTTCTTGTTGATACATCTCCACAAGTATAAGCACTTGAAAAGGAATTTTTATAAAAATTGGCATATTGATTTGATGCTACATCATATCCTAAGTCTGTTGTAATTAATCCTATTACAATATCTCTTTCTCCTGACATATATGCCTTTGTGTAATTTGCTACTGTAATTTCATTATATCCGTCTGGAATGTAAACATCTAAACCTGAAATATTTATTGTCTCTCCTGAAAGATTATTTTCATATTTGTCATCATTATCTTGTATTATTACATCATCGTTATTACTATTTACCTCTTCTTTTAGGCTAGTTATAAAGCCAAAGGTGAAAGCTGCGATTATTATTACTACAAATACAGCGACGTAAGATCCAATTGTAATTCCAACTACCGCCTCGTTACTTATTCCGCTAGGTGCATCGTTGTATTCCTTTTCTTTTATTATTGATAAATAAAAGTTAGAGATAGCTACTGACATATAAGGAAGAATAAATATAATTAATAAACCAAGCGTTAAAATACTTAACATATACCAGCCGATGAATGTAAATATTAATGCATAATAAGCGACTCTATTTCCTTTTATTGTTGTAATTGTTCTTTTTACTGCCTCTATTATTCCTATATCTTCATTGTCCATTATGATATAAGGTAATATGCCCAATACCGGGATAATGTAGATTGCTATTGCTAAATATAAAATTATGCCAATGATTGGAATGTAGGTAAGTGCTTCTAATATTAAATATACTAAAATATTAATTACTATTAATTTTAAATATAATTTTATATTTTTTAATGGATATAAAAACATTGTTCCGATTTTTACTTGCTTATCTCTACTAATATCAAGGCATGTTTTGTTCATACCTAGTGTGAAATACATACTAACTATCATAAAAATAATAGATATTATAATAGCATTGAGTACGGTTGTATCAGTGAGACTTAAATAATACTCGTAGTTACCACTGGCTGTTAGTGTTTTTGTTCCAAATATAGTTGTCATTAATACCATGATTATGATAATTGCCATTATAAACATAATTGTCCCTAAATATAATGGCCCCTTATTTTTGGCCATGGCATCCTTTTTTATACTTTTTCTAGTGATGGAATTATGAACTTTTTTTACTTCTTTATTGATTGGTTCTTCTTTAGGCATTTGATTTAATTCTCTCCCACAAGAAGAACAGTATTTACTGTCTTTTTCTATTTTATTCCCACAATAACTACAATACATATAAATTAACTCCTACTCTTATTCTTATGAGTTTAGTATATCATATATTTTAACTATCCAAAAGAATTTTATTTGTTGTTTACAGCTTTTGATAGTTCTTTAAAAAGTCCTGTCATCGCCTTATTAAATCCCTTTTCAATTAATGATGACATTCTTAACCCTAAAGAGGAAAAAATATTATTATAGTTTGTTGTTTCTTCTAAATAGTCTGACGCATTCACTTCTTTTCCAGCTTTAATATCCTCTTCAAATCTTTCCATCGCTTCTTCTGTTAAGGTGCTTTTTTGACTTTCTGTATATCTATAATACCCTGTCATCCCACTAATATAGAGCCCTAAAAACAAAACAATTAATAAGGACATCATTAGCTCTGCTATTTTTTTATAGTTCATATTCATCAATCACCTCTAAAAAGCACTCTGAAAATGCTAGGGATGTATTCAATACTTCGTCTATTGTATTTTCTGGTCCTCCCATTTCTACTAAAATAGTATAGGGAGAAAAATCTTGGTTATATACACCGTTTACCCCCTCTCCCTGCTTTTTATATATTCCTTTAGAAAGTCCTGGATATTTTTCGTTTATTTTAGCATTGATTTTTTCTGTAAATTCTAGATTTTTAGCATAATCTTTATTTTCTAGTCCTATTAGGAATAAAATAGTTGTATAATTTTTATTGTTTAGTGTTACTGTTGTTCTTTCTTTGGGTAGGCTATCTCTATGGACATCAATAAAGTATTTTAAAGTTGGATAATTCCTTTTTGCTTCTTCAAGAAATGTTCTACTTGCCTGATAGCTTTTTGCATAGTTCCATCCATTTTTATTTAGAACTTCTTTGATGTTTTTTTCTTCTACTACGGTCTCATAATTTTTTTCTTCAAATCTATCTTCCAATATATAATTATTCATTTGCACAGTAGGCATGATGCTATATTCTACTAGACTACTTGGTGTATACTCCTCTGTTTGGTGGGTATTATATATGTATATTAAAGGCTTGTTTTCTTTTTTTATCATGGTTGGTACCGTCTTTTTTTCTTTCTCGTCTGTTATCAACCCTTTATAGTTTGCTTTTATTAACGTCTTAATTGCCTCTTTTTTCGTAGGAAATAGTGTAGTTATTATTTTTTTTAAGACAGATGTTTCTGTTTGATTTGACAGTAATACTTCTACTAATTCCTTATCGTCTATAATGATATTACTGTGATTTAAAAATTGATAAGTAAAAGTGACTGTCAATATAAAAAGAAGGAAAAAGAAGAATTTTTTCGCTTTTTTTCTTTTAGGTTTTGGTTTTTTGAAAAAAGATTTTTTCATAGTATCACCAATCCTACTATATCTTTTTTTTGTTTCTTAATTTGTCGGATTAAAGTGTTCGTGAAGACTTTTGTTAATCATATTTCCTAGTAATAAACTTAATTTTTCTATTAGATAGTCTATTTCTTTTGGGGTAACCATCATATTGTAATTAACTGGTAATAATACTTCTAATATTAAGGATTTTAATTCTTGTTCATCTAATAATCCTACCATTCCTAATAAATCTTCTTTCTGTTCTTTACTCAATTCTTTTGTGTGATTCAAATAGTTTTGATTAGTTATAGGAACTAGTTTTAGTTTTTCATTTTCTTTATTCTCTATCCCGTAACTTATTTTTTTTAATAATAACTGTAATGTATTTTCTACAATTGTTGCTCCATCAACAACAGTAGGTACGCCTATGGCGATTACCGGAATATGGAGAGTATCTTGACTGATTTCTAAACGATTGTTTCCTACCCCGCTTCCTGGCGAAATTCCTGCTGAAGTAATTTGAATTGTCTTATTTAACCGTTCAATAGAACTCGATGCTAAAGCATCTATAACAATTAGTATGTCCGGTTTAATTTTTTCTTTAATTCCTTCTATCAGATCTTTTGTTTCAATTCCTGTTACTCCGGTTACACTCGGTTTGAAGCTAGCAACGTTTCTATACCCTTCTTCTACATCGCCTAGAAGAAATAAATGTCTAGTTACTAGCACATGATCAAGTGTTTTTGGCCCCAATGCATCTGGTGTGGATGAAGCATTTCCTAATCCTACTACTAGTATTTTGGCATTACTTGATATATTTAATTTGTTTAACATGTTTTTTAATGTTTTTATTGCCAATTCTTCTACTTCTTTAAAGTTGTTCTTATCTGTAATATCTGTAAAAGAGATTGTTTCATATATTCCTTTTTTCTTATTGCAATTTGTTTTTTCATCGATAATCACTTCTTCTACTGTTACATTTTTTGTTTTTTCTAATATTTTCGAAGAAAGTTTTGTGTCCTTTTCTCTTGTAATTTCATCGATTACCAAATCTGTTCTATAACCTTTATTTTTTAAATCTATCGTATGCATTTTCTTCACCTAATCTTAATATTTACAAATAAAGAAAAAATATTTGCTTTTTGGTGAAAAATTTGATAGAATTAATGTGTTTATAAAAAGTGAGGTGAAAATATGCCAAATATAGCAAGTGCTAAAAAAAGAGTACGTTCTAATGCAAAAAAGACAACTGTAAATACTTTAGTAGTTTCTAGTATGAGAACTGCCGTTAAGAAATTCGAAAAAGAAGTTAAAGCAGGTAATAAAGAAGCAGCTAGCACTAATTATAATATCGCTATTCAAAGAGTTGACAAAGCTATGGCTAGCGGTAAAATTCATAAAAATAAAGCTGCACGTTTAAAATCAAGATTAACAAAATTAAAAAATGCTATGTAAATCAATCAATTCCTTGATTGGTTTTTTATTTACTTTTCTTTTTAAGTACGATAGAATTAATTTAGCATAAAACTATAGTACTGGAGGAATTATGAAGAAATCTTTAGTTGTCTTAGGTATTACATTCATTATTATCGGATGCTTACTTTTATATCAAGATGAGTTACAAAAAGTATATTACTCTCTACTTAGAAATTTTACACAAGAAGAGGTTACACTCGAAAAAAATGAATATTATAGGGATTATGATTTTAACTTTGTGCAGAATACCGAGAAAATGGAACCTGAAAATAGACAAGATTTATTAAATGTATTTTATACCATTATTAATTCCGGGGCAGAAGATTTTACTTTTTATTGTCCGGATAGTTATTCTAGCTGTTTACAAGAAGTGGAAAACCTAGCAAATGACCAAGATTTGCTTTCTCATATTAATAATTTTGTTCATCCTTTTAATGGGTTTAATCATATTGAAACGCAGTATGATTCTTTAGGTAAAGTTAGTATTCATATAGAAAAAAGCTATTCAAAAAAGCAGATTCAACAGATTGAAGAAAAAGTTAATGAATTAGCCAATCAATTAATTGTATCTGGAGATAGTGATATTAACAATATTCGTCGTATTCATGATTATATTATTAATCATACTATCTACGATTCTGATCGCAGTGATTATAATATTACTACTTATGATTCTGATATTGCTTACGGACCTTTATTTCAAGGTTATGGAATCTGTGGTGGTTATACGGATGCTATGGAGTTGTTCTTAGAAGAAATGGGAATCAAAAGTTATAAAATTTCTAGTGAACAACATGTATGGAATGCTGTTTATATTGATGGAAAATGGTTACATTTAGATCTTACTTGGGATGATCCTGTGATTTCTACTGGAGAGAATCTATTGGAACATAACTTTTTCTTAATTGATACGCCTACTCTTTTAACCCTAGAGCAAACAGAACATATTTATAATCAGTCTATTTATAGCGAATTAAAAGAAGCTTAATCAGCTTCTTTTATTTTTACTATAATTTATATAATGAGGAGTCTCTTTATTGCGCTCATAATATGTTAAAAGACCCTCTTTTTGGATTTCTTCATTTCCCTTTTTCCATTTATCAATCGTCTTCTTTTTATAGATTGTATCATTTACTTTAGTACATGGAAACTCTTCGCATTCAGCACAAAAATCAATATTATGTTCTTTTGTACATGCTGGAATAATACAATCTTTTATACTGCATCCATTAGCTCTTTTATCTCTGCAACCATTACATTTTGGATAGGCGTATTTTTTTAGTTTTCTATGAAATATTCTAAATTCTTCTAATTTATGTTCATATCCTTTTTTCAAATTTTTTTCTAAAAACTCTTCATGACCTTCTAAATAATGTAGTAATTTTTTAGCATGATTGCCGATTTCTCCATAACTACATCCTGTACAAGTGGAACAAAACATAGAACAGGGAGCAATACTTTTCAAAATGTTTTCTTTTGTACTCATGCATTCTCCTTTGTTATATCGGAATATACTTCATTGATAGTTTCTTCGAAATGATCAAAATTAACATCATACCACTGGGTAGAAAATTGATGTTTAAAGAAGGTATATTGTCTTTTGGCATAATGTCTTGAATCCAGCTTGATTTCCTCTTTTACTTCTTCTAATGTCTTTTTATCTTCTATATATCCTTTGAATTCTTTATACCCTATTGCTGTATTTAATACTCTTGAATTCTGATACTCGTCTTTTAAAGATAATATTTCTTCTACTAGCCCCTCTTCTATCATTTTGTCTACTCTTTTATTGATTCTATCGTATACAATATCTCTAGGTGCAGTTAAACCAATTACTCTAATAGGATAGAGGCATTGGTCTTTTTCATTAGTTAGTTCTTCTTTATTTTCATATTTATTTAGTGTTCTAACTAAACGTTTTCTATTATTTGGGTGAATTGTTATTTTTTTATCATATTCTTTTATTTTTCTTAAAATCTCTTCGTTTGTTAATTCCTCGTAGCTATTATTTGTTGTTCCTTTTGTGAATATATAATTATATAGCGCAGCCTTTATATAAAGACCTGTTCCCCCTACAATAATTACTCTTTTCCCCCTAGCAGTTATTTCATCTATTTTTTTTCTAGCATCTTGCTGGTAGTCATAAACACTATATTCTTCTGTTGGCTCCTTAATATCAATTAGATGGTGAGGAGCTTCTTTTTGTTCTTCTTTGGTTGGTTTTGCGCTTCCGATATTTAATCTTTTGTAAATAGCAACGGAGTCTCCATTAATCAGTTCTCCATCTAATTTTTTTGCAAGTTCAATGCTTAGTTTTGTTTTTCCTACTCCTGTTGGACCAATTATTACGATGATTGGTTTCATATATCTACCTTCTTTTTGTATATAATACAGCTGCATCTGTAATTGCACCAACTCCGGTACAACTTTCAAAGAAAGCAATGTCTAAACTACCCTCTTCTACTGGGGTGGTTTTTCTAACGGCACTTACTACTTTTGATAGGTCATATCCTGCACTTTTGTTATCAGGTTCTATTATATCTTTTGGTGAAAAGGAATATAAATAAAACAATTGTAATATTCCTTCTGAATTTAGATGAGATTTCCAATTTGGAAAATGTTTTTCTAACATGTCATAGGCGCTTTCATTTTTATCTTTAAAGTAATCTAACATTTGTAATACGTTAGAGAAAAATATTCTATCAAACTTTTCGTCTCCTATTGTTTTGTCCATTTCAAAGATATTTCCTTCTACTATTGTTAGAGCTTCTTGTTCCCTTAGTCTTTGTCTTAATTTTCTGTAAGTTTCCTCGTTTTGCATATAATAATTTAATGATTCTACTCTTTCTACATCGAACCGTTCGTTGGAGCAAATGATACCTTAATCTTCCATTAAACTTTTTCTACACATCACTGCAGCATATAATTCTTTTCTTTTGTGTGTCAATATTAGATTTGATTTTAGTTCACAAAACCTTTTGGTATTTTTATTTATATCTAGTACTTTTACCTTTTTAGCACCTAATGCTAGTGCATTATAGGCTTGATCTAAAGAAGATCCTACTGTTAGAACCTCTTTATCTTTCATGTCTAAATCCTTCATGTACCCTTGAATGTTTTCTGTAGTAAAAGGGTAAACTTCTTGATAAGCATTCTTCGACATAATATCCCTCCAATTGTTGGCATATTATATCATTTTTTTGTGATTTAGTCAAGAGAACGCTTGAATAGCTTTTCTAAATCATATTTTGTATAGGTAATAATTGTTGGTCTACCGTGAGGACATGTGAATGGATTTTCACAGCTTCTTAGAGTATCTAATAACCATATTTGATCATCATAGGATAGATAATCGTTAGCTTTTACTGACATACGACATGCCATAGTAGCAGCCATTCTCCAAACAAATTGATCAAAGTCAAAATTCTCTTTGCTAATAATGATATCTACTACTTTACGAATGCATTCTTCTGCAATGTCATCTGGTATCCAATTTGGATGACTTCGGATAATAATAGTGTTCATACCGAATTCTTCTGCTACAAAGCCATATTCTTTTAAAGTATCTAAATGATTTCTTACGATTAAGAATTCGTTGGATGCTAATTCTATTTTTATTGGAATTAACAAATCTATTGGTATTACTTTTTCTTTTAGAGATTTTAGTACTTTTTCATAATTAATTCTTTCTGCTGCTGCATGTTGGTCGATGATATACATTCCATCTTCATTTTCAGCAATAATATAAGTAGAGTAAACAATTCCTCTTGGTATCATTGGTTTGATTCTTGGTGATTCTTCTTTTTGACTTTCTACTTGTTCTTCTTTCACTTCATTTATATTGTCTCTTTCTTCTGGTGTCGCTGTGTTTTCACTTACAGAAAAATCTAGCATAGTTTCTTCATAAGTTGGGCCGGGAGCCACTTCTTCTTTTTTAAATGCTTTATATAGCGGAATCGTTGTTTCTCTTAATGCTTCTTCAGATCTCGTTGCAATCGTTGGGATTAAAGTTAAATGTTTTAATTCTTTTGATACCATATCAAACACTAAGTCTTTTAAAGTGTCCATTTTAGAAAACTTAATATCCATTTTCGTTGGGTGAATATTAATGTCTATTAGAATTGGATCTACATCTATATTTAAAACGATAATTGGAAACTTATCTTTTGGGATGTAAGTGTGATATGCGTCGATGATAATTTTGTTTAATTCATTGTTTTTAATAACTCTTCCATTTACTAATGTAGTAATAGAATTGCGATTACTTTTTGTCATTTCTGGATAAGAAATATAACCATGAATATAATAATCATCATTCTCACCAGATACTTCTACCATTTTTTTAGTAATATCTGCTCCATAAATTTGATATATTACTTTTCTTAGATCTCCTTTTCCATCTGTATCCAGTAATACTTTATCGTTGTTTATTAGTGTAAATTTAATATTTGGATAAGAAAGAGCCATTTTGTTGACATATTCTGTAATATTAGCTAATTCTACATATAGATTTTTTAAATATTTTAATCTTACTGGTGTATTATAAAATAAATCTTTTACTGTAATGGTAGTTCCTTGCTGTAGGTCACTATCTTCTACATGCATATCTTTACCGCCAGATAAGGTAAGATAGGTTCCTGTTTTCCCATTTGAAGTCTTTAATTCTATATTGGATACAGACGCAATCGAAGGCAATGCTTCTCCTCGAAAACCTAATGACTCTATATTAAATAAATCATCAAGATTTTTTAATTTTGATGTTGCGTGTCTTGAAAAAGCAAGTGTTGCATCTTCTCTATCCATACCGATTCCATTATCTGTTACTCTTACTTCTTTTACTCCAGAGTCAATTAACTCTATTTTTATCTCATCACTTTCGGCATCGATTGCATTTTCTACTAATTCTTTTACTACATTCATAGTTTTTTCGACTACTTCTCCAGCGGCAATTTTATTGGCTAGGATTTCGTCCATTACTTTTATTTTACTCATTTATCATCCCTACTTCTTTGGATATGTCTGGGTAAGGCTATGACCCCCAGAACAGTTTACTGTTATCGTATATCTATAATCTTCTAGTCCTGTTGTAGAACTAGTAGTTTTGTTTTGTACGACGACTTTTCCACCACATTCTGCTTTTGTATTGTATGGATCTCCTGGTCTTTCAATCCTTCCATCCTCATATAAATCTTCTATTTTTATAGTTGCAGTTTCGTTTGTATTTAACATCATATTATTATCCATCATATACATAACAGCTCCATCATATGAGCTAGAGGCAATTGTTTCCATTGCTTGTACTCTAGAATTTTGTAAATGGATAAAGACAGCTCCAACTGCTACAGACATAATGATTCCCATAATGGTTATTACTGCTAATAACTCTACTAATGTAAATCCTTTTTTATTTGATTTTTTCATACTATCCACCCTTTCTTATTCATTATACTATATTTCTTTTAAATATGCTTTCAAATTTTCAGCAACTTCACGTGACACTACACTTGATAGTTCCTCTATGCTTGCTTCTCTTAATTTTTTTAGAGATCCAAAATGCTTCAACAATTCCTTTTTTCTTACTTCTCCTATCCCTGGTACTACGTCTAAGACACTAGATAACATACCTTTAGATTTTATATTTCTATGATATGTAATAGCGTATCTATGAACCTCTTCTTGAATTCTAGTAAAAAACAGGAATAAATTCGAGTCTTTCTGAACATTTAATATTTCATACTTATCATTCATAATATAACTTGTCTTATGGTTGTCATCTTTTACAAGACCAATAATTGGGATATTTAAACCAAGAGAATCTATAATTTCTTTAGCTACACTAATTTGGAGTTTTCCTCCGTCCATAACGATTAAATCTGGTTTTTGTAGGTTTTCCATTAACACTTTATAATATCTTCTATATAGCACTTCTTTCATTGCGCTTAGATCATCTTTTACATCTGTTGATATTTTAAATTTACGATATTCATTTTTTTGAGGTAAAAAATCTTCAAATACAACCATTCCCCCTACATAAAACGTTCCGAATAAATGAGAGTTATCAAAAGATTCCATTCTGGATACGGAATCTAAATGTAATAAGTGCTTTAATTCTTCTATTGCTTGCATACGCAAATCGTCATCTTTTTTTAGAGTTTCTTCTTGTAAATCAAGTTGTTCTTTGGCATTTTCTTTCGCTAAATCTAAAAGTTTTTTTAATTTTCCTTTTTGAGGGGTATAAGTCTTTAAGCTAAAATATTCACTGATTAATTCTCCATTTAATTCTCCTGGTATATATAGTTCCTTTGGTAACATTCCTTGTTTATCATAGAATTTAATTAGGAATTCTGTTATTTCTTCTTCAGGATCAATCATAGTTTGAAGAATTTCATTGTGTCTACCAAATAGAAGACCGTCTCTAATAAAGAATAATTCAATTGATAAATAATTTTCATCTTTATAATAATTTACTAAGTCAAATTGATATCCTCTATTTAAATCTATTTTTTGTTTACGTAATGTAATATCAATATCATCTAACATTCTTTTTAATTCTAGAGCTCTTTCATAGTTCATTGCATCACTTGCTTTTTGCATTTCTTTTTGTATCTTTTCTGTTATTTCTTTGGAATCTCCTTTTAAAAATGAAGTGATTTCTTTTTTCATTTGAGCAATAGTTTCATCATCTATTTCTTTTACACAATAACCAAGGCACTCATTTATATGATAATAAAGACATAATTCTTTCTTTAGTTTTTCACATTTTCTTAATGGATAGATCCTATTAATCATCTCTACTGTTTTTCTTGCTGCTGCTACATTGGGATAGGGACCATATAAATGATCTTTTGTTTTCTTTCTTTTTGTATTCCTAACAATTTTTAATCTTGGATACTTTTCATTTGTTAGTTCAATATAAGGATATGTTTTATCATCTTTTAATAAAATATTATACTTAGGGTCGTATTTTTTTATAAGTGTGATTTCTAGAATTAAACTTTCTAATTCGCTGGACGTCACTATATATTCAAAATCATCTATATCTTCTACTAACATTCTGGTTTTTCCTGTAACAGTTCCAGTAAAGTAACTTTTTAATCTGTTTTTTAAGTTTTTAGCTTTTCCTACATAGATGATTACGCCATCTTTATTTTTCATTTGATAACTACCTGGTTTGGTAGGAACAAGTGCTAGTTTTTCTTTAAAGTTTTTCATAGTACCACCATTTTTATTATAACATGTATTATCTTTTTTCATGAACAAAAAAACAATCTGAATATAAATATTACTATATATTTGTTCTTCAGATTGTTTTATATTATCTTATTTTTGATTACTTTTTAGTGAAATTAGTTGTTTCTTTATTTAACTCTTTTTCAGTAGTGATTTTTAATCTGTAATTTTTTACAAAAGCATCAAGGTCTTCTTTTCGTGCATATAGACCACAAGTAAAATCTATATCTCCGATTTTTTGTTGTTCTTTTCTATATTTATATTGGTAGTAAACCTCGCTCCAATCTTCCGGATACCTATCTTTGTATACATCACCCATCATAATTTTTGATGCATCTTTTATTGCTTCAAAAGTTGCATAGCAAAAATCAGAACGTCTTACTTGTCTACCATCTTTGTCCATTATTTCTACCTTTGTTGCATCTGGATATTCTTCTGTAATTGTTTCTTGTAATGAATCAATATATTCTTTAAAGTTAACATAGTATCCAGCTTCTATGTTGTCTGCTTGAATTTTAGTTGTTTGGTTTGTTTTTGGATCACGAGCTGTTAAACTTAGGTTACTGTGATTATTTCCCTGTGATATTTCTAAGCCTTTCATATTTTTACCCATACATTCATCTGCTGTCATCCTTTTTATAGGATTCTTGTTGTTAATTATAAATGTTGTTAAAAGAAGCTGCATTTGAACTTCGGAATCACTTTTTTCTTTAAAAACTTCGATGTTTTCTTTAGTTATAAATGGACTTTTCTTCTCGAACTCTTCCAATTCTCCTAAACCATATCTATGGATATTTGCAACTGCTGTAACATATTCCTTCGTAGAAAGATTATGCTCATCTAGATATTTATTTAATGTTTCTATATATTCATCTTCTGATAACAACGTAGGTTCATATATCTCTTTTAGTTCACTTTCCATCATTTCTCCCATTGTACTACCGAAGTACTCTGTAATTTGTTCTTCTTTTGCTTCCAATAGTTTAGAAATTAACTCTGGTGTCATATATGGACTTCTTTTTTCGAATGCTTCTATTTTATCTAATGAATTCTCTTTATAATTTTTACCTAACTGATAAAAGTATTGTTTTAAAGTAATATTATTCTCGCATATATATCTAACTAGGTTTGTTAAATATTCTCCTTTTGTTAGTGTTGTAAGCTCCATTAGTTCTTGCTTTTCTGGTGATAATTCTTTTATACGATTATTTAAATATTCTATATATTCATCATATGTCCATGCGTCCGGAATGGTAGCGTTAGTCTTTAGTAAAATTTTTCCATTAATTGCTGATGCTATTATAAAGTCTTTTCTTGGTTCTAGTTCTCTTTTTATATCTTCTAGTACTTCTTTTGTTGGGTTTTCTGGCAAGTATATTTGAACAAGACCACCTTCAAACATTAATACTGTCATATCCTTTTCATTCGCTAGACGAGCATTTTCCATTGGTCTGTGTGTATCTACTATAGTATCGTTAAACTCATCTGTTGCGATTTGATACATTAAATCCGCATGATGTGTTGTTGTATCAGAAGATGGTATCACTTTTAAACATTTGTCTCCGGTTTTGCTATACATCAGTACACCACGGTTAAATTGATATACTACACCTCTGCTATTGTGTCCCCATCTTAAGTTTCTATTCCCTAAAACTGTATCATCTGGTCCACTAGATAGTGGTTGCATATTGTTACTTTGTCTTGGTGCGGCTTTTGGTAATGTTCATATATCTTCATAACCATTTAAATTATGATATTGATTAAACCCTCCTACCTTTGACATTCTTTCATATAATTCTTTATCTAATGTTACATTTAACATTATAATCTCTCCCCCTTTTCATTATGGGCTCATTATACCACAAAATTGGTGTTATGTCAACTTCTTCAACTAAAGTATATTGGCCTATTTATTTTTTTGCATAAAAAAAAGACTTGTTTTTTAAGTCTTATTGATATTTTTGCATTGCTTTCATCATTTGATTAATTTGCTTTTGATTAGGCTTTCTACCCATTTGCATCATTAATCCTTTTAACATTTCCTCAGTAATTGGAGGATTGTCTTTTAGATATTTTTTCATTAATTTTCTCGCTACAACGACTCCAATAATTAAGCCGATAACTAATCCTAATAATACCATTAATATATCATGTAACATAATTTCATCTCCTTACTACTTAACATTTTACTAAATTTCTTTCTGTTCTACAAGTTATATCGTCTCTTTTTCTTCAAATTCTTGAAGAAAAAAATAGTCTTGATATTTAAACTCGCATACAAATAACCTTGAATCTATTTGATTTAAATAGTGAAAGAAAGAAGAGGATAGTTGCTCAGCTTCTATTTTGATATAACTTTTCTTTACGGTCAGTCTACTGATTTCGTCACGATATAAATTATTATAGTAGTGTGTATCTTTTCTTTTAGAATATGGGATATCTTGGTGAAGTTTTAAAAATAAGTATCTATCTACTTTATTTTTTTCTATAGGGTTGATTAGTTGTTTAAAAAGATGGTATCCATACTCTACTTCCTCTTTTTCTAAATAATAAATTTGTTTTAATATATTATATAGAACCCGTTCATTCCCTTTATATAAATTAATAAATTCTTCTTTAATATCAAAAATAAAATAGACTCTCATAGTATCACCTAGTATTACTATACTAGGGACTGGAGTCTATTTTTGTCGATTATTTTAGTAAGTTTTCTACTTTTTCTTCTAGTGAGTCTACATCAAATCCATATTTCTTATATACATCTTCCTTAGATCCACTTGCTCCATACTCATCTAATGTAATTAGATATTTTTTATTAAATACAATACTGTTCCATGACATAGAAGAAGCTGCTTCTATTACTATTTTTCTTACTTCTACTGGTAATATACTATCGATATATTCTTGATCTTGTTCTTCAAAGCGTTTAATACATGGCATAGATACTACTCTTATATCCATTCCTTTTGTTTTTAGTCTTTTAGCTACTTCTATCGCCAAATGAACTTCTTCCCCTGTTGCAATTAAAATACCAGATAATTTTCTTTCAGGGTCAAATACGGTATATCCTCCTTTTGCAACTTCACTAATTTTAGTAGTTTCTAAAATAGGAAGAGTATTTCTAGACAATGTAATGACTGATGGCCCGCTTTCTTTTTCAAATATTGCTCGATACACACCTATTACTTCGTTGGCATCAGCAGGACGGAAAACTTCAAGATTTGGTGTTACACGTAGAGATGCTAACTGCTCTACTGGTTGATGCGTTGCTCCATCTGGGCCTACGCTAATTGAGTCATGGGTAAAAATATAGGTTACTGGTAAATCCATCATGGCTGACATTCTAATACTTGGTTTTAAGTAATCGCTAAAACTTAAGAAGGTAGAACCATAAGGATGATAGCCACATAAGGCCAAACCATTTAATATTGCTCCCATGGCATGTTCTCTTACTCCAAAAAAGATATTTTTTCCAATATAATTTTCAGATGTAAAATTTCCTACTTCTTGAATATAGGTTTTTGTTGGAGTAAACAAGTCTGCACTTCCACCTATAATACTTGGATATTTTGGAACAATGGAAGATAGGATTTTACCAGAAGTTACTCTAGGAGACTCTGCTTTATCTATAGGGGCTTCATATATGACATCTTTCATGTCATAAGTTTTATATCCTTGAATGAAACCTTCTAATATTCTTCTGTCTTCTTCCTCCATATTCTCCAGACTTTTTTCAAATTTTTCTGATATGTTTTTACATCTATTATGAATTAATGTTTGAAAGTCTTCCATTGTAATTTGAGAAATAGTGAATGGAATATCTCTAATTTGCATTTGCTCTTTTATTTTTGTAATATCTTCTTTGTCTAGCACACCACCGTGAACTTTGTTAGTGCCTTCTAATTTTGAATATTTTCCGATTGTAGTTTTGATTTCGATTAATGTCGGTTTTTCTGTCTCTGCTTTAGCATCTTCTATAGCTTTTGTAATTGCTTTAATATCCTCTCCGTCTGATACAGTAATTACATTCCAGCCTTGAGAAATAAAACGCATCGCTACATTTTCATTAAAACATTCGCTAGTAGGCCCATCTAAACATATATTATTAGAATCATATAAAACGATTAGTTTATTTAGCTTTAGTGTTCCAGCTAGCGATGCTGCTTCATAGGAAATTCCTTCCATTAAATCCCCGTCACCGCATAAGACATAAGTATTGAAATCAATGATTTCTTTTTTTCCTTTATTAAACCTGGCTGCTAAATTACGCTCCGCAATAGCCATTCCTACAGCTGTTGCAAAACCCTGTCCCAATGGTCCTGAGGTCATTTCTACTCCTGGTGTTGTTCTATATTCTGGATGGCCCGGTGTCTTAGAATCTATTTTTCTAAAATCTTTTAAATCATCCAATGTTAATGGGTATCCAGCCATATATAATGTTGCATATAACAATGCAGAACCGTGTCCTGCAGACATAATAAAGCGGTCTCTGTTATAAAAATTAGGATTAGCTGGATCTATTTTCATATGATGAGCAAACAAACTATACATAATTGGAGCAGCCCCTAGTACAATTCCTGGGTGCCCGCTTCCGGCTTCCTCAATCATATCAATGCCTAATGAACGTATTTGATCAACTATTTTTTCCTCATTGATTTCACTCTCATCTCGTTTTGGTGTTACCACGTAAATCACTCCTTATGTTTTCATTATAACAAAGATTATAATTTTTGTAAAAAAATAAAAATTAATCTAGTCTTATTTTTAGATATATTTTAAAAATTATTCTTTTTTACAAAAATAAAAAGAGGATACTCCTCTTATGTAGTGTGTTTATGTTCTTGACTAGTTGTTAAGCTTTTTACATAGTTTTGATGTTTTTGATAATGATAGTCACTTAAATATACACGGCCATCCTCATAAATTGCTCCTGTTTCTGATAAATAATCTTCTAATGGTTTGGTTACTTTTGTAGAGTCAAACACTTTTATTGTTTTTTTACTCTGATTAGAAGCTAAATATTCATCATAGGCGATGATTCTAGCTCCTAATTCGTCTGGTGATGATTGCTGTATCCATGGTGCTTGCATTTCTATATAATCAGGATTAGGCTCTTCTTTATAGCAACCTCGCTCTATTAAATACTCGGGCAGAGTATAATAAGCTTCCCCATATGGTACATCTTGCATTTGAAATTTTTGTGCTAGTTCTAATAATCTTTCTTGCCCTTCTTTGCCAACCTTATTAACGCCAAAAATCATACACCCTCTATGATAGTCTCTTCTTCTTATATCAGATTCTGACAACTGAAATAAAATCTCTTTATTTTCATCAGATAGATTGTCTATCACAACCTCTATCCAACATTCACCCTCATTTAAATAATCGCTTACCATAAATGTGTATACGTTTTTCTTCCATAATTCTTCACACGCAGGAATACATTCCTCCATTATAAATACTCTGGGATTTTGTTCTACCATTTCCATAGGACTACGAGGTGTTTCGTTATATTCCTCATTTTTAGGTAGATATCCTTTTAATAGCAATCTGTTTTTTTCTTCTCTTTTTTCCTGCTCTATTTCTTCCGGGGTTTTTATAAATTTAGCAAGGTATTCTTCGATATCGATATCTTCTTGTGTCATATTCATACTCCTTTTATTGTAATTATTATAACATAGTTTTTTGTTTCTTTTATCTTATTGTTATCTGGATTTTTGATAACTTACTTTTCTTATTTTAATATTTTTCTTGTTGATTTTGTTTGATGAATAAATTACTTTGAGAGATTGAAAAAAAATAAACTTCTCTCTTTCCTATCATTATATACTAAACTATTTTATACTGTCTGATCAAATTTTTTTATATTAATTTTTTGTGCTGAGGAATTTTGCTTAGTTCTTAATTCATGCATTTGTCTGCAAAACTCTATTTCATGCCATATACTGTCTGCTACTTCTTGGTTTTGATAAAGTAGATGTATTTGATCATAAGAATATTCATAAAGCTCTATTTTATCTAGCACTGGTCCATAACCTACACCACCATTTATTACTCCCCATTCCCAAGCATCTAGTGTTTCTTCGTATTCTCCTTGTCTAGGGTATAATTCCATTACAAGTCGTGATTTTTCTTCTTTGGTCCAATTTTGATTTTTTAAAATATAATACCTTATATCATATTCGCCATAGCCATGAGTAATATTATTATTTACTTTTTCTATGGCTTCTGATACTGCAAATTGTTTTTGTGCATCATTTAAAGGAAAATCTTTCTTCCATAGACCAATTAATAAAAAGGAAGCTCTTTGCCCTTCTCCTGGAAGGCTTAAAGCTATTCTCGCAATGTCTTTATTACTGTACACTGTTTCTGCTAATTTTTGATAAATTTCATCTGGTGCTTTGTTTTCTGTTGTTACAAACATTAGGATAGCCTCTGATATCGTCAAACTTTTTAATGTATCTCCATCATTCCATTTGTTTCTTATTACTTGAATGGCATCTAATAATAGTTCTTTATCTTCCTTTATTTCTTTCCAAATTTGATTTCTTTTATTAATATTACGTTCTTTTGTGCCACCATAAGTGGCTCTATATAATTTTCCTTCTATTTCTTTTGAGTCTGTCATTTTATCACTTCCTTACATTGAATATCTATGATGATATCGTTATTCTATTTTTATGTTTGTCCTGTTATAGTCAGTTAATAATAGAATACCACTTTAATACTAAAGTTCGAATTCTTTTCCGCATATCTCATCCTTATTTTTTAGCCGAGTAAAATACTCCTCTCATTACCATAATCATACCATTCATTCTACTTTGTGTCCATGCATTTTAACTAGCTAGTTATCCTTAATAAAGAAGGAATTATCAGAATTAGAAAAGAAAGAAAACATTTATGCTAGATTTGATGAAAATATCAAGAAATAAGTGCCATCACAATATAAAAATACTATATACTGAAAAATTTGATTATAGAATCATTAATTTTCTTCATAATATACTTTATCAAATAATAAGTCTAGTTCATTTTTAGAAATAGTAAATACAAAATTCTTGTTTTTGTTCTTTCCAAAAGTATCTTTATTTCTAGAAAATCTAAGTATTAACGATACTTTTATTGTCTCTTGTTCTAGACATTTTATAAATGAGTCTATCCCTTGATATTTAAAACATTCGATTTTATAGTATCGAAAATATAAATCATTATTTATCTTCTTTTTACTAGCATAAATTAATGCTAATTTATTTAGTTTTATTAAGAATCTTTTTTTAATAGAGTCTAAATATATATAACCTCGATTTTCTATTGGTACTTGTTCACTGTTGTATATTTTAATATATATCTTTTCATTATCTATTTTTAATTCAAAATAATATTTATTATCTATAGAAACTTTTTTATTTAGTTTTAAACCTATAGTTAGCTTTTTATAATCTTTATATATTGTATCTTGTATTCCGTATGTTTCTAAAAGATAATTGCTTTCAAATAAACTTGGTCCATCGAATGATAACGAAAATAGGGTTACATCATATCTGCTAAATCTTTGTGTGCACTTTATTTCTATTCCATTATAATCTGGAAAAAACATACTATCCGCTTTTTTGCCTAAATAATGTTCTAACGTCAGTCCTGCTGCGTTATATAGATTATTGTTAATTCCTTGTATATAACCTTTCCTATTTAATTCTTCAAATTTTTTGATTATATTTTCAAAATCGTTATTCATAATTCACCTCTTTTGGGTGATTATAATATCAGTTGGTTAGAGTGTTTTTTGACGATAATTGTCGATGATGAATTTTCTATCAGTAACGGCGGTCACTGGCACAAAAAAAGAGTCCTGTAGGGTCCTCTTAATTTTCATAATGGTGCGAGTAACAGGAGTTGAACCTGCACGTCTAAGACACTAGATCCTAAGTCTAGCGCGTCTGCCAATTCCGCCATACTCGCATATGATAATGGTGGACCCTACTGGACTCGAACCAGTGACCGCCCGGTTATGAGCCGGATGCTCTAACCAACTGAGCTAAGGGTCCATGACTTTTTAATCATAACACATTTTGGGCGGTCACGCAAGTATAAAAACAAAAATTGTTAAATTTTCTGTTCATTTATTATACTGTCTTTTAGTCCATCTTCCATATTAATTTTTGTAGGAATAATATATTTGGCATCTACTTGATGAGAAATATAATTTGTAATTACTTTCATTGCTCTAGATCCATCAAACCATAAAGGATTATCACTATTATTTCTGATTCTATCTAGAGAAGTTAATAAAGCGTCTTTATCATATTCATCACTCTTCTGTCTTGTTATCATAGATGGTTGTTTTTTATTCTTATATAAAGTGTTTTCTAATAGCTTATATCCAGCATTATTATACCAATAGAAATGATCTCCTCCAGCCAAAATCAAAACATCAGCTTTCCTATTAATATCTGTGATTAGTTCTCCAATATAGTCGTATACTTCATCAAAGGTACAATTAGCAATATCATCTTTTAGACTTGGGAATTTCTTTGTAATGTCTACTACTCCAAAATTATAATATTTAGTATCAATTATCTTTTTGTCTTTTACAAAAATTAACTCTATAGATCCTCCTCCACCAATAAAGATACAAATATTATCTTTATAGTCAATATCATTATAGCAACCTAAAGCTGTATATTTTGCTTCTTGTTCTTGGGAAACCACTTCTATTTCTATATTGAACTTTGCTTTTAAGTCTTTATTTATATTATTTAACTCTTCTTTAGTTAATTTTCTAAAAATACTACAACCATATACATATATCTTATCTGTATACTCTTTTGCTTTTATTATTAATTTATATAATTTATCTAGATCTTCTTTTGCAATGTTTTCTTTTTTTGCATAGTTTTTCTTGAATTCTATGGTTGTGGTATTGTCATATATTGCTTTACCATTTTCATAGATATGTGTTTTGGTATTGTTACTGCCAATCTCTATAATAGCAAATGTTTTTTTCATACTACTACCCTCCAAGTCATTTTCTTATATAGTAAGTATATCATAATTTCTCTTCCAGAAATAAAAAATCTGTTAAACAGATTTATTTTTTATTTTCTTCATCATCAGAGATACTTGCTAATTTAAGGGCACAGAAAAGAAATACGACTAATATTACCACAATGATAATTATTATTCCGCTCCACATAGTATCTATTCCCCTTTTTATTAGTATATCACCAAGAATATTGTTTTTATGATGAAATTATTATGAAAAAACTGTACAATTTGTACAGCTCTATTTCTTTTTTAACGTTTCATTTATTTTGTTTGTAGCATTTATTACATCACTTTCATTTGGAATCATGGCATATCCTTTACCATTTAGAATGGCAATGTCTGCATCCCATTTATCAGAACCATCAACAGATTGTGTCATGATATTCCATTCTGCACCATCGATAGTATCTTTGGCGATGTTTGTAATTACTTTTTTAGGTATGTTTGTAGAATAAGAATCTCCTAGAGCATTTAAAATGTTGTTGTAGTTTGCAAAAAGATTTGCACTCTTCATTTTATTGAAAATCGCAATCATTATTTTTTGAGCATTCTTTTGCCTCATTCTATCTCTTCCAACAAAAGCATTTCTTTCACGAGCTACTGTTAAAGTCTCTATTCCATTTAACTCTTGGCAACCTTTTTTAACATATAACTTTTGTTTTCCTGCATCATTATAATCATTTAATATTAAAGCATGTGTTGTTGTAAATGCTTGATCAGAGCAATAAGTGATGCCACCTACTTCATCTACTATTTTTACTAATCCTTCTGCTTTAATATTAATGACATAATCAATATCAATATCAAAGAAGTTTTCTAAAGTTTTTTCTAACGTTTCTTCATCATAAATAAATAAGTGACTTAGACTATCTTTTTTACCATTTTGTCCGGCTATTTCCATATAATAATCTCTTGGAATACTAGTAAGTAATATTTCATGAGTATTGGTATTTACTGTTACAACAGCATTATAATCAGTAAGTCCTGCAAAGTCCTTACCACTAATTAATATATTAAAAGCATCTTTACTATCTTCTTTTTTATTTTCATATTTTTCTATATCAAATTCATAAACTACTTTTAATTCTTTTTTAGAAATATTATTATCTAAATCTAAAACAATATTATAACTAGATTTATCTATTAACATAAAATCTATTTTCTTATTAACTACATCTTGTATCATAGAAGTTACATCATCATAAGAAGATGTTTTTACATTTAAATCTTCTTTTACTACTTTTAATACATTTTTAATGTTAGCACTATTTTTATAGTAATATACTTTGCCTTTTATATCAGATTTTTTACTATATTTATTGTCACTAGATGTAACAATATAATAAGTACTTATTTTTTTCTTTACACTATTAAATGATTCATTTAAGAAATTATTTGTATAAAATAAGTAATAACTACCTACTCCACTTAATAGAATAGAAAGAACAAGTATTATAACACCAATTATCTTTAATACCTTCTTCTTTAAATTTACTAATACAATACCAAGCATATTTATTACTAATAATAAAACTATTACTAATACTAAGTATTTAGTTGGTAGGATATTAACATTAAAAATTAAGAATAATAATACTACAAATAACACTAAATCTATTATACTTATAATATTTAGCTTATTAAAATTATTTTTATTTCTATCTATTCTTTCTTTTACTTTAAGTTTTGACACGGTATCACCCTTTTAGTTTCTTTTTTGGAAGGGAATTTTTTAACATTTCAAATACATCATCCTTTTTAATTAAAATATAAATTCCCGTAAAAATTGTAAAGAATATTCCCCCTGCTAATACTTGAACAACAATTGTAATTATTTTTTCTCCCATATAAATTCCAATTTCATTGACTAATAGCATCATCAATATTCCAATTAGAATTACAGGAGTATATTCGAGAATATATTTAAATACAGGTATTTTTTTCCTTACTGCAATACTTTGAATTAACATAACACTTAATTCTGCAAAAACAGTTCCAATAGCTGCTCCCATTGCCTTGTATTTTGGTATTAAAATCAAATTTAGAATAAGGTTAACCACAGCTCCAGCTATAGTAGAAATAACATATATATTATCGTATCTATTTGGCATTAAATATTGAGTTCTTATAATATTTGCCCATGAAACAAAAAAAACAGTTAATGACAATAAAATAATTATATTAATGCAGGCTTCATATCCATCTCCAAAAAATACAGGAGTAAAAACTTTACTTATTCCCATTAATCCAAATGCTATACCACAAGCTATAATTGTAACCATTTTGAACGAAAGAGAAATATATTTCTTTCCTTTATCTTTATCTTTGTTTGCAACTATATTTGACATTCTAGGTAACATTACAGTTCCCAATGCTGTAATTATTCCCATCGGAATATTAATTATTTTCTCGGCATTATTATAGTATCCAACCTCCGAGTAGTTAGACATATTACCAAGCATAATTTTAGACATTACTTTATAAATACTGTAAGCAATTACTGGAATGAATAAAATAAGTACAGGTTTAATTATTTTTAAGATATCATGATATGATACTTTTGTAAATTTGACAAATTTTTTTACATAAAGCCAAAGGTAAGCTTGGCTAATAAAAGTTCCGAGTGACATTATTAATGTATAAATCCATAAATCTCCTGGCTTTTTTACAAATATAAACATAAAAATTAATGTAAGTAATTTTATTGCTACATTTCTAAAAACAGTTAATTTAAATTGTTCGAGTCCAAAGAACAACCAACTAATATCTAAAATTCCCGAAGCAACATAAATAATTTGTAATAAAAATATTATTCTGTTATCTGATGCTATAAATAATGAATAGATTGCATAACATAATATTGCAATTACAAATAAGCTGAACTGAAGTAAGTATATAGATGAAAAAGTTTTATTTAATTTGTCTTTATTATCTCTTACTGCAGCTATACTAATATTTCCATAGTTACTAATTCCTAGCATGGCTACTAAAATAAAATAATATGCTATTGAATTTGTATAAGAATAGATTCCAACAGCATTCGCCCCAAGTGTTCTAGCTATGTATGGTGCTGTAATTAATGGTAATATAACAAGTAGTACTTGATATATAACATTATACACAAAATTTTTCTTTATTGATTGCATATTATCCCTCTTTTTCTAAAATGTAATTTTTAATTTTTAATATTATATTTTTATCTATATTTATATCAAATTTTCTTGCAAATAACATTTTTGAATTCATTAATTCATTAAAATCTTCCTCTTTATAAACATAAGGATTTCCTCTTTTCCAGTCAATGCAGTACAAAATAGATGAATAATCATCGTTAAACTTTTGGTTATATAATTTTTCTTTAAACTCAGAATTTAACACCAAAGTTTGTAAAAACATTTCGTCGGCTGTTAAGGTATATTTATACATCTTTCTTATTTCTTTTTCATATGATAGAACATAGTTTGCAAGTTTGTCAGTTATAGTAAACCAATTTGCACCTTTTCCTAAAACAATATTATTATCAATTCTATTTTTTTTAAATTGCAATAGTAAAAATAATTTATTTATGATTTTCTTTATTATACTTTTCTTTTTACCTGTAAATAAGTAATATTTGTTTATTCTATTTCTATATTCATTTCTTAGTTCTTTTTCATCGAAATGTATAAATTCCATTCCATAATGATTTTCAAAAAAATTATAAATATCATTTTGATTTTTTAAGGGCATATCTGCCCCTGAAATCAAATGATAATATGAGTGATTTCTTTTTGTTGCTTCTTTTAATAATTCTAACTCACATTCTATTTGTGTAAATCCTCCCCATTTTATATTTATTCTTTTCGGTAGGATAAAAAGATTGCCTTTCTTTATGATTTTTTTATATTTTTCTGGTGTAAATTCTTTTAATTTTTTATCTACGTGAACATAAATATCGTTTTTTTCATAATCCAAGCATTGAAGTAAAATTTCAAATTGAGGGAGATTATTATGAATCATAATTAAATATGCATGTCTATTTTCCATTATCAATCACCTTAGATAAATTATCTAAATATTTAAATGAGTCTTCTCTTAAAGCTTTTAAATTTTTGTATACACTTTTGTAATCAGGAATTGCATTTAATAAATCTATTCCTTTTAGTTTTTCAATTGTTTTATATCGATCCATTAAGTTTAGTTGAGTTAAAAAAGAGATTGCTCTATCATCTTTTGATGGATCGTTATGTCCACTATCTATATACCAAAAGTTCTTAGAATATATTGTAGCAAAAGCTGTTCCGTGAAACGAAGTTGTTACAAATAATTTGGAATACTTTACAACATTCATATAAACATCTGGCCCATATTCTTTTATTAATTTTATTTTGTTTTTCCAACAAGTTTTTAATGTCCATTCTTTTGCTTCCATAAAATATACTGGCATATTGTATTTTTTTGATAAATATTTTAAAAATTTTTGAACTTCATTATTTATACTAAAACAATAATAAAATATATAATCGCCTTTAATGATTTGGTCTCCTACATCTACTGTTTTTTCCCACTCTTCTTTTGTCAAAAGCATCGTAGGATCTAGACAAATTTGAGGTGCAATACCAGTTCCCTCTTTTATCCATTTTTGAGCATTATGCTCTCTTACTGATATTAATTCTAAATCTTTAATATATTTGACATATTTTTGGGCGTTAGGTGATACAAATGGATTGTTTGCTCCAAAACTTACAGCATATGATAATTTATGGGCTGCGGTTTTGAAATTTAAATAATATAAGTCATCCGCATCTTGTGCTTTAATATTCCATACTTGATCGCTTCCAGTAATAATTGCGTCATACTTATCTTTTACATTATTAAATGTTGCTTTATCCGAAAAAATGGGACCCGATAATTTAAAATATTTATCCATAAATTTATTATATGATATATACTGTTTTTTTAATTGAGAAATATTGCTAAGAAAAATTATATCTTTTATTAATTTTTTAATGTTCGTTACTCTAGGCAAAACTGAATACATATTTTGTTGTGCCTCATTTGAATAATTTATAATTTCGGTATCATAATTATATTTATTTGTTAAAATTGTTTGTAATGCTAATGCTTGTAGCATTGATCCATTATTGTGTGATGCATGAAACGTTAATATTCCTACCTTTTTCATAAAATTTTACCTCTCTTTTTCTTTATTTTTAATTAATTTATCATTTTCATAATATATGTAATATAAAAATATTACTAAATAAATGTAGTTTGCTATATAACCAGAATTAAATAAATTGGTTTCAAACAAACATGTATATAAATATATTATTAGAATTGGGAAAACTTTAGATTTAATATAATCATTGCTAGTAAATCCTATCTTCTTTATCAAAAGGATAATAGCACCCAAAATTATCAAAAAGCCTAAAACGCCTGTCGAAATAAGTATATATGCATAACCGTTATCTAACCAATATGTGGTATATGGAGTTAGATTAGTTCCATAAGCAGTATTTGATACATATCCCAATCCTTGTAATATTCTACCACTATTTAGAAACACTGGAATAGCTTTTTCAAAGATTAGAGTCCTTTGAGATTCTTCTAATGCTGCAGAAACATTAATATTTATTGCTATTAAAAATAAAGCAATGATAATACCTACTTTGATAATTTTATTTAACAATATCCTCTTTCCACTTTTTTTATTTTTAAATATTCTTCCTAAAGCATAAATAACTAGAAATAATGCTAATGCAGTTAGTGAACTTCTTGATGCACTACACAATAGCATTATTATTGAAACTAATAAAAATATATAATATATAATATTTTTTAGTTTTTTCTTATCTAGGAAAGTCCATAGCACAATGTTGCATAAACATGCTCCACCTAAAGTATTATAGTGTCCAAATCCAAAGTTTGCTCTATATCGCTCTTCTTTGCTCATAATATTCGCAATATTACTCAAATTCAATTCAGAAAAATTTAAAATTAATTGAATTATTAATATACATGATATTGCATAAAATGATGATTTAATCAGTATATCAATAGCATCAAGTCTTATTGTAGCCCACAATGTTATTAATACAACAATTAAAAACATAATTTGTGATTTAAACATACTACTGGTTAAATCTATTAATGAAGGGTTTACAAACATTGTCCCCCATAAAATAGTGTGTAATAATAATAGGATAATGATTGTAAAAAAACTTTTTTGTTTTTTTACTTTTATCGTAGCATTGTCAGTTGAAGTCCTTATTAAAATAATAGATATCAATATTATATATATTATTTGTAACATTACTGGACTAATTGGAAAATTATAATTACCTGTTAATGTTAAAATCCTACTGATTAGTAAGAAAAAAAACAATATACCAAATATACTTTTCAATTTAATGTTCTTCATTTTTTCTCTCCTTATCGTTTTAGATGTTATCAGTTATTTTTCAACTATTATTTTTTCCTTTTCTATTTTTAAAATTTTGCGTTTTAAGTAGCTCCAGCAATGTTTTATAAAATTCCTTAAATCTTCTGCTTTTTCAACTACTAAACTATATTTATTATATTTTTTTATTATTTTTTCTATATTAGTATTTTCAGCCTTAAAAACTTCATTGTTTGAAATTACCATCCTATTACTATATTCGCTTTTTAAGCACCATTTTCTTTTCTGGATATGAATATAAATATATTCTCTTTTTTGTACTCTATTGCAATCTATATAATATTGATATATTTTATTATCATCCCAGATAAACACTTGCTTATTGAAATTGACCTTTTTATATCTTTTATTAAATTCTTCATATATATTAGGATAATACTTGAGGTTTGTACACATTGTATATCTTTTTATGTTTGGTTTAATATCCGCAAAAATAATCTTATCAAAGAATTTAGAACTTGTTTTGTTATAAATTTTTATAATTCCTAATTCATCAAATAAAAAATTTCTATCGTCTGTGAATATTTTTTTATAATTAGAAAATCCAGGTATATCCTCCATGAATCTCATGTTATTTTCTTTTGTATTTCTATATAAACTCAAGTGTCCAAGTGGTAAAAATTTATCATATTTATCCATTTTATATTTTGAAAAAAAGCTTCGCAAGTCTCCAAATATTAAATCAAAGTCGCAATGTCCCCAATAATCATAACCATCAAAAAGTTCATGAAATACATAACCATATGCCGGTTTATAATCACACAATTTAAATGGAGTTTGTAAGGCAACTTCAAATCCTACCACTTTGCTTATTTTTTCTTTAAGTTGATTAAGAGTCATATTAATAATTTTAACATTTTTGGGATGATTTTCTATTTTTTGATCCGATATAACAACAAAGTCTATTGTACTGTTTTTTTCACATGACTTTAGCCATACGCTAAAACAGTCTGGGAGTTTACCAATATATATTCCCATAATGCAAACTTTTGTCTTATCCATGGTACACCACCTTTTTTATTTTTTTAATATTAATTTAAGAAGATAATATCTGATAAAATCCTTTATTTTATTTACTTTTGTGTTTAATATTGAATCAATCATATCAAAAGTTCTAATTTTATTTATAATTTTTTTGCTTGTTACTTTTGTTTTATCCAGTTTTTGCAAATATTTTATTATATTTCTTAAAAATATAATATTAGTTTCATTCTTATAGAAAGAGCTATTTTTATACTTATTAATTCTTTTGTTTAATTCTTCATACAATTTGTCCATTTCATAAAATTGTGGTAGTGCTACTTTTCTACTACATAATCCATTTTCGTTTGCTACATGATAGTATATTGCAGAACTACTTATATAGATTTTTTTACAATTTTCTATATAATCTAAATTAAATAGTAAATCTTCCCCCATGTTTATTCCAACTTGAAAATGTATATTATTTTCATCAATTATTTTTTTTAAAAACAATTTGTCCCATGGAGCATTTAATTTTTGTTCAAATAAGTATGTAAGAATATTTTCTTTATCAACTTTTTGGTCAAAGCAACCTTCTAGCCAGCTTTTTTCAGACATAACTTTATTTTTCTGTACAATAAAATTGTTAAATATATAGTATTCAAAATCTTTTGGCAAACTGAGGATAGTTTCCACATATTTATCACTTACATAATCGTCACTATCAACAAAAGAAATATATTTGCCTTTAGCATAATTTATACCACAATTTCTAGCCGCACTTACTCCTTGATTATCTTGAAAATAATATTTTATATTAGGATGGTCTTTTGCTAAATCTAAGCAAATGCTTTCTGATGCGTCTGTAGATCCATCATTGACTAAAATTATTTCATATAAATTCGAATCAACGGTCTGATTTAAAAGACATGTAATATTTTTTTTCAAATATGTTTCAGCATTGTAAATTGGAATTATTATACTTAACTTTACCGCTGTCATGGCATTCTCCTTTAATTTGCATTCCTTTTTTTATTAACAATTGTTGCAGCTATAACACTTAAAAATATAAATTTTGCTTTTAATAAACCTATAAAAATTCTTGCTGTTATTGGAAGCCCTTTCATTTTAATGCTTTTTACTGACTTATATTTTTTAATATTGATTTTTATATGCTTTGTAGCCTTTAAAATTGGTTGCTTAGTTTTTATTTCATGAAAAACCGCCATTATAAGCCAGTAGGCTTTAAAGGCATTTATTTGATTATCTAAAACTTTATCTTTTCCTGATAAGTTTTTTTCTATATAATCGACTAGATATCTATTATTTTTAAATCTATCAGCATCATATGTATTGGTCATTGAACCTACATTCAATTGGTTGTAGTAATATAAAATATCATTGCATACGTATACAGAATTTGCAAAGTATAAGCATTCATATACAAAAGCATTATCTTCACCCATTCTAATTCTGCCGTCCTTACAGAAGTGATGCAATAATAATTTCCTTTTATATATTTTGTTCCATGCAACTGGAAAAATCAATCCATTGCAAAATGGCCTTCTTGAGTCATACATCATATATGGATAAATTTGTTCCTTTAAAGCTTTTTTATTGTAATACCCTTCTTCAGGTCCTTTGCTAATTTCTTCTTGTCTATCTTTATATTGACGAGTAGCATTAAATATTACCATATCAGGATGATATTTTTTTATTGCCTTATTATATACTGTTTGAAGCAAATCTTTAGAAATCCAATCATCACCATCGACATAACAAATGAACTCGCCGGTTGCTTTTTGTAGTCCTGTATTTCTTGCTTTTACTAATCCCTCATTTTTTTTATGAACAACTTGTACTCTTGAGTCTTTTTTCTGATATTCATCACATATTTTCGGACAATTATCTGGTGATCCATCATCGACTAATATTAACTCAAAATCCTTAAAGGTCTGTGCTAAAATACTATCTACACATTTTTTTAAATACTCTTCAACTTTATAAATTGGTACAATTATTGAAAAAGTTACTTTCATTTTTCCTATTACCTTTCTTTTTTTTGATATTGTTTATTAATATCTGCATCTACTATTTCTTCACCAGATTTATTTTTTAGTTGTTCTTTTGAAGCTTCAGATAACCCATCTTTTGCAATACAGTTCATATCACATGTAGAACATTTATCTAATTCTTCTTTTGTTACTTTTCCATCTCTTAAATCTCTAACAATTTTATTTTCATACATTGAATATTTTTTCTTTGTCCAGAATTTTAATTTATGTCTTAATACCCACCAGGCTGGTATCCAAATGTATTTATGCATAGCTGGTGACACAGAACCAATCATCCAGCATTGTCTATCACAATGTCTTACTTTATTACGAACTTTTTCTGCTTGCTCAGAGTTCCATAATTCGTCCCATGTTTGTTCATTTAAATTACCCATTACTTCTTTATCTTTTGTTCCATTACATGGCATAACATCACCATATGGATCTATAAAGAATGTATCAAATGCCATATCACATGGTAATAATCTTTTTTGACCATAAATATAATTAATTAATCCATGATTAAAGTATGCTCTGAACCATTTTTTTGGTGATTTTGAATTTAATAATTCATTTACTAAATCTTCAAAATTCTTTGCAACCATTGGTCTATCATGAATAATATTCTTAGCTTCTACGAAGTAAAAACTGTTATGAAGAGATGCTGTTGCAAACTCCATTCCCATTTCATTTGATAATTGATATAGAGGAACTAAGTCTTTAGCATTTTTGTCTTGTACAGTCATTCCAAAACCAACATCTTTCATTCCCATTTCTCTTAATTTTTTAAGAGTAGTATATCCCCTGTTATATCCATCTTTTAAACCACGAATTTCATTATTTGTTTGTTCTAATCCTTCTATTGAAATTCTAATTCCAATATTTGGAAATTTTTTTGCTAAAGCAATAATTCTATCTGTGAAGAAACCATTTGTTGAAATAACAATTCTATCCGATTTTTTATATAATTCTTCTACTATTTCTGGTAAATCCTCACGAATAAATGGTTCGCCTCCTGTTATATTTGTAAAATACATTCTTGGTAATTTTTTTATTGTTTCAATAGATATTTCTTCTTCAGGTTTTGAAGGACATTTATATCTATTACACATTGTACATCTTGCATTACATCTATAAGTTACTATTACTGTTCCATTTAATTTTTTTTCTGCCATTTTAATTATCTCCTTCTATTTTATATAATTTTAATGTTTTTTCTACAACGTCATCCCAGTTGTATTTTTGTAATATATATTTTTGTGATTCCCTTTGATACTGTTTTACTTTTTTTGGATTATTGCATAGTTCTTGTAATTTGTTATTTAAGTCTTTAATGTTTGACTTTTTAAAGGTTACGCCTTTATCTTCTATTACTGTTGCACATTCAGGTATATCAGATGTTAGACAACAATTACTATAACTCATTGCTTCCAATAAACTTAGAGGCATCCCTTCTAAATCTGATGGTAAACAATAGATATATGCATTACTGTATAGTTCTTCTAGTTCTTTTCCTTGAACAAATCCAGTAAATATTATTCTATTATCATCTTTAGCTTTATCTTTTAGTTCTTGGAAGTATGAATCTGTATCACTAGATCCTCCAGCTATTACTAATTTTTTATCTGTTTTTACATTTTTAAAGGCTTCTATAAGATAATGAATTCCTTTTTCAGGGACTAATCTTCCTAAGAATAAAACATAGTCATCTTTTTGTAATTTGTATTTTTTCATGATTATATTTGCTTTTTCTTTTGTTGGTTTGTCTACTCCATTAGGAATAAAGTGAGTAGTTCGGTTATATTCTTTTTTAAAGTAATCTTGAACATTTTTACTTAATACAATGATTTCATCTGCATATTTTGTAGCCATCTTTTCTCCGAACTTTATATATTTAGTAGCAAATCCACCCCATTTTGCTCTTTGCCAATCTAGTCCGTGGATAGTTGCGATAATTTTCTTTTTAGAAAAGAAATGTATGATCCACATCCATGCACAAGGACCTTCCGCATGATAATGAACAACATTTGCTTTTGAAAATAATATTTTTAAAGTTCCAAAAAAAGATGAGGTCATAGCAGCTAGACCTTTTAAATCTATTGTTAGTGTTTTTTTTAATTTAACACCTTTATATTCCTTTTTATTATTTAGTTTTTGATTTTTATCTAATGCATGTTTTCCGCCACGATTATAGCAGGTTACATCATATCCTAATTTTGCCATACGTGTTGATAGCTCTTCTACAACAATTTCTACTCCACCTTCTCGAGATGGTATATGTTTATGACCAATCATGGCAATTTTTAAATCTTTTCCTTTAATTAATTCTTTTTTCATACTTTTTACTCCTGTCAAAAAGAGATACTTGTAGCCTCTCATCAAGTATCTTTTTTCTGTTATTGTGCATCTTTTCCAAATAATACTACCTTAAACGTTTTTAAAAATATTTTTATATCCAACAAGATGGAATAGTGATTAGAATAATATTTTTCCATTTCAAGTCTTTCTCTAAATGTAGTGTTACTTCTTCCATTTACTTGCCAATATCCTGTAATACCTGGCTTTGTTTTAATAATATCTTCGTAGTATTCTTCCATATCTTCTTTTTCTCTAGGTAAATATGGTCTATTACCAATAACAGACATATCTCCTTTTAAAACATTAATAAGTTGAGGTAATTCATCAATAGAAAGTTTTCTAATGACTTTTCCTACTTTTGTAATTCTAGGATCGTTTTTAAATTTCTTATTTTTCTTATATTCTTCCGCAGCAACCTTATCCATCTCTAAAGTACGAAATAATACTTCATCTGCATTTGGTACCATAGAACGAAATTTATAAAACTTAAATTCTTTTCCATTCTTACCAATTCTATTTTGTGTAAAAACAATAGGATGAAAATCTCCTGTTGCCATAGTTATAATCTTTAAAATAATACCAACTGGTATTAATACAACAACACCAATCAAACCACACACAATATCAAATACTCTTTTTACGAATAAATATCCTAATTTTCTAACAGATACTTTATTCATTCTTTCTAACTCTTCTTGCTCTTTCTGATAAGCATCTAAATCCATAATAATTTCTTTTGTCTTAATAATTTCTTCTTCACTACTATTTTCTTGTTCTTTTACTAATACCTCATCCATACCTATACTCCTAACTTCTCTATTTATTTACTACTACAATTACTACTACAAACTTATCTTCTAATACCAAAGTTTTCATTAGAAATTACTTTGTTAAAGTTATTCTCTAATAAGTCCTCTATCATGTTATCACTTTTTACTATTGATTTCAATTTCTTTTTTAACTTTTTTATCTTAAAATCTTTCTCATGATGACAATCACTACCTAAAAAGGTAATTTGATGTTTCTTTAAGAAATAAATTAATGTCTTCTTAGCTTGACTACCATATTTACCAAACAAACTCTTATAGTTTCCTTGTAATAATACTCCCATTCTTAGATATTCTTCTATATGATCTGGATGTCTTTGAAAAATTCTATATCTTTCTGGATGAGCAAGTACTGGTACATACCCTGCTACTACAAGTTCATAAATAATATCTTTTGTATTATATAACATATTACCTAATGGAAATTCTAATAATATGTATTTAGAATTATTTAAAGTAGTTATTTCTTTCTTTTTTAATAACTTAATAAAATTATCATTAATAAATACTTCATTACCTAAATATAATTTAATATTTATACCTTCATCTTTTACTGCTTGAACTAGTTGATCAAATCTTTTTTTCTTATCCTCATTATTACAATTATATTTACTCTCTTCTATATAATGAGGTGTGATCATTAATTCTGTTATTCCTTGTTTTTCCGCTTCTTTTAATAAAGATATACTCTCACTTATATCTTTACTTCCATCATCTATTCCAAAAAGCAGATGTGAATGCAAATCTTTCATTATCTTCTTTTCTTCTTTTTCTTCTCGCCATAATATTCACTTGAATAATAACTATAATAGCTATTATCTTTTACAGAAGCTTTATTGATCACCACACCTGCTATCTTAGCATTTGCTTGAGCAAATACTTTTTTAGCTTTATCTAGGCTTTCTACTTTAGTCTTTTTATTACTTACTACAATAATATTAGCATCACTATACTTAGTCATTATCATAGTATCACTTAATCCTAATACTGGAGGGCAATCTAATAAAATAATATCATACATTCCCCTTAATTCTTCCATTAACTTTTTATTATTCTCAGACGCTAACAACTCTACTGGATTAGGAGGAGTTGGTCCTGTAGGTAATAAATCTATATTTTTATTACTAGTACCTACAATATATTTTTTTAACTTAATATCGTCTTTATAATTTAGAATTAAATTAGAGTAACCACCACTAGTTAAATTCATAACTTCAAAAATTTCATGTTGTCTACCTTTACGTAAATCACAATCTACAACCAATACTTTCTTACCTTCTTGTGCATAAGCAACTGCAAGATTAGCAGTAATAAAACTTTTTCCATCTCCTGATTGAGGTGAAGTACTTAATATTACTTTCATTTCTCCATCAATTGCTTGAAATGCTAAATTAGTACGAATTGTTTTAATAGCTTCACTAAAAATAGATTTAGGGTTTACATTAATAATTAAATCTGTTGACATAACTCACTACTCCTTACTTTCTTTAGGAACTATACCAATTACAGTTAAACCTAATTTTTCTTCTACAGTTTCACTTGATTTAATAGTAGTATCAAAATAATACATAACAAATACTACACCAAAAGATAATACTACTCCAATCATTAAATAAATAACATTATCTTTTACATAATTAATATTATATGGAGCATCTGCTTCTTCTGCCTTATCTATGATTGCTACATTCTCTAAGTTATAAATATCTTGTATTTCATCAGAGAACACATCAGCTACTTCATTAGCTATTTCAGCAGCCATCTTTTTCTTTTCATTATTTACTGTAATACGAATAATTTCTGTATCTTCTACAGAAGATGTTGTAATTTTTTTAGATAACTCATCTACAGTCATTTTTAATTTTAAATTATCGATTACTTGTTGTAATACTTTTCTACTAGTAATAATCTCACTATAAGTACCAATTAAGTTCTGATTTAATTGAGAATCAGTTTGACTATATTCTTTTTTACTCTCACCAACTAGTACAATCGTAGTATTACTTTGATACATTGGAACTCTTGTTAATATGGTATAAACATTACCAATAATTACAATCACAACTATCGCAAGTATCATCCAAAGTAATCTAGATTTAAAATAACTATACACTTCTTTTAAATTTATCTCTTCCATACGAACCCTCCCTAAACGTGTATAAATCGTGCTTATTATAACATTTTTTATACCATTCGTCAATTTATTTTGTCATATTTTGTCAAAAAACCAATCTAAAACAAAAAAACTAGAAGCAACTTCTAGTTTACAAAGATGTTTTTTTAAACAATAACTTTTTTAATATAATCATACTAATATTTTTAATTTATATAAGACATTTCTACAATATTTCTTGTTGGAATTTCTGAAGTTATCTCTTGGTATCCCCAATCAATTTTATAGTTTGGCTTTAGTTTTGTTTTAAAAGGATACATTCTAGGAACTACTACAATCGCTTCAAACTGTTTCATAGTCTTTAACTCTTCCACTGTAATTAGTGGAACATCCTTTGATACTTCGCCACATGTTTTTGATATTTCTTCTAATGAATAAATATCATTTGATAATAGATAAATAATATTAGTGAATCCTAGTTTTAATAACTCAGCTTCTTCTTTACCATAGACGTTTACTAATTGCATGTAGTTTTGAATTACTGCAGTAATTTGAATACGCGAACTTCTAGCTTGTATTAATAGATTAGCAATATTTTTCATTTTTAGCATAATGCCAAATTCATCTAATAACATATTAAATGGTTTATCATTTTTATATATGTTTTTACTTTCTATTAATTGGCTTATATATAGCGGAATTAGTCTTTTTGTTACTTCCGTGATATCGGAAGCTATGATAAAGATGGCACTTTTGTTATTTAGAATATCTTCAAAACTCGTATCTGTTGTTGATAATAAGTTTGATAGATTTTCTCTTGAAATAAATGGTTTGATTTTTTGTTGGAATACAGATAAAATACTTCCTTTCGTATCTTTTGGAGCTTTTAGAGTTGCAGCTAGATTAGCATAGATAGTTGAATGTGGGTTTAACTTTTCCATGAAGCTTATGCCCTCTTGTTCTTTTGTTAAACTGTTAGAGAGGATTGCTACATTATTTAGATTAATCTCTTCTTTTTTAGCTGTTTCAAATAAATATAGTGTTAATCCAGTGAAGTAATCTGTTGTTGTATTAATCCAAAATGGATCGGATGTTTTATCGTTTCCATCGGCAAATAAGTAGTAACCAATCTCTTCAATCATATCTTGGGCTTTATCTTTGTTACCTTCTTGGTAAATTTCATATGGTAAAGCTAATGGATTCCAGTTATTTCCTAGAGAAGTGTTATCCAAATCAAGAATAGTTGTTTGATATCCTTCTTGCTCTAGTTCTGTTCCTAATCTTTGATAAAACTCTCCTTTTGGGTCGATTACAAAGAAGGATTCCTGTGCTTTCATTGATAAGTTCATAATAGGTAATATTGTTGTTTGACTCTTGCCTGATCCAGTAGAGCCAATTAGTAATGTATGACTTCTAAACTTATCTATATACATCGTGTCCTCTTCATATAGTAATGGTACTCCTGATGTTTCAATTGTTTCTTTTAAAATTACTGGGCATAATCTTTCTTTCATCTCTTCTTTTGTTGCCCATCTTGCATATTGCATGTTATCTCTCCTTTCACCTATAGTAAACCATAGAAATGTCTTTATTGTTTAAACAATAGCGACTTTTTGTGTTATACTGGTTTTGAGGGGATATTATGTTTTCTAATGATTTGGTATGTGATATGTTAGATTTTATTGATGATAATATTAATCGAAAAATTACTATGATTGAATTATCTCAAAAGTTTTTCTTTCATAAAGATTATTTAATGAGATTGTTTAAAAAAGAGATTCATGTTACTATTTTGGATTATATTAATCGACTTAGAATTTTTCAATCATTAAAAGATTTGCAAGAAACGGATAAAACTATTTTGAATATTGGTATGATTCATGGTTTTTCTTCTTTGGAGTATTATTCTGAAACATTTCATAAAGTTATGGGATTCAGTCCATCTATTTATCGTGAATTTGCAAGACGTTCTGTTAATATTTCTGAGGAGGATTTTCTTGCTGTTCAAGAAAAATTAGCTGAAATATCTACTTTTTTTGATATGATTACCAAATACCGAAATAATCGTAAGAAAATTTTAACTAAAAGCTTGTCTATTTTTAAATAAAAAACACATCAGATTGAACTAGTCAAGTAAATGTAGACAGTTTAAAAAGCAATCTATTAAAATCCTGATTCAATTTTATATTGAATTGGGGTTTTATATTTTAATGCATAACTAGGTCTTTCATAATTATAATAATTAATGTATAATTTTATTAGATTTGAAACATCATTAGAATGTTTTAAATCAAAGTCAATAAACAATTCTTCTTTAATCCATCCGTTTAATGATTCATTAACGGGGTTGTCTGTAGGAGTGCCAGCTCTAGACATGGATCTTTGAATATTAAATTCATTTAGAAGATTGTTATAACTAGTAGAAGAATAAACGGTTCCTTGATCTGTATGCAAGATTATAGGTTCTTCAATTTGTTCTTCTTTTATTTTGCTTAAAACTTGATTTAGACCATCATAATATGATTTAGTATTACCTTTACGAGAAACTAATCCATACCCAATTATTTCTTTATTCCAAGCATCGAAATATAAAGTAAGTTCATAATAAACCCCTTTAACTTTAAAAGCAGTCATATCAGATACAATTACTTCATATGGCCTACTTAAATATTTCCAACCATTCCATACAAGATTATTAAATTTTTCATGTTCCTCATCGGGTTTCTTCCATTGATAATGTTTACCTTGTGATCTAATATTTTCATATTTACAACACAAATGAACATGATTATCAGACCATACTACACCATATTTATTTCTGGCATAGGCATTTATCCACCTATAGCCATGAGAAGGATGTTTCTTATGTATTTCTTTTATTAAATCTATATCTGACTGTCTAGATATTGCTTTTAAACTTGGATTTTCTTTTCTATATTTCCATTTATAATAACCTGATTTACTTACTGCCATTTCTTTACACAAACTAACTATTGAATATTGTGATTTTAATTCCTCTATTATTTCGTATTCTCGTCTAATGTAGTAACGTATTCCTTTTGATCCCCACCTCCTTTCACTAGATAACCTTTTTTTAATCTTGCATTTTCAATTTCCAATCTCATGATTTTTAATTTTAATTTTTCTTCATTAGTTTTTCCTTTCTTTACTCCTAATCCTTTATTTCCTCCTTTTGATTTCCCTGTATTGGATTTTAATCCATCTATACCGAATTTTTTATATTTAATTCTCCACTCAGCTAAAGTTTTAGTAGAAATATTATATTTTCTACAAATTTCATTTCTTCCCAATTTTCCTAAATAGAATTCCTTTAAAATTTTTTCTTTTTCTTTTGGTGTCCTCATATTATTCTTCTTCATATTTTATCCTCCTACAATCATCATAGCATAGAAAAAAGTAGACTAGAGTGTTTTTCTCCTTGTCTACTTTTATCATATCACTTCAGATTGATGTGTTTTTACATTCTCTTCATTGTATGTGATGCTCCACTTATATGATTATATCCAGCTAGGTTTGCTGTCTTTTTACTTCCGGTATTTAAATTATTTATTAGTAGAGTTAATGTATTTATTTCTGGGTACTCTTCAAACATTTCTTCACTGAATTCTTGTAATAGTAAAGCCCCTAAGTATTCTCCTCTTTTTTCTGGAACAATACCATAACTAATTTGATACATCTCTTGTTCTAAATAAATGGAAATGAAGCCTACTGGTACATCATCATAATACGCAATATATGCATGATTACAACGATTGTTTTCTTTTCTTTGATTAATTCTTTCTATATGATAACTTAAATTACCTAAATAGTTCTTAGCATAAGAATCGTTTTCTAATTCGATTACCACAGTTTTATGATCAATATTTTCTGAATCATATTCTGCTAAAAAGAAATTATCTAATTCCATATACTTTTCTTTATCCTTCCCTCTTGTAAGTATCCATTGCACTTCTTATTACATCATCCATGTCGTAGTACTTATATTCTGCTAATCTTCCACCAAAGATTATATTTTCTTCTTTATTTGCTAGTTCTTGATATTTTGCTTTTAAATTGTTATTTTTATCATCGTTAATTACATAATATGCTTCTTTTTCTTCTGTCCAGTCATCCGGGTATTCATAAGTTACTACTGTCTTTTTACTTGGTGTAGATTCAAAGTGTTTATGTTCAATTACTCTAGTATAATCTACTTCTCTTCCCGTATAGTTTACAACAGCATTTCCTTGGAAATTTTTCATATCTAGTATTTTTGTATCAAATCTTAAAGAGCGATACTCTAATCTTCCTAGTTTACAATCAAAATATTCATCTAACATTCCAGTATAGACTATTTTTTTTGCGAGACTTTTATAATAATCTTTCTTTTCTAAGAAGTCTTCTTCTAATCTTACTTCAATGCCATCTAACATTTTTTCTACTAGTTTTGTATAACCACCGATTGGGATTCCTTGATATTTATCATTAAAATAATTATTATCATAAATAAATCTTACTGGTAATCTTTTTATAATAAACGTAGGTAAGTCAACACATTCTCTATTCCATTGTTTTTCAGTATAACCTTTGACTAATTTTTCATAGATAGTTCTTCCTACTAGAGAGATTGCTTGTTCTTCCAAGTTTTTAGGAGTTTTACCCTCCATTTCTTTTCTTTCTTCTTCAATATGTCTCTTGGCATCTTCTGGTGTTATTACATCATTCCATATTTTAGAGAATGTATTCATATTAAATGGCATATTATAAACTTCATCTTTATATCTAGCAATTGGTGAGTTTGTGTATCTATTAAACTCTACAAAACTATTTATATAGTCCCAAACTTCTTTATCATCCGTATGAAAAGTATGCGCTCCATATTTATGGACATTAATTCCCTCTATTTTTTCTGTATAAATATTTCCTGCTATATGGTTTCTTTTTTCAATTACCAAAACTTTTTTTCCATCTTTTTTTGCTAGATTTGCAAATGTTGCTCCAAAAAGACCGGACCCTACTATTACATAATCGTATTTCATAATTTTCCTTTCTAAAAAAGAAGTATATGCAAAGATATACTTCTACCCATTACTATATTTTCTATATAATTCAATTCTATTATTAATTCTATCTTTACCTAGTATTTTCATAATAGAGAATAAATCAGGTGACTTTGTTCTTCCAGTAATCATAACACGAATGGCTTCACAGATATCTCCAACATGCCCTTTATAATCATCAGGATTTTTCTTATAATCTTTTGGACTTGCTGCATAACCATGAGTGCTTGCAAACTCTTTTGTTGCATTAAACCATTCTTCGTTTGTTGTATCTAGACTTATTCCTTCTACATATTCTTTTATTAATTCTATATCGTAAGTCTTTTCTCCTTCATATTTACTATAGTTTTCTTTTTCAAACATAGAATCAATTGCATATGAGAATTCTTCTTTTACATCAGAATATTTAGCAATATCTTTTCTAGGTCTTGGACCATCTTTTTCTATATCAAAAAATTTAATCATATCTTCTCTGTTATTTTCTAATAATTTTGCATATTCTTCATCATGTTTTAAAGACCATTGATATGTTTCATTATATACTTCTTCACCGCGTTTACGTGAAAAATAAGTTTTACATAAATTCATTAACTTAGCCTCATCAAAAGATGTTCCGCCGATTGCTTGTTTATCAAATGAAAATTCAAATTCAGAAATATCTTTATCTGTATTATCTAAATACCATTCTTCAAAATTAGTATTTGTTATTGTTGCTAGATAAAGATGTAATGCTTCGATTGGAATTCCATTTTCTTCATAGTATTTAGCACCAAACCAAGGATCTTTTCTTTTACTAATTTTTCTGATATTACCAGTTTCTTGATCTTTAATAGTAATTGGTGCGATATGAGCATATTTTACTGGCTCAAATCCTAAAATTTCAAACAATTGAATATGTAGTGGTATACTAGATACCCATTCATCTCCACGAATAACATGAGTAGTGTGCATTAGATGATCATCAATCGCATGAGCAAAATGATAAGTAGGAGTACCGTCTTTCTTTAATAAAACTGTATCCATATCATGTTCTGGGAATTTCATTTTTCCTTTAATACAATCTATTACTTCTATTTGATTATTTGCGTTTCCTGGAGATTTTAATCTGATAACATATTCTTCGTTATTTGCTAATTTCTCTTTTACTTCTTCTAAAGATAAATCTCTATCTACTGCATACATTCCATAGATACCAATTTTAGTTTTATTAATAGCTTGTTCTTCCTTAATATTGTTTTGTTCTTCTTCTGTCATGAAACATGGATAAGCAAGACCTTTTACAATTAAATCTTTTATATAAGTTTGATAGATTTCTGTTCTTTCACTTTGAATATAAGGCCCATAATTTCCACCAAAAGAATATCCTTCGGTAGGTAAAATATCAAAATCGTGTAAAATACTAGTGATATTTTCGATTCCTCCATCAATTTTTCTTTTTTGGTCTGTATCTTCAATTCTTAAAAAGAAACTTCCTTTTGTTTGTTTTGCATATACCATATCTGCAAAAGCACTAAGTAGGTTTCCTAAATGAACACTACCTGTTGGACTTGGTCCATATCTAGTTACCATAGCTCCTTCTGGAAGATTTCTTTCAGGATACATTTCTTCATATTCTTCTATTGTCTTTGTTATATTTGGAAAAAGTAGTTCAGCTAACTCTATACGTTCTTTTTCTGTCATAAACTCACCTCATTTGTTTTCTATTTAATGATAACGTAAAGCGGTAAAAAAAGCAAGATAATGTCGTTTATATACAATAAAAAGCCATCCTAAGATGGCTCACCTTAATAGAATAAGGATTTTCTGCTCAGTTTTGCATTGAGCGACAAATCAACATATATGAACTATCGCTAGTTCCTGTTGTATATACAATGATATCACTTTTTATTATGAATGTCAATTGTATACTATTATTGTATGCCTTTTATTCAAAATTAGTATAATATTCTATTATTTTTTGATCCAGTTTATTCATAGTTTCAGAATCACACTGCGTTCTATTAATAAAATCATATTCATTGATTTCTGGTAGAATTCTTGTTTTGTTAATTGTCGTAATATTTTTATAACATGCAAAAGAAAATATTGGATTGTCACTATAATAATTTATTATCTCATCTAATTTTTCAATCTCTTTATCTAGTTTTTTGCATTGCTTTTCAATATCTTCTGCTGTTTTCAGTTCTTTTTTTACCGTTTCGTTTTCTTTTTTTACTTTACTCAATTGCCTTCTAGTGTTTTTAATATAATTATTAAAAACAACAGTTCCAATATTTAAAGTATTATTTTTATCTTTTGAGGTCAATGGAATTACATTTAGTATTTTGTTTTTTCTATTATCATTTTTATTTAATACTATTGCATAATGTATTTGAGAAAACTCAGCTCCAATATTTACTCCAAAATCAACTCTAATCAAAGTTCCTCTTTTATATTTTTTATAAAATTTTCTAGGTCTTTCTAATTCTCGTTTCAAAAGTCTTGATTCTTTTCTTTTCCAGTATAAAAAATAGGAAAATTTATTATTATCAGAATTTTCTGATAACTTATTTATTTCTCTATAGTTATCTAATATTTCATTTAAAATGTCAGTAGTTCTATCGTTATTATTGTCTGGTGTATTTTGATTATTCATTTTTATCCTAACCTCCTGATAATTTAAATATATAGTACATTCGTTTGATTGTCAACATCAAATAAAAACTCTTGCAAATACAAGAGTAATATTCATGGTTGCCCTAGTTAGATTCGAACTAACGCATCGTGCGGTCAGAGCGCACTGCCTTACCGCTTGGCTATAGGGCAATATCGGTAACAAATTCATTTTACAACATAATTAAGAAAAAAGAAAGAGTTATTTTCTTATTTTTATTATGTCATCACTTTCTATTGTTCCGATTAATAAAGACGAGTTTTTGTTGTGTTTTTTTCTATTATCCTCTACTTGTTTTTCATCATAGTTTGCATAGCAATATTTACAAAAATGACTGCATGTATTATACATTCCAATATCTACCATCTCTACACAGTTACACTTTCCTCCAGCCCTTGCTTTCCATTTTTTAAATTTTTCTTTTCCTGTTAATTTTTTTGCTAGTTCTTTTCCGAGACAGTCTTCTTTTATAAAGCCATACTCTACTAGGTTTTCTTCTTCAAAGCAGGTTTGAACTGTCATATTATGTCTTTTTGCAATATTTGAAAAGTTTTCTCCTATCTTTTTATAATCATCTTTGGTTAATGTTTTTGGGTTTAGTACTTTGATATTGTTTCTTACATTTTTATAGTCATCTAAAAAAGAGATAATAATATGTTCTATATAGCCTTCTAAGCCATTACACATTCTTTCAAACATTTTGATATGGTAATCTATTGTATATTTATCATTTACAAATATCGGATCATATCTTACATAAGTATATTCCTTCCCTACTATTTGTGATACTTTCTTTATTCCTGCTATTATTTCTTTTTTAGTGGGAACATTAGGCTCTATATCCTTTAAGTATGGTGTTAGGGTAATATGAAATACCTTTTTCTTTTCTATTTTTTCTAGATATGGAAGAATTGGTAGAGGGTTCTTTGTGCAGAACATGATGGCATCTACATCATCAAAGTTAATTCTACTGATTAGTTTGGGATTAAATGGATTTCTAACATCTACAAATCCTTCTTTTAATCTGTTGATAAACCAAGGTGTATAAAACGCTACTATGTCAGTTCTTCCGCTTACATTTAAAATCATATTACCACTTCCTTTATCTATTATAGCAAAAATATAAAAAACCTATACAGATTGTATAGGTTTATTGTAATTCGGATGATACAAAAACGTAAGTTCCATCTTCTAAGTTGAATGTAAATTTGTATAGACTTCCTTTAGATACTATTTTTTGCACTTCTTCTTTGTTGTACTGAATATCGCTTGATGATAAATATCCTACTACTTGCTCTAGATTCACATCTTTGCAGTAAGCAACTTTGTCTCCTTCTGACATATCTGTATTTGCAAAAACAATTCTTTCGTATATTTCTAAAGTCTTATCTGTCTTACGCACTTTTACAATTTCTTTTTCGTTAGATGGTCCACAGGTTCCTCCACATTCTGCTCCGGCAAAATTATAATATCCGCTTTCTGCATCATAAGTATACCCTGGGCAACTTCTGTATGTTTTGTGTTCAAATTGATAGTCTTTACCAAAGGTTTCATCGATTGCTTTATCTAGTTGTGATGCAGGAACTGGAGAATTTGTATCTGTCATTAGTTTTGTCATTACTGTTGCATAAGCAAATTCATTAGTAATATCTTGTACCGTTACTTTTTCTGTTTTCATGTATTCTTTTTCTGTTCCACAATAATAGTCTAGAGCACTGTCAATTTTATCCATAGTATCTAATACTAATTGATCTGTTGTTTCTAGATATTCTTCTGTTTCTTTTGTAGTTTCCTCTTGTGATGGTTCTTTTTCTGCAGTAGTGTCTTCTTTTAATACTTTGTCATATACTGTATATCCAACTGACCCTAGTAGTGCGATTATTAAAATCACAATGATAATATTTTTCTTCATACTCAAACCTCTCTATTTTGATTTAAGTATACTATGGCTTGGATAAAAACTCAAGAATTTTATAGTTTTTGTAGTGCATCTTTTTTATACCATCCCATGGGTACTGTAGTAGATACTAAATATGGATACTTAGCCTCTGGTATTATTCTAGTTATAGTCCCTTCTATCCCACTTCTGGCTGTATTACTTGTTCCATCTGATGACCCATTTCCTTTTTTAGTTGTTCTTACTCTAGTTCCTATTGTGAAATCATTTGTGTTGCTAGTTAAAATCAAATCATTAGAAAGCCATCCTGTCCCTCGATTAATTAGGTATGGAGCAGGTCTTCCATCGATGATTCTTGTAATTGTTCCACTATGAATCAAAGAACTTACTTTACCTTCGGCGAAGCTGTTTTTGTATAGGTAATTAAATGATACTACATCTCCCACTTCATACTTCTTTTCTTCAGGAGGCTTGGTTTCTGGTTGTGGTACTTCTCCTTGCGGATTCGCATATTTATCCCAAGTATCTTTTGTTCCGTAAAAATAATCTAGATCTAAGTTTTTGGAATACCCATTAATATACCCTTTTGAAGTGTATTGCCATAAGATATAAAAAGGCCAATATTTATTCGTTGGTGGTGTTCCTGGAGCTCCTGTATTTGCTCCATAACTTGCTATCCAAAGTCCAAAATTTCCGTTTACTACTCGTGTCCAATCATAAGTATTCGCTGGGGATGCACTCATATATATAATTGGTCTTACTCCTGTTTTTTCATATACTGTTTTTAAAAAGTTATATGCCCAGTCAGTGTTACTGATATTTACTTCCCAATCTAATACTAATATTGCTTTTTTTATGTAGTCTTTTGCTTTTGATATAAACCAAGTTGCTTCATCTTCTGGAGTGTTTCCCAAATCCGGTCTTGCATAATGATACAAGCCTATCTTTTTATTACTATTTATAGCAGCTGTGAGATATTCCTTATAGTTAGGGTCACTATATCCTACTCCTTCTGTAGCTTTTACAATAACAAAGTCAATATCTAATATGTTTATGTTTATTCCCGCTTGGTATCTAGATATATCAATTCCCTTTAACATTTTTCACCTCCTATCATATTATATAAACAAGCAAAAAAAGAAATCATATCAGTTACCTATGATTTCTTTTTTTCTACTAAATTATAGCTTTCATCAATTAATTTTTCTAGCTTTTTCATATTAATATTTTTTGTTAAAGTAATTGTATACCAATATTTTTTATTCATATGATATGCTTTAAAATATTCTTTATTATCTATTAGGTCTAAAACTTTTTCTTCTGTATTCTTTAAATTTATAATTGGTACTTTCCCAAGCTTTTCTATTCCTAAAGTCTTGTATGGTATTTCCATGATTATTCCATACCATTTATTATTTTCATTTTTTAAAGTACAGGAAATAGGATCATTTTCCCAAAGATATGCTGGCTTGGTATGATATTTTTTATATACATAATCTAGTATTTTTTCTCTAATACTAATTACCTCAAAACAATTTTTTACGATTTCTTTCCAAATATTTTCTACTTCTTCTTTAATTTTTGTTACATATTCTCCGGTTTGTTCTTCTACATAGAATGGTAAGTATTCTTCTTTTAATTCTTTATCATATACTTTTACTTTAGCCCTTTTCTCGGTTAGGTAGAATATTACTTCAAAGTTTTTTTCTTTTAGAGGATATGTTTTTTGATAGGTTGTTTTTTCTTTTATAAATCCTTCTTGTATTAGTTTTTGTTTATTTAATTCATGGGTATCATATATTTTTTCTAATTCCATACTATCACCTTTTCTTTATCATATCATATTCTTATCTTTTATGTTAAAATGAAGATGGTGATTTTATGAAAAAAATTAAAAAATTAATTGATGAGTATAAATTAGCAATACTCATATCTTTTATTGTAGCAATAGTGATTCACCTACCGCTTTTCACTAAAAATATTTTAACAGCAGATGTATTACTCAATACTGGTTATTATTCTGGATATTCTTGGGAGATTTCTCTTGCAAGGTTTGGACTTTATGTTGTTGGACTACTAAAAGGTTTTCTTGTTATACCACAGTTAGAGATTTTTCTTAGTATCTTGTTATTTATTGGCAGCATCATTCTTATCTTTGACTTATTTGAAATAAAAAATAAAGTAATTCAAATCCTATGTGGTATCTTAGTTTCTGTATCTCCTATTGTGTCTGCCACTCTTTTATTTCATTATTGTTCTTTTGCTTATTCACTTGCATTCTTTCTTTCCGTTCTTGCAATTTATTTGTTTGTTAAATCCAAGCATAAGTTTGTAAAATATGTGATTCCCAGTTTTCTGATTACTTTATCTCTTTCTATGTATCAAGCTTATTTAGCTATTCCCCTTACTTTATTACTTTTATGGTGGATGATACAAATTTTAAAGAAGAAATTTCATTGGAAAGAGTTTTTTATATCTTTTGGTATTATTGTATTAGCTGCTCTTTTCTACTTTATTCTAATGAAGTTATCATTACTGGTATTTCATGTTGATCTAAGTAGTTATCGTGGCGCAAGTCAATTTGGAATCGATACTATTTTAGATATTCCTAGCAGAATTATTAACGCTTATCAAAGTTTTTATCAATATTATTTTACTGATAGCGTTGTTTCTAATTCTAATATGTTTATGCAAGTATTTTATATTGTAATGTTCATTTTATTATTTATTGGAATTGGTTATTCTTTATATCAAAATAAAGTTTCTTTAAAATATTCTTTATTATTTATATTATTTTTAATACTTATTCCAGTGTTTGTTAATATTGTTGTGATTATACTTCCGGATACCAAAATACAACTATTAATGAGTAGTGCTTACTTACTGATATTCTTCTTTGGTTGCTATTTTATGCAAGATAAAAAAGTATTCTCTATTCTTATCGTTTTTCTATTTATTTTTATGATTCGAGGTTATATTATTCAAGATAGTGCTACCTATCAAACATTGGAACATGCTTATAAAAAGACTTATAGTATTGCTAGTGACATTAGAAATCGAATTAATAAATTAGGTTATAAAAAACAAGTTATGATTGCAGGAAATCTTGATCAGAATGAATACTATAATAAAAAAGATTCTACAGAACTTAAGAATATTTCTACTTATACCTATGGCTTTGTCAGTAATTATTCTTTATTCTGGAATGAATATACTAATATGAAAAATGGTTGGAGTCGTTTTATGGAACAAGAGCTTGGCACTTCTATTACTTTTGTTTCTTCTGATATTTATCAAGAAATTTTAGATAGTTCAGAATATCAAAAAATGGAGTGCTATCCAAGTAATAAAAGTATTCAATTGATAGATGATGTAATTGTTGTTAAATTGGCAAATTAAAAACTGAAGGATTCTTCAGTTTTTTTATTTTTTCTCACATTATATTTCTTTTTATTAATTCTGGTATTACATGTTCTCCTAAGATGCTTCCTACTTTGATTCCTTGTTTTTTATAATTTCTATCTATCCAGATTGCTTCTTTTATTTCATTATTACACTTTATTTCTCCTTTTATCGTAGCAATATAAGTAATTACTTGTAATGGGTTTCCAGAAAAGACTGCAATATCTTGATAGGTTCCAATGTATTCTGCTTTTACTAATTCTACACTCAATTCTTCCTAAAGCTCTCTTTTTAAAGTTTCAAGATCTGTTTCATTACCTTCTCTTTTTCCTCCTGGAATAATACATTCTTCTCGATTATTATTTTTTCTTTGAACTAATATTTTTTTATCTTTTAATATAACTCCACCAACTTTATCTATCATCGTTTCTCCTTTTTCTAATTTTAATAAATATGCTTTCTTTTCTATTCCTCCAGCATAGCCTGTTAGAGTTCCATCGGTTCCGATTACTCTGTGGCAGGGAATAATAATTGATATAGGATTATGTCCTACTGCTCCACCTATAGCTTGAGATGACATACTATTTTTTCCTAGTTTTTTCGCTACTACTTTGCCTAATTCTTTATAGGTAATTGTCTTGGCATAAGGAATATTTAAAAGACAACTCCATACTATTTTTTGAAACTCTGTGCCACTTGGCGATAACTTTAGTTCATTAATACTTGGATTTTCTTCTTTAAAATATTTTTCTAACCAGTTTTTTGTTTTATTAAATATTTCTAAATTATCATTTTGTATTAAGTCAGTCATTCCGTTTAAAAAATATTTTTGATTTTCAATAAATAATCCTGTTAAATTTTCTCCATCACTTGTTAAAGTTAAAGTTCCAAGTGGAGAATTTATTTCTGTTTTATACATATTCTCACCTACGTTATTTTACTTTTAGATTACCATACTTTAACATGCTAGTAAACGAAAAAAGAAATCAAATTTGATTTCTTTTTATTTTAAAATTCCATTGTACATATCTTGGAAGACACCAGGTGTTTCTATTAATTCTTGATATTTTCCTTGTTGGATTATTTTTCCTTTATCAAATACTAAAATATTATCACAGTTTTCTAAGGTTGTTAATCTATGAGCGATGGATAAAATTGTAGTATTATTTTCTTTTTGTAGTTTTTCAATTGCTTTTTGAATGTGTTTTTCTGTTGTATTGTCTAAGGCACTAGTTGCTTCATCTAGAATTAAAATAGATGGCTTTCTTAGGAATATTCTTGCGATAGCAATTCTTTGACGTTGCCCTCCGGAAAGATTAGATCCGCCTTCTGAAACCATCGTGTCATATTTATCTGGTAAGTTTTCAATAAAGTCATCAATGTCTGCTTTTTTACAAGCTTCTTTTACTTCCTCTAGCGATACATCCTTTTTCATTCCATAACAGATGTTATCTTTTATAGTTGCGGATATTAGAAATGGGGTCTGTGGTACCATGGCAATCTTTTCAGCTATGTCTTCTCTTGTTAGTGAATTGATATCTATTCCATCTACCTTAATCTTGCCTTGTCCTTTTTCTAATTTACTAATTACTTTAATTAAAGAGGATTTACCACATCCACTTGGTCCGGCAATACCAATAAATTCACCTTTATTAATTTCTAAATCTAAATTATTTATAATGTATTTATCAGAGTTTTTATATTTAAACTTCATGTTTTCGATTGAAATAATTGGTAATTTTTCTTGTTTTATATTTTTCTTGTTTTTTACTTCATAAGAGAAATCTTGTGGTAATTCTATTATTCTAAAGTATTCTTCTGCAAGTACAGTTGACTCTGACAATTCGTCGAATATTCTATGTAATTCTCTTAATGGTGTTGTTAATTGGGTAAATGAAAGATAGGCTGTTAAAACTGTACCTACTGTAATCACATGTTCTCCTGCAAGGTATGCAGATACACCAATTACTAATACAGTAAATACGGCTTCATTTACAAATTTTAAGCAATCATAGAAAGCCATAGCTTTGTGGTGTTTCATTTCTTTTTTTCTTAAGTATTCAGATTTGTTATCAAATCTACTTGTTTCTGTTTCAGCATTATCAACAATACGGATTACTTCAATACCATTGATTAATTCTACCATAGTTCCATCCATATTAGATTTTTCATTCATTAACTCTACACGAATACCACGTTGTGTTGTGATCTGTCTAAATACAATGATTATACCAATTGGAATTACTAATAACATCATTAATGCTAACGGTAATGGTAATTTTGAAAATATTACAATTACTGCTGCTATACCATTGAAGACTGCTGGTGCAAAGTCCATAAACATTAACTTTAATAATTTGGTTGTTCCTTCTAAGCTTCGATTTAATTTACCGTGAATGTTACCCGTCATATTTTCCTTAAAGTAATCTAGTGGTGCGTGTAATAGAGATGAAATTGCTTTCGTACGAGCTTCTTTTTCAAATCTTGTAGACGTATCTTCTACTAATAAACGTCTAATTACTTTAATGATTTCGTTTGTTACTGTTACTACCAAAATAAAAGCTAAAAATGGAAGCACACTTACAAACGAAAGATTGTCTCTACTTAAAACATCGTCTGTTAAACTACCAATAGATAATGGTAGTAATTGTGTTAATAGAGCTGAGATAATCATGATGATAATAATAATGATAAAATTAATTTTTTGGCGTTTTGTAAGCATTTTGAATATTTTTCTATATATGCCTTTACCCTTTTTCATCACTGGTCCCCCTTTTGTTTTAACAGGGTAGATTATACCATATTTTTTTAAATCTGTCTAGTATTTACACAAATAAAAAAAGTGAAGTGAAATGAAAAAGTAAGTTCCACCCTTAAATGGAATTTAACTGTTCAAATTTT
>OLVO01000077.1_pt1 | contig 102860 bp, 88 predicted proteins | sample 1672571 | NCBI WGS metagenome assembly OLVO01 (sample SAMEA3136700, study PRJEB25190) | human gut metagenome | biome: human gut; feature: human-associated habitat; material: faeces | place: Austria | collected 2013
TCAACCTGAAATGTATCTCTGTTTAATAGCATATCTTTAAATGAAAGCGTATGCTGTTCCTCTGCTTCCTTTTCTTCTTTATGACGGAGTTGTACCTGAACTCTTGCCAGCACTTCCCTGATTTCAAATGGTTTCGTTATATAATCATCCGCTCCGCTGGTTAAAACTTCTACCTTTTCATCCAGGCTGTCTTTTGCAGTCAACACAATAACCGGAAGATTTCCCTTTTTCCGTATTTCCTCCAGAACTGCTTCTCCTGTAATTCCCGGCAACATCAAATCCAGCAACACCAGTGCATAGCTATGCTCCTGCATATTCAAAAGCAGCTTTGCCTCAGTTCCGGAAAACGCCTGCTCACAGGAATAGCCTGCTTTGGATAATGCTTCCTGAAGCAGATTATTGATATTTGTATCATCTTCTACAATCAGTATTTTCTGCATGATAGTTCTCTCCTCTATTTTACACTGTGAAAACATTATTTTCTTGCATTATACGCTTTTCCCTTTTTTCCTGCAATTCCCCCCACAGATCCCCGGAATTCTCCAATACATAACTTACTTTTTGTTCCAGCTGAACTTATAATTTTCAGTATTGCTGTGCTTCCAAGATGCATATATCACTTTTTCCTTACCATTATGCCTTTATTCTCCATCAGTGCTTTCGCAACCCTTATACCGCCCACAAATAGAGCCAAACTAGAGCCATTTGATAAAACAAATGCCGGAAACCCGCATAAATACAGGTTTTCGGCATTTTAATCCGTTACTCGAACTCTATTGTTGCCGGTGGCTTTCCTGTGCAGTCGTACATGACGCGGTTTACACCCTTTACCTCATTAACAATACGGTTTGTTACCTTTCCAAGTACTTCCCACGGAAGCTGCGCTGCGTCAGCAGTCATGAAATCTGAGGTATTTACAGCGCGAAGTGCAATTGCGTAATCATAGGTACGGAAATCACCCATAACACCAACACTTCTCATGTTTGTAAGTGCTGCAAAATACTGGCCAAGACCCTTATCCAAACCTGCCTTTGCGATCTCCTCGCGGTAGATATAATCAGCCTCCTGAACGATCTTTACCTTCTCCTCTGTTACCTCTCCGATAATACGGATTCCAAGACCCGGACCTGGGAATGGCTGACGATATACAAGATATTCCGGAATGCCAAGCTCTAATCCTACCTTACGAACCTCATCCTTAAACAGCATACGAAGCGGCTCTACGATTTCCTTGAAATCAACTACGTCCGGAAGTCCTCCTACGTTGTGGTGAGACTTAATAACAGCTGACTTTCCAAGACCAGACTCGATAACATCCGGGTAGATGGTTCCCTGTACCAGATAGTCAACAGCGCCGATCTTTCTTGCCTCTTCCTCGAATACGCGGATGAACTCCTCACCTATAATCTTTCTCTTTGCCTCTGGCTCTGTAACGCCCTTTAACTTCTCATAATAACGCTGCTGTGCATTGACACGAATAAAGTTTAACTCATATGAGCCATTTGGTCCAAATACAGCCTCAACCTCATCGCCCTCATTTTTACGAAGCAGACCATGATCTACAAATACACAAGTCAGCTGCTTGCCGATTGCCTTAGAAAGAAGTACGGCTGCAACAGAAGAATCTACTCCGCCGGATAATGCACAAAGAACCTTGCCATTACCGATACGCTCACGAAGCTGTGCGATTGTTGTCTCTACAAAGGATGACATCTTCCAATCTCCATGACATCCGCAAACCTTGTATACGAAGTTTGAGAGCATCTTCATACCCTCTGCTGTATGCATAACTTCCGGATGGAACTGTGTTGCATAAAGCTTTCTTTCTGGGCAGGACATTGCGGCTACCGGGCATACAGGTGTATGCGCAGTCACGCGAAAACCTTGTGGTGCCTTTGCAATGTAGTCGGTATGGCTCATCCAGCAAACAGTTGTCTTTGATACGCCTTCAAATAAAGCGTCCTCTGTGTCAACCTCCACCTCTGTATGTCCATACTCACTTGTCGGTGCTGTCTCTACAGTTCCGCCAAGACTCCATGCCATTAACTGTGAACCATAGCAAATACCAAGAATCGGAATACCCAATTCAAAAATGGCTTTGTCATAATGTGGTGACTTTTCATCATAAACGCTGTTTGGACCACCTGTAAAGATGATTCCCTTAGGATTTATTTTTTTGATCTCTTCCAGGCTCATCGTGTAAGGCTTTACCTCACAGTATACGTTGCACTCGCGCACGCGACGTGCAATCAGCTGATTATACTGACCACCAAAGTCTAGTACAATAACCGACTCTTTCTCCATTGCAATTCCTCCTGCTTTTGTTATCGTCTGCTCTCATCCTCGATGCACTATGCTTTCTGGCGGGCAAACAATGCTTCATACTTTTTTCTTTTTTATTATACAGAGTGTGACTGTTTTGTGCAATGCAAAATTTTTATAACAGTAGAGCACAATCAGCCACTTTTTTAGGAAAAAATTCCTACAAAAACATAACTTACTTTCCTTATTTTATCCATGCAAAGAACGCACAGTCATATGCCTCAAAATATTCTTGTGCATCAGCAATTGCCATCGTAGTAGTCTCTGATGTAACAGGATCATACACGCTTACATTTTTTGTGTCATAGCCTGTAAGCAATAGCGCACTGCTGTCTCCAGTAACTGCAAGCACCAGATGATTTTCGTTGATATAATATAAAATCTGCGTTACACTGCAGCCTCTTAGATTTTCTGCACGGCCGCTTACACTTTTTGATGTATCCTTTGTGTTTTCAGCCTCTATTGCCTGAGTCATAATATCCTCAACTGCTGTCTTCTCGTTCAAAAGTCCTTCTACTAAAGAAGCCTTTCCGCCCTCAGCCGAAATAAGAATCTCTAAGCATGCTCTTAAACTGTCTTCTGCACTTTTTGCCTGCTGTTCTTCAAATGTCAGATTTTTACTCAGCGCTCTAGTTCCTCTTGTCCACACATAGCTTGCCCTATCATCTACAACTACTCCCATCTGATCATATGCGGTGTCAATAGCATCTGCAAGCACACTGTCAATCTGCTGTAAGCGTCCCTTGGCATATACATAGTAAAGACGCTCCTGATCACCACCATCTAAGTTTAACTGATACGAAGCAGCTGCATCGCGAATCTTGCAAAGTGTTCCATTTGTCTGCACCTTTTCTGTATCGAGTGGAAGACTAATAGACCACACCTTCTGGAAATCATCTGCAATTTTGCTCTTTGTTAAGCTTGTAACCTTCTTATCGCTTCGATTATTGAAAAACATCTGATCATCAGCCGCTTCTTCATAGCTTCCAGACGCGTTGTTCTTCGTAAGACGATAAATGTTTAGCTGGTTCTCCAAAATTTGTGTTCCTTCTATATAATATCCATCCATCTGATATGCACCAGACTGTGTCATATCTTCATCAAATGAAAGTATTGCCAGCTTATACATAGGCTTATGCACTACTTGTCCAGCCTGTGTCAGCACATCACTCTTTCTTCCTGTGCCATACACCAGATCGTTGCCCAAAAAGCCCTGAATCTTGACAAACTCACCATCTCCTGCATCTATACGGTACGTTTCTCCAGTGCTTAGATCGGCAATTCTAATCACGCCTGCATATCCCTCATCGCCCTCCTCCCAGGCAATAAGGCTGCTTGATTTATTTGAGTAAAAGCTTCCTGCACTTGATGCCTTAGCAAGCTGTGCCTTCTCTCCACTGCTTAAATCGATAGAATACACAGTACTCTGATACAAAAGGTACATCAAATCAGACTCATTATTAACATAGGCAAGCGTTCCCATATTTTTCATGAGGATCTCTTCCGAGAATGCAACTGGAATATAGAAGATTTCATCAATACAGGCTGTCTCACATTTATAATGAAGGAAGCTGACGCCAACCTGTCCCTCGTGATTTCCTCTGCTGTGATAACCATATGCCATAAAGTAAATATCACCGCTGTTTTCAACACGAATTGGCTGCAGCTTGTACCCATCTAACAATGATTTATCCTCAGCTCCATCCTGATATGTATAAATCAGACTTAATGAATTATCTTTTTCATTTGATGCAAACAGCTGTCCGTCATACACGTATGCCTGAATATTTTCATCATCTGATGCCATCTTGGATACTTCTTCATCTGTAATGCCAAGCTGCAGTACACCCTTTGCATACACTGGTGCTGCTACCGAAAACTGCTCTTTTACATGGCGTTCAAAATCAAGAAGATAAATCACATCACTTCGAAAACGCACAACATAATTTTCATTCACCATACATGTTTTGCTGTCTGTGCCGTTACTTATTGTTACAGGATATGTCAATGTAACACTTGCCTGACTGTCACTTAACTCCGTAAGTGTCGTCTCTACTGTTCCAGCCTCAACCGTAAGACCCTTCCACGTGATCATACCACTTCTTGAATGTTGATTCACGTAGCTAAAATCATCTGTTCCCATCGTCTCATTTGGCTGTATGTAGTTGACAACAAAGTCACTGTTTCCGTCAATTGATGCCTGCCAGAAATCGTGTGCAAAGTTGACGAGGCTTTCTGTATGTTCATCTGTCAGATAAATAATTCTGCTATAATAATAGACAGGTTTTTCTTTCTGATTTACACATAGAATAAACTGATATTCATTGCCATCATCTACCAGATTGGAAAGCTGCAGCTGTGTCTTCATAGTGCTGCCATCCGTTTCCCATCCGCTTATCACGCCATCCTCTACAAGACGTGTTCCGTCAAGACCTCTGACTTCATAAGAAACCTGACCGACATTCTCTGCCTGATCGATCTGAATGGACAACTTATGTTCCTGCGACAGGGGCGTAATACAGCCCCTCATCGTGGAAACATCCATCTTTTGTGTATAACCACGCAGAGTATTGCTGTTATCTGTAAGATACTTAAGCCTTACAGCGGCAAGTGTGCCTGACTGCATTGTTTCGTAGCTGTCTGTCTGCTGTGTTTTCTGTGTATACTGCTGATATACGACAAAGCTGCCAAATGCAGCTGCAAAAATAAAAAGCAGCAGCAGAATCCTTCGAATTAGCTTTTTCAAATCAAAACCATACCTTTCTTTTCCCCTATTAACAGGGTCTTGTTATGGCTTTATTTTACTTGCAATCTGGTAAAATCACAAGTCTTTTTTTATACTGCCGTTAACATCAATATCGTCCTCTGCATCGTCTGCACCTTCTTCTTGCAATCTCCTGATATAAAAGTACACTTACTATATCCTCTAGCCAGCTTTGCTGTCTTGGCGGCCTAGGCGGCGGTGGTCCCTGAGGCGGACCAAATGGTGGTGGTGGAGGCGGTGGCCCAAACGGTGACGGCGGGGGCGGTGGTGGAGGCATAAATGCATCGTGTCCGCTTGCCTCAAATAGATCCTCTATCGGTATTTCTCTAAACTCCTCATTTTTTCTAAGACGCTCACAGATTTGACGTCCTGTTCGATTAAGATTTATTTTATCTGGATATTCATCATAAATAAAGCTTCCTGCATAATCAAGCTCATCACAAGTATGTTCAATTTCCTGCTGTATCTTTTTTATTTTTTCCGGATAGAGGCTTTTCCAGTACTGCGTTTGAATCTCATCTGCTGCTTCCTCAAGCCTTTGGGCGATTAATGCATCCTGTGGTGTCTGAGGCCGAAAGCGTGATGACTGATGATACAGCCCATACTGGCTGTGACTGCTCCATATCATAGCAAGATCCTTTCAGACGGATTTACTTTTATTTTATGCTGTATTAAATTCAAGTGTTCCATGCCTTAACTAATCATCCCACTGTACCGTTGGAAAACCGAGAATACATATTGTTTTCTCGCCATTTACACGGTACAGCAGGTTGATATTTGATCTTTCGTTTTGAAAACGTATCACTTCTCCTAATTTTTCCCCATATCCATAGTATAGCTGCAGATTGTCCTGTCCTTTGGCACTCACAAGCGATGCGCCTGCTTTATTTATCATTTTTTTAGCAGATTCATCTATCTGTTCTTTTGTCATTAACTGCGGCCAGCTTCCTATAAGCTCTAAACATAGTTTTGATTGGCTCTGGCTGTATTTTTCCAGTCGTTCTTTTTTCTCATATATCCTTTGCATTTCTTCTGACCAGTCTCCCGCAAACCGCCAGCTGATCAGCCCTTCGCACATATTGTCATTTTTTATTGCCGTCTGATTTTCATTTGTATCTTCGTCATTATTTTTTCTTAAGTATTGCAGGCTCCAGGAAAAATCTTCATTTGCACCTTCAAGCTCCCATATACATCCATACGTTTCCTTCTTTTTTATAATCCCATATCCACTGTAAATTTGACAGACGGCCGCCGCACCCTCAAGGTATTCTGTAATCTCTTCTTCTGACGTTAATGCAGGACCAGTACCATAAAGGCGAATCTGTGCCGTCACATCATCTGTAAATTCGTCATTAAAACAAGATGCCATCTCACAGCTGTCTAGCGCCATTTCCTGTCTTTTATTCAGCCCAAACGTTTCCACCGCAATCACTGCGCACCACACTGCACAGCAAAGCCCTGTCAATATACGGTACATATTGCCTCCTTTCTGCTCCTATTGGAAAGTATTTCCTATTAAAAAAACTTTATACACATTAATCTTTTGCAAAATTTGCGTGTTGCCATTCTATGTCATCTTTGCTATACTAAGAAAAAAGTGCCTATTTTAGCTACTTTTTGATTAGGAGGGATTCTATGTCTAAGCCAAAGCTCTACCGAAACCGTCTGATACCACTTGAATCAATACTGTTAACTAATGATGAAATCCTATATCACGATGATAAAAAAATCATTACATTCTGGAAGACGCTTCATCCAAAGTCTGATCTTGCATACGGCTATTCATGTTACTTTTTAGACCGTGGCTTTAAGATCAGCCGATTTTATTCGCACAGTCACGATTTCATGTATTGGTATTGTGACATCATTGAGACAAACTACGAAAAGGACAGCGACACTTATGTCTTTACTGATCTGTTGGCAGATGTGATAGTCAAGCCAGACGGAAACACTCGCGTAGTGGATCTTGATGAGCTGGCAGATGCCTTTGAGCGCGGACTTCTCTCTTCACAGCGCATGAGCTGCGCACTCAGACAACTCGACGATCTGCTTCAGGCAATTTATAGAGACCGTTTTGAATCACTGACAGAGCCCCTTATGAATCAGATTGCTGAGTATGAATCATCGCAGCAAAAAGCGTAACAAAGCATGCCCTTGGGGGTAAAATTTAACACAAAGATCAAAGGAGAATCATATTATGATAGCACTTGGATGCGACCACGGCGGTTACGAATTAAAGCAAGAGATTATCAAATATCTGGAGGAAAATAATCTGCCATTTAAGGATTTTGGCTGCTACGACGACAGCTCAGTGGATTATCCTATTTATGCACGCAAAGTAACAGATGCCATTACACACGGTGAATGCGACAAGGGTATTTTAATCTGCGGAACAGGTATCGGTATTTCCATCGCTGCAAATAAGGTTCCTGGCATCCGCGCTGCACTGTGTACTGACTGCTTCTGCGCTGAAGCCACAAGACTTCACAATGATGCCAATATCCTTTGTATGGGCGGACGCGTTGTTGGTCCCGGACTTGCTGTAAAGATTACTGATACATTCTTAAATACACCATTTTCTAACGATGAGCGCCACATAAGACGCATCAATCTGATTGAAAACAGAGATCCATCTGAAAATTAATCATAAAAAGCCGCTTACCCATCAAATGATGAGCAAGCGGCTAATTCTTTTATCATCCTAAAAGTGCTTCTGCATATTTTCCAAGCTCAGCGCTTCTATTTTCAGCATCTTCCATGCTGCTTCCCTTTACACCGTAATACAGCTTAATCTTCGGCTCAGTTCCTGATGGTCTTACACACAGCCATGCGCCGTCCTCAAGATCATAATACAGTACATTTGACTGCGGCAGTCCAGTTGGTGTTACTTCTCCTGTCTCCATGTTTTTGCAGGTATCTAACTTGTAATCTCTTGCCTGCAGTACCTTATACGGTCCGATATTCTCTGGTGCATTTGCACGTAAATTTTCCATCGTCTGAGCGATCTTTGCCAGACCCTCAATACCCTTCATGGTAACAGACTTTACACTGTCCTTATAATAGCCATACTTGTCATAAATTGCAAGCATCTGATCCCACAGTGTCTTTCCCTGCTTCTTATAATAAGCAGCAGCCTCGCACAGTGCCATAGTCGCAACAATTGCATCCTTATCTCTTGCATGTGTTCCGATAAGACAGCCATAGCTCTCCTCAAATCCAAACAGATATGTTCCCTTGCCGCTCTGCTCAAAACCAAGGATCTGCTGTCCGATATACTTAAATCCAGTCAGACACTCAATCAGGCGGATTCCATAAGACTTTGCGATTGCATCTGCAAGATTTGTTGTAACGATTGTCTTAATAAGAGCTCCATCCTCTGGAAGTCCCTGTTTTTCCTTAATCTGGCTGATTGTATACTCAGCAAGCAAACATCCAGACATGTTTCCTGTCAGAGAATGATACTCGCCAGTCTTTGCATCCTTTACATATACGCCAAGACGGTCTGCATCTGGGTCTGTTGCCAGAACAAGATCTGCATTTTTCTCCTTTGCCAGCGCAAGTGCTAACTCAAATGCTTCTGCTGCCTCTGGATTTGGATAGCTTACAGTCGGGAACTCTCCATCTGGAAGCTCCTGCTCTGGAACTACATAAACATGAGTAAAGCCAAGCTCCTTTAATACACGTCTTGCCGGTACATTTCCTGTTCCGTGAAGAGGTGTATAAACGATTGTCAGCTGATCCTGCATTTCGTCAATGGCATCCTGGTTCTTTACCTGCTTCTTTAACTCTGCAATATATGCGTCATCAATTGCACCGCCAATAATCTCAAACAGATTTGCCACGCGTGCATTATCTTCCTGCATCGTCTTTAAGGTGGAGAAATCTGTGATTGCCTTTACCTCTGCCATGATTCCCTTGTCATGCGGCGGTGTAATCTGTGCGCCGTCCTCCCAGTATACCTTGTATCCATTATATTCCGGCGGATTGTGAGATGCGGTAATGTTGATTCCTGCGATACATCCAAGCTTTCTTACAGCAAATGAAAGCTCTGGTGTCGGGCGAAGAGATTCAAACAGATATGCCTTAATGCCATTTGCAGCCAGGCAAAGTGCTGCTTCCTTGGCAAATTCTGGAGACATACGACGAGAATCGTATGCGATTGCAACACCCTTTTTCTGCTCTCCTGCCTTAATAATATAATTAGCAAGTCCCTGTGTTGCCTTACGGACTGTATAAATATTCATACGGTTTAATCCAGCTCCGATCACACCGCGAAGACCAGCTGTACCAAACTCCAGCTCCATATAGAAACGATCCTTTTTCTCCTCCTCTGAAATTCCTCTTAACTCAGCCTTTGTCGCCTCGTCAAAACAAGGGCTTGTCAGCCACTCATCGTACAATGCCTGATAATCCATAAAAACCATGCCTTTCCGTGTCACTTCTTTAAAGGACACTGCTTTCTTTTATCCTAAGTATACTAGATAAAACAAAAAAATGGAATCTTTTTTCAAAAATTTTTCACAGAATACTCCTATTCTTTACTAAAATTTTGTGATATACTAACGAAGCAAAATACAAAATTTAAAGAAAGGTGACATGTATTATGAAGACTTTTTTTCATTCTTCCAACGATAAACGAAGCTTGTATGACTGGTCGCTCCGACAGAAAGCAGGCTTTTTTGTTTTTCTGGCACTTTTTGCCATATGCATCGGAATGGCATGCTTTTTTAATGGATTCTCCATGCCTAATCTGTTAATTCTGATTGCCATTGCCGTTGTCTCTATGGCAGTCTATGTGCTTCCATTTTCTCTGCATCCAATTGCAAAAGCTGTCATCACTATTATTCTTCCGACAGCCGCATTCTTTTTACTGGAGTCGATGACGCATGTTGTCTGGGAAACGATGGAGATTGACGCTGTTTTATTAAACCTTGTCTTTTACTATCTGTTCTTTTTGTTTTTCTTCTTCGTGAGCGGATCAACAAAAATCTCACTTGACATTCTGCTTATCTTTACCATGATTGTCGGTCTGGCAAACTATTTTGTAATTTTGTTTCGCTCCTCACCGATTCTGCCATGGGATATTCTCTCAGTTGGAACTGCGGCCACTGTTGCAAACAATTATACATTCAGCATCACATATCTTGTTGCTCAGCTTACAGCTGGCTTTTTAGGATGTATAATACTTGCCGGAAAATGTAATCTTCATTTCCCGGCCATAAGCGCTAAGAAGACAATTCGCGGACTGATTCGTCTGGCACTTTGCTGCGTTTTAATCATTCCGTCTGCGTGCTATGTCCACTTTTTATATCAGCCTGACATTGCAGATTATACAAGCCTTGACAATACGCTGTTTACTCCAAAATATATGTTTAAGACAAATGGCTTTTTCGTTGCCTTTTTGATGGACAGCCGCTATCTTAGAATTGATGAGCCAAGCGGCTACAGCAAAGAATATGCTAAATCTCTTCTTGATGAGCAGACTGAAACTTCTTCTACTGCCGATGAGCTTCCAAACATCATTGTCATTATGGATGAATGCTTCTCTGATCCTACTGTACTTGGCGATTTTTCATGCAATGAAGACTTTATGCCATATATTCGAAGCCTGCTTGACGGCGCTCCAAACACCATAAGCGGTCATCTTTATGTATCTGTTCTTGGCGGCAACACGGCAAACTCAGAGTTTGAATATCTGACAGGCGATTCGATGGCATTTCTTCCAAGCGGAAGCATTCCTTATCAGCAGTATTTAAATAAGTATGCTCTGTCAATTGTTTCACATATGAAGGAATTAGGCTACAGCACAACTGCTATGCATCCGTACAATGCCTCTGGCTGGAATCGAAGCTCTGTTTATGAAAAGATGGGATTTGGACAGTTTCTTTCCTTGAAAAATTATCATCACGGCGAACAGCTTCGAAAATATGTCAGCGATCAGGCCGACTTTGAAGAAGTTCTTGATGTCTTAAATCAAAGCACTGATCCTGCCTTTATCTTTAATGTAACAATGCAAAATCACAGCAGTTATGGCACACCGTATGATAACTTCACTCCGTCTATTGAGGCTAAGTTTAAAAATACAAAGAGCACCAAGTATTTAAACAATTATCTTTCCCTGATGAAATACACTGATGACGCAGTTAAATATCTGCTTACTGAGCTTTCTGCTTCTGATAAGAAAACAATTGTTGTCTTCTTCGGTGATCATCAGCCAAACGATTATGTTGTTGAACCAATCTACGAAGAGAATGGCCTTGATATCAATAATCAGACGCTCGAAGAACAGCAAAAGCGTCAGCAGGTTCCTTTCTTTATCTGGGCAAATTATGATATCGAGGAAGAAAGTAATCTTGCACTTAGTGCTAATTATCTTTCTACAAAAGTTGCCAAAGTTGCCGGTCTTGGTCTTACAAAATATCAAAGCTTCCTCTCACAGATGTCAGAAGTGCTTCCTGTCGTCAATGCAGTTGGCTATGTAGATACCGACGGTACATGTCACTATTTAAAGGAAGCCACTGACGAAGAAAAAACATGGCTCGATAATTATGAGATTCTTCAGTATTACCGCATGTTTGACCAGTAATTAACGACTACAGCTGCTTCTGCAGCAGACAATCAGCAAAGGCAGTGCGTACACTATTTTGTTCCACTGCCTTTTTTATTTTCTCGATATTCTTCTCAGAAATCCACGATTTGCTGTTGTTAAAATAGAAGTTTACCTGTTTCCAATATTTTTCTGGGTATGCAATCATAAATCCTAAAAGGCTTATTTCTTTTTGTGACATGTTTTGGACTCTGTTGTATTCGCGAATCAGTCTCATTCCAAGCTCCTGATTCCAGTTATGCTTTTCCATGATTTTTCTAAGAAACTGATACAGATCACAAACCTGACAGCCCACACGAAACTGTTCAAAATTTACTGCTGCCGTCTGCCCCTGGCCAATCAGTACATTGTGCTGATGATACGCGCCGTGGATCAGATGGCCTTCTTTTTTCGCCTGCTCCTCCACCTCATAAAGTCCGCCGTCCATCATTGCACGCACTGCAATGTCTGCCTGATTATACATTTCATCAAGGCTTTTTTGAATGAACTGCTCAAGCACTGATTTTTTCTTTTTACGATGCAGATATGCGCGCACACGGCGAAGCTCACGATTGTGCTTTTCATATTGGCAGGCTAGACTCTGCCTTTCTTTATGTGTATTTGTGACAGCATTTCCTTCTGTCATATTCTGCTTATTTTCTTCTGGCTGCTCTTTTTCTGGTTTTATAAGCAGGTGCTTTGGCATGCGTCTCATAGAAACATGCAGCCGCGCAAGACTGTTAACAGCCTGTCCGAGATCACCAATACTGCTTACACTACACTCCGGCCACGGATACCACATCTTTAACACATAACCTGTGCCTTCTTCATTTTTAGAGAGCAGCTCTTCCTTCTCATTTTTTATGATCTGGTCTGTATGCACCATTCCATTCTCCGCCAGATATAAAAGAAGGGCCGCCTCTGCCTCTAACCGCGCTTGTTTTCCACGGTATTCTGAAAGCAGATACAGTCCTTCTTTTGTATCACATAAAAGTGCGCCCCGTACCTTTCGCGTTGTGCGAACTGTCACAGGATACTGACTAAGTACCGACATTCCCCAATCATTCATAGAATTACCTACGCCTTTCCGGCTGTCTCCCGGACCGCCTATGCTATCCTATGAAACATCAGGTAATATCATACCAGATCATTTTTTTATTTGCGCGTCCAAAGAATATCTCTGTTAATGCATTGTCCCAGCAGTCTCTTTACCTGTCTGGCATCCTTTGTCTGCGGCAAAATCCACATAAGCTTTGTCAAAACGGCTTCTAGTGTCATATCATATGCCTCCATGACACCTGCCTCTTCCTTTACTTTCTTTCCAACCTCATATACGGCAAGATTGCTGCCTTCTCTGGCAACCTGTGTAGCCATAACAAACACCTTTCCCTCACGTGTCCACTTATGTACCACATCGAAAAAGCTTCCTTTCTCGTAAACAGGAAGACCACCGACACCAAATGCCTCGATAATTACTGCATCACAGCGTCCTGCCACATAATCAAGAATATCAGCAGGCATAGACGGCACCAGCTTAACTAATCCTACTGATGCAGTCATATCGTGATAAAACTGTACAGGTCCCATCTCTTTTGGCTCTTCAAAATACAAAAGAACACGTCCGTCACTAATCATGCCAAGATACGGATAATTGACGCTTGCAAATGCATTATAGCTCTTGCTGTGTTCCTTCTTTGCGCGTGTTCCGGCAATAATTTTCCCATCAAATACAACACATACATCATGTGCCTTTTCGCTTGATGCAAACCTGAGACTATCCATAAGATTTACTCTCGCATCAGTATCCTCTAAGTCTATTGGATGCTGTGCTCCTGTAATAACAATCGGCTTTGGTGAATGCTGAATCAGATAAGAAAGTGCTGCCGCCGTAAATGCCATCGTGTCTGTTCCATGACAAATGACAAAACCATCATAATCCTCATAATGTGCTTCAATACAGGCTGCCATCGAAAGCCAATGCTTTGGTTCAATATTTGTGCTGTCAAGATTCATCAGCTGAATAGTATCCGTTTCACAAAATTCCTTTGAATCCTGCACATACGACAGAAGCTGCTCTGGCGTAAGAAGCGGCTTTAATCCGTCCTCACTGTGTCCGCAGGCGATTGTTCCGCCCGTTCCAATAAGTAATATCTTTCTCATACCACATGCATTATCCTTTCTGTTTGTATCTTTATTCCCTCATTTTGATCTGTCTGCTGATCCTGCTGACGGCGAAATGCATTAATAATATCACGTCTTGTAATGATTCCAATGAAAACATTGCGATCATCTACAACTGGTACATAATTTTGATTGGATGCACGCTCAATCATCTCATCGATTGTCGCATACACATATACTGGCGGCATCCAGTCCTTACGGATAATCTCTTTGATTTGAAAGCTCTCCAGCTCCTGCATGTCACATTTGTGATATGTTAGCATATACCATAAAAAATCGCCCTCGTTTACCGATCCGGCATAACATCCATCCTCATCGATAACCGGCAGCGCAGTGTAGCCATATATTCTCATACGCTCAAGTCCCTGACGCAGCGTATCCTCCTTGTGAAGATACTCAATCTCTCCCTTTGGTTTTAATAATGTCATTAAATTCATTTTGCTTCCTCACAGTTCTGAAATGTTGCATAACAGTTTTCTGTATGCCACCATTTTCCATGAATGCAGTCTGGTTTCCCATCTGCTTGTTTTTTTTATTCTACCACAACTGTGAGGAAATTTCCATTACCGTAATCTTACAGTTTGATGAAATAATTATGAAGTCCATCCATCCAGATATACGCGCCATCGCCCTCTATCTTAAGATGAAGCTTAGATAAATCCTTCTCATGCGTTTGCCCCATCGCATTGTAAAGCTCTAAGAGCTCATCCATATGCCATGAGTAATATCCTATCAGCGCCTTTGCTGTTTCTTTATATATTTTTTCATCCTGCGTCATGGTTTCTCCCTTCATTATTCATTCGCGTAAAGTATTTCTATTCACTTTTCTAGTCTTTCGCAGTTTCCTCGTTCAACAATTCTGCACTTTTCGTGCAGCTTTATCCTACTAGGTTTCGACAAAATCTTCAACTAATTTCAATCGCGTATTTCGACACCCTTATTGCTGTCTCTTGTGATCTGTGCTACGATAAACGAAACACAAGTTGAAAGGACAAAATGCTATGGAATTTACTACACTTTGCTATTTAGAGCGCGACGATCATTATCTGATGCTGCATCGCACTAAAAAGGAACATGATTTTAATAAAGATATGTGGATTGGTGTTGGCGGTCACTTTGAAGAAAATGAAAGTCCTGATGATTGTCTGCTGCGCGAAGTTAAGGAAGAAACCGGACTCACACTGACTTCCTACAAAATGCGCGGTATTCTGACATTTGTTTACCGCGATATATGCGAATATGTCTGCCTCTATACGGCTGATGGCTTTGAGGGAGAAATGACCTCCTGCAATGAAGGCGAGCTTAAGTGGGTTCCAAAGAATAAATTGCTGACGCTAAATTTGTTTGAAGGGGATCTTATCTTTTTTAAGCTGTTGCTGGAAGATGCACCATTCTTTTCATTGAAACTCACTTATGATCAGGTAAATGAGCACCGCCTTATTGACGCAAATCTAAATGGCAAAAAGCTTGAGCTTTTCGATATTCTAGATGAAAACGGTGTACCGACAGGACTGACAAGGGAGCGTTCTTTGTGCCATCTTCTTGATACGCCGCACAGAACAGGTCATGTGTGGATTGTGCGGCCTGTTGAGGCAAATGGTGGAATCGCTTCTGACACACAAGCCGACACTTCACAAAATAAGCCTGCCTATGAATTACTTCTCCAAAAGCGAAGCCACGACAAGGATTCTTTCCCGGACTGCTATGACATCTCGTCTGCCGGTCATGTTCCAGCAGGAAGCTCTGTCCTTGATTCTGCGATTCGTGAACTCTCAGAAGAACTTGGAATCAAAGCATCACCTGACGATCTTATTCCTATTGGCACACATGAAGGAAACAGCCACAGCATCTTTTATGGAAAACCATTTCACAACCATGAATTTAGTACGCTGTATCTCTACACAAAGCCTGTGAAAATCAAAGATCTTGTGCTGCAGGAGTCAGAAATCCAGTCAGTAAAATGGTTTGATCTGAATCAATTGATGGAAGATGTCAAGAATGATGCACCAGGGTACTGTCTGTACTATGATGAACTGCAGATTCTTAAGGCTGCGTTGGACAATCGCTAAGCAATTTGCAAAGTTCGCCTGTATACACGATATGAAGCTCATGCAATGCACGCGTTACCGCAACATACAAAAGCTTCGCATCGCGGTCGCAATCCGCATAGCGCTCCTCATTTGGGTTATACATAATAACTGCGTCAAACTCAAGACCTTTTGTGAGCGCAAGCGGAAGCACCGTGACAGTTATACCAGCGATTATATCAGCAATTGCACCATCAGTTATACTATCAGTTGTGCGATCAACTGCCTCATTGCCTGTGTCGCTCACACAATTTGTCAGTGCCTTTAAGCGCGCCGCCTCGTCCTCATCTCGACAGATCAGAGCAATCGTTTTGTAATCTTCTTTCTTCAACTGCTCAATCAATGCTTGCACGCGCATCGTCATCGCAGTCTCATCATTTTCCTTCCAGATACCAACGGGACTGCCCTGGCGAACGATCGGCTCGATCGGATAGGTCTTAAAGCTGCTTCTGTCAAGAATTTGTGCCGCAAAATTGGAGATTTCGATGGTGTTTCGATAGCTCTTACAGAGCGTATAGAATCGTCCCTGAAGATTTTCATTTGACGGATCCTTAGAATCTGGCAGCATGATCTGGCGAAGCTCCTCCCAGTCATTCATTCCGCTGTCGTAGTTAATATTCTGCGAAACATCGCCCATAATCATAAATACAGTCTTTGGCATTCGCTTTTTAATTACATAATACACAGCAACGCCATAATCCTGCGCCTCATCAATATACATCTGTGCAAACTCATCGTCATCGCCCTCATCGAGCCAACCGTGCGCCAGAAGTGCCATCGCTGCCAGATCATAGCAGTCAAAAAATCCCTTCTTTACACGCTTTTTCCACTCGGACCAAGTTGTACTACTCATTATGTTCGTATTCGTACTATTTTCATTCGCATCTTCTGTGGCATTCGCCAGATGTTCCTCCAAGCTGGAAAGGAAATCAATATACAGCTGTACAAGACTTCTCTTTTTATAATTCTTAGAGAAATGCTTCTTATATTTTTTGAGCATTTCCTTTCGCACATTTGCATCCTCACCGTCCATCTCAAGCTTGATCGCTGCTGCCAGTCTTGTGTTTAAATTTTCCATCTTTGATACGACGGAACGGTCGGCAAAATAACGACAGTACTGGTCAATGCTCTCCTGCGAGAGAAATGTATAGCTCTTATCGCGCACTTCCTCTGTCGGAATAATTCGACTTTCTTCGTCTCTTGTCCAACGCTCAATTGTCTGCACAAATGCAAGCGACGATTTCAGACGAAGCTCGCTGCTCTCCTGCACTAATGTCGGAATAATCTCATATTTCTTTGGAAGATAAGCGCCAATCAGATACTCAAACAGCTTTTCCATCCTATACTGTTTTGTATTGTACACATCCAGACTTGGAAGACCGCTGGCAATATAATTCAATAAGATATCATTGCTTCCGATGATGCAGATTTCAGACGGGTCGTAGCGATCTGAAAAATTATACAGAATGTAAGAAATGCGGTGAACTGCGACGGTTGTCTTTCCACTTCCTGCAACTCCCTGTACAATCATACTGCGATTTGGTCGCTCGCGAATGATGGTATTTTGCTCCTGCTGAATCGTCGCAACGATCTCACCTAACACCACATCCTTATTTTTTGCCAGATATTTGATCAGCAATTCGTCATTTGCCGCCGTATCACTGTCATAAAAACCATTTAATACAGGACCGTCAATATCAAATGTACGCTTCAAATCAAGGCGAATCGGAATCATCTTACCCTGTGGCGTCCGATAGCTGCATTCTCCTGTCGTTCCCTCATAATAGATTGAAGCGGCCGCTGCTCTCCAATCCATAATTACAATATCTGTTGCATTTTTTGTAATTCCGTGCTTTCCAATATAGAGGCGATACTGTTCCCCTTTCTCCTGATCCAGATAGTCGATTCTGCCAAAATGTGTCTTTTCCAATGCACTCTCATTTGCTGTAATGGAATGATTCACATGATCCTGCATCGTACTGCTGACCATAAGAGAGCTATACAGCTCCACATCGCCTTCCATGTAAGCATCATAGAGTTCTTTGTTCTCCTGATCGACTTCCTTTTTCTTCTCTCTTAACTCCTTTAAATTTTCGTTGATGACCTGCAAGAATTCATCTAGCTTTTTCTGTTCTAACATCTGCTCGTTTTCCACGGTATCATCCTTCCTTTCTGCCGCAATATTGGCTTATCCATGAACTGTAACTATCCTTAGAATAGCAGAAAAGAAAAAAATTACTAGACTTTTCTTTTTGGCTGTGGTATCATGTATAATGAAGTGTAAGTAAAATACAGTTTCAGTTAATAAACATAGTGGATAATATATAAGGCAGGTCATTACGACCTGCCTTTTCTTATATCTTATACCCTAGAACCGATCAATGCTGAATCTGTCCATCTTCTTCGCTATGGTTGCGCAAATCAGTAGGACGATACTTTGGAATAACCTTCATAAGCTCATCATCATAATTGCACTCAACACGCGTATTTTTTGATGTCACGAGTGTATAGATATGATCTGGTGTGCACGCCGGCCAATTCGGGATTGCGCTGTTGTTTGGATCACCTGTGCGCGCAAATGACATAACACTGTCAAAAATCTCTGTCTCGACGCGCTCTGTAACGCCTGCTTCCTGTGTATATGGCGTGAATGATGTGTTTGCAAAGACATACGGGATATCTGCACAATGCCACGGAACCCAGCCGCCATCAAGCGGCAGTTCAAGATCAAACATATATGAATATGTCTGTGCGTTCATTTTGCTGCGCTCTTTTACATAGTCAAGAAGCGGTACACGAACAATGGTGTCAAGCACAGTCAGATCGACAGGATTGTGTGTCGGATACGCCTTTTCAAAGAGTGGAAGAAGCTCTGATGCTGCCTTTTCTCCCATTACCTTTTCAACGACCTTTTCACCTTCTTCTTTTGTCATATGGTTTCTGTCAAATGGCATCGGTGCAAATGTGAAGAACTCGCCAAACACACTTCCAACCATAAGCGCAACATTACTGCTTTCCTTACGAAAACCTACATCACTTGGATCGCCCACATAAAATTCATTCGGGATTGGGGCTCCGCCGCTATATTTTCCCTGTGCCTGGAATGTTGGACGCACCTTTAAATAAGCGGCTGCAAGCTGCGCATATGGTACCTTTTCAAGTTCTTTTACACTGCTTACGCCAAGCTCTTCCATAACAGCCTCTGCGATTTCTTTTCCGCTCTGTCCACGTTTTGGCATCAAATCATTGATTACACCACTCATGTTAATGCCTTTTGCAAAAAGTCCATCTGCTGCCGGCATCTGAAGAAGCGTTGTCACCTTTGCACCGCCGCCTGACTGACCAAATACTGTGACGTTCTTTGGATCTCCGCCAAATTTCTCAATATTTTCCTGCACCCATTTTAGTGACGCAATGATATCATCCATTCCGGCATTTCCTGAATTGGCATACTCTGATCCAAATGCAGACAGATCAAAATATCCGAGCACATTTAAGCGGTGATTGATTGATACAACAACTGCATCACCTCTACGGCTCATATTTTCGCCCTCATACGCGATGTGCTCAATTGAAGAACCGGCTTCAAAGCCGCCGCCATGAAACCATACTAGAACAGGGCGCTTCTTTTCATCACATGATGGTGTCCAAATATTTAGATTCAAACAATCCTCATCCATAACCCAGTAGCGATGCGGTACAAACACCTCACCAGCTGGCTTTGGCATATCAAGAAGCGGACACACATAGCCAAAGCTTGTCGCATCAAGTTCACCTTCCCATGCCTCAAGCGGCTCTGGCGCATGGAAACGCTTCGCCTTTGCATACGGAATGCCCTTAAACACAGACACTCCATTGTAAGCATAGCCACGTACCTTTCCCTTATTTGTCTCTACGACAACACTTCCTTTTTTGAATACAAATTCTTTTTCCATTTCTTTTTTCCTCCCATATAGAATACTATTACGATTCCTCTATCGTTTGTTGCATCATCCGCGCTTATATATCCATTTCTGCAAAATTGATTACCAAATCTGGATAAATGCCCACTTTCGCAGATTCGTTAAAATTACAATCTTCATAATCTGGTGTTTCAAAATTGCACATGGATACTCTCTTTTTGCTCGGATCGACAATCCAATATTCACGAACACCAGCTGCCTGATACTTACCCCTTTTAATAATATAGTCCTGCGCTTTTGTGGATGGAGACACCACCTCGATTACCCAGTCCGGTGCACCTATACAGCGCTTTCCATTACTTAATTTATCGCGATCACAAATCACGGATATATCTGGCTGAACAAGGTTGTAAATATCATCGGCTGAAAGCTGCACATCAAATGGAGATGGGAAAACTCGGCATTTACCGCCCTTAGAGCGAATATAAATGTTGATCTCCGTTACTAAAAAATTGACAATGGCTTGATGAGTTACTGTTGGTGCCGTATCCAGAAAAAGTCGTCCGTCGATTAGTTCCGCGCGCGTTCCCTCTGGTAACGCTTCAATATCAGCTATTGTTTTAATTTCTTCCTTTGGCAATGCCATTCTCGCTACCTCCTTTTCCTATTCCATTTACTCACCACTATACAATTGTGATCTGACAGCTCTCCATTGCCCGAAGCGCACGCTCATGGCTCTCTGGTGTCACACCTGCGCAGCATGATGCATCTACCTCAATCGGAACCTCCGGCAAAAATGCCTTTACTAAAATTGCATTGGAAATGACACAGATATCGGTGCAAAGTCCCACAAATATGATCTTATCAATTCCCATCTGCTCATTAAGTGCCACAAGACGTTTTCCGAGTTCCACACTTCCAAAGGTAGGCTTGTCAATCGGATTTCCATCGATCAGTGACGCGATCTCGTCATTCAGCTCCCATCCTCTCGTATCACGGATGCAATGCTGCACTGGAAGATTAGTTCCTTCCTGCGTACTCAAGTAATTTTCTTCATGTGTATCTCTTGTTGCAAGAACCAATCCCTTAAAGTTCTTAATCTTATCTGCCACCTTTGGCACAATTGAAACGGCCTCCTTAGTGCCAAGTGACCCATCAATAAAATCGTTTTGCATATCTACAACTACAAGAACTTCCATGCCTCTTTGTTCTCCCTTCTTTGCTCGTAATTTCACTGATTTTATAATATTCCATTTGGAAGGATATTGCAAGATAGCAACTGAGAATTTGACATTTTAACCAAGAGGTTACAGTTCATGCGTCATGCTACGAAAGCCCTTCGGTGTAATGGTTTCGTCGCCGGACCAAACTCCGCAGGTTCCTTTTATGTTCTTTCTTATCATACATTACTTTGAAAGACCTGCTCCAAGTGTCCGGCTCGTGAAATCCATTCACCTTCGGGCTTTGCTGTAAATATTGGCTTATCCATGAACAGTAACACCAAGAGTTATTTATCTTCAGTGCGCAATCTGAAACAGGGAATAAAATTGTCCTTTTTGCTGCATAAGCGTATCGAAATTTCCCTGCTCGCAGATTGTTCCATTCTTCATGACAAGGATTTTATCATAGCGGCGAAGAATCGCTTCCTCTAGGCGATGCGTTACGACGATTCTTGTCATTCCAACCAGATTCAGTATAGAAAAGCTGACTGCTCTTGCAGTGGCGGCATCAAGTGCGGCAGTTGCCTCGTCAACCAGAAGTATTGGTGATTTTCTAAGAAGCGCTCTTGCAATGCTGATTCGCTGACGCTCACCGCCTGACAGATTCGCGCCATTTTCGCCGCAGACAAATTCTTCACCGCGTTTTTCGATAAACTCCGACAAGCCGGAGCGCTCCAATGCTAATGTGACTTCTTTATCTGGAAATTCATGAAACATAGTGACATTGTTTCTTATGGTATCATTAAAAACAAAGACATTTTGCTGCACTGATGTCATCAGCTGATAGAGCGATTCGCTTTCAATATTTTTAATTGAAACACCATCTATGCAAATCTCGCCCTGATAGTTACTGCTGCTTCCCATCAGAAGATTCAAAAGCGTCGATTTTCCGCTTCCTGATCCTCCTACAATTGCATAGCTCTTTCCTGCGTCAAACTGAACATCCAGATCTTTTAACACAGGACTCTCTGGCTCATATCCATACGTCAGATCCTTCACTTCGATCTTTTCTGAAAAACCATTAAGCTTTTCTCTTCCTTCTTCGCGCACGTTCTCCGATAATGCATCTGACAATTTCTCCATCAGTGCAATCGCAGCCTTTCTGTTTGACCACAGAAGCGGAACCTGACTAATTGGATTTAAAATATAATTCATCAGCTGGACAAATACGATTACAACACCAGCTGTTACTCCTTTGCCGCTAATTGCAAGCCATGCACCTGCCAGAAAAATTCCCATCTGGGCAATGATTCCCGCATCATTTGCCAGAAGTGATATCAGTTGCTCGGTACGGCGCTTATTTTTCTTTGCCTCCTCTGCCTGCTCATTTCGCTGTGAAAATAAACGACTTGCCTGTGTCTCTGCACGAAAGCTTTTGATGACTGGAAAGCCTGACAGAAGCTCATTCACAATTGAAACAAAACGCTCATTTTTTTTAGAAATTTCCTTTTCCTGCTCTGTCAGGCGATTTCCTGCCGTCATGGAGACGGCCACCGGCAGAAATGACAAAGCAACTGCAAGAACTAACATCACCGGACTATAATAAAGCATCATGATCAATGCACCCAAAAAACAAAAGAGAAGCTCAATCAGGGTGAAAGTTGCGGCTAAATAGTTGTTCTCGATTGAGGTGCAGTCATTTGTCAGCGCGGAAACGTAAAGTGCGGTGCCTTCTTTTGAAAAAGAGCGCAAACTTTTCTGTGTCAGCCGCGAAAATGCATAATCGCGGTACTGCTGCATGGCTCGTTGTAAAAATCTTGGATATACTGCTCTATACATTACATTGGCTATTGTGTAAATAACAACGACAATAATGACAATCCATGCACTGCGCACAAGGGCCTGCATATCCTGATTTGCTGTGCAGTCCATGATCTGCTGAATCAGCCATGAGATCATCAGATTTAGTGAGCTCATAGCAATCGTTAAGATGATGGTTACGATGAAATTTATTCTATTTTTATAGTATAATTGGTGTATAAATTCCCTGTTTTTCTTTTTGTTTTGCTTTGTTTTCATTTTATTTTTCTCCCACTACCTGATTTTTGACAATTCAATTTCTGCCATTTGCTTTTGAACTATTCATTTTTTTCATTCGTTTCCTGACTGGTACAAGTTAATGCGCTCATTATCATCCTTGCGCTCATTCCACGATGCAAACGGATTTTTGCTTCCAATTGGTGCCGAAAAGGCAGATTGTTTTCTCATATTGACTGCCAATCTTGCCTCATTTTCTGTATACATAAGCATACTTGCAAAGGTGAGAAATGCCACCCACTCGGCACTGTTTTCATACGAATAAATGTGCATTTTTCCATTTGTATCGGTAATCTCAAGATTACGAATCAGATGATACTTGCACAACTCATCGAGTACAGCAATGACTTCTGGCTCTGGGGCATTTAATTCCTTTGCTAAGAGACGCCCTGTGACATTTTCGTTTGGCTTTTTCGCATACAACGCCGCAACGACCTCCAGACAATATGGCTTAACGAGTAAGAAAAACAGTCTGCGCAGCGAATCGGCATCCTTGATTACCGACTCAAACCCGTTCTCTGGCTGTGAGAGCAAAAATATGTAGTCGAGGTTGTTAAAACCATAGCTCATATAGCCGCTGTCCGTCTCAATATAAAGGCCACTGGTGGAAATACTAGCATCCGAGTCCTCTGTTGTGCTGTATGCCTTCTTTTTATGCTCATTGTGCTCGTCATGCTCATTATTTTGGCTTTGCACATCTTGACTTTGTGTCGTTTTTCTCTGGTTCTTTTGAGTTGCCGCATCAAGAATATTGGACACAGCAACGCTGTCTATATTTGAATCCTCGCACCGAAGCACCGCCTTTTGGATGTTCCACATCAGATCACACGCCGCCTTCATGCGGTCTTTTTTCGGATAGCTATACAAGGTGCGGTCAAACAGCTCCTTTATATCCGTCTGTGCCACTGGTGTTCTTCCAAACAACTCATCCACTGATACATGAAGCGTATCAGCAATCGCCGGAAGAAGCTCGATGTCCGGCGCGCCACCGCACTCCCATCGCGATACCGCCTGCGTGGTTACGCCCACGGCGCGTCCAAGCTCCTCCTGTTTTAAGCCTGCCTGCTTGCGAAGCTGTCCAATTCGCTCCCCGATTTTTGTATATGGACTACTCGTATATGGATTCTTCTCAGTTCCATTTCGGACTCCATTGCTGTTGCTCATCCTATTCTCCTCCTCTGCGTCTTTCCTTTCTTGTCTCAACGGATGGTTGTATTATAGCTTACGCAATACTTGAATTCAATGCAGGTGTTTTTGTCAAAAATCAAGTGGTAGTTGAATCACTACAGTTCATATTCAATACTTAAATTAGCGGCGGAAAAGCATCCCGTGGACGATAACTTAGCAATCGCGTACCTTGATATCACCAGATATGGTAGACACCTTTAACTTACTGTCAGGCTCACCAAAGCGCTCCTGCACTTTTTTCTTTCCCTTACTGTTAATTCCTCCGCAAACAGCAGAAACATCACCACTCGTACTGGAAAGCGCTATTTCGAGTCCAATTTCTCCAATGTAGCGAACGTTTACATCACCGCTGGTACTCGAAACTACAGCATCTACCTGATTTCCAATCGTCACTTTACAATCACCGCTTGTACTCTTTGCTCTGCACTGCGCGCTCTTATCAAATTCGGCCTTTATGTCTCCGCTTATACTCACAACGTCCATCTTGTCTGCCTTGCATGCGATCACATTCACATCGCCGCTGATGCTTGATGCAAAAAGTTCATCTGCCTGACAATCTTCCACTCCTACGTCACCGCTTCCAGTATGAATCAATAAAGTCTTTGCGCTGCTGTTATTTGTTTTTATATCACCGCTCTTTGAATTAAGTTCACACTGCGTTGTATTAAGTTGATCCACAGAAATATCACCACTCACTGCTTCTACTAGAAAACTCCCACTAGATATGTCATTTGCGACGATATCGCCACTTATACTCTTTACCTTAATTTTTTCAAACCGCTCTGGCACTGCAACATGAATAACAATTCCTGCTGAATATTTCCCCACCTTAAGGCCAAATAAACGTGAGGCAGCATAAGAAACACTTATCCCTGCTTTCTTTTCCTGCTGAATCGAAAGTGTTCCAACAGACGCACTGACACGAAGCGTCTCTTTTAATGCCTCCATATCATCTGCAAGCCCACCAGTTACAGACAGCTCTACATCATTTGTACTGCTCTTTTTGATTTCAATATCGGCATCTGTGAGCTGAGCATTGACACGCTGAATGCCTGGATAAAAACGATTATAAATATCAGAATTACCCACTGTGTCCGAATTTGAATTGACATTTATTGTCATAGCAGCCGGATTTTCATCTAAGAATGCCTGACGGATTTCCTCGACATTTCCAAGCTCTTCACAAATTTCCTCTTCACTCTTTCCGTTTTCCATACCTTCCTTAAAATGATTCTCATAATCACTGAGAATATCCGTCAACAATTCCTCATCCATCCCTGCAAATGCATTGCGCAGCTGTGCAAAAAATTCGTCCTTTTTCATAATATTTTCCACCTTTCTTCATACTCAGCATCGTATATTAACTCGGCTGCTATTTTCCATTTAATTACTTTCTTTGCTCACTATCAGCCGCTCAACTGCTGCCGTGAAATCAAACCATTCTTTCTTTAACTGTTCCTGATAGGCCCAGCCCTTCACCGTGAGGTGATAATACTTTCTAGCTGGTCCTTCCCCTGCCTCGACAAGATATGTCTCCACATATTCCTCATCCCTCAATCTCTTTAAGATCAAATACAGCGTACCTGCCGCCAGCTTCATCTCCTTTGAAATATTTTCAGTAAGCTCATAGCCGTACTGGTCACGAAGCGCCAGCTGCGACAGCACGCACAACTCAAGCGCTCCTTTTTTAAACTGAGCATTCATGCTCACACCTCCTTCTTTTTTCCTGTTAGCTGCATCATATCACATACTATTCTATATTGCAATATAGTATATAAAAAAATTTAGTGTTTTTTTGACAACAAAAAGCCCACGGTTTTTACCGTGGGCATATGTCAATTCATTACTTCATAACCATCTCTTCGTCACTCGGCAGTTCCTTTGCGAGTTTCGATGGTTTTTCCAGATACCAGTATGCAACAGATGTGTAATCATCGTAGCGTGGTCCTGTCCATCCAAGATTATCAATTGTCATCTTGAAATTCTTAGAGAAATACACCGGATCCTTCTCATGGAAGCGATACAGCAAGAAGCGCTGCTGTCCATTATAAAATTCACGATTGTCACCCATGATAGCAAAAAGTCCTGTATACATTCCGCTAAATGTCTGGTAACGATTCAAAATGATATCATTTCCAAAACCGTATGAACCGCAGAAATAATCCTCTGTTCCAGTATAATTCATGCTTGGATACTGGTCATCGTCAATATACATCTTTGCTTCGCCCTCTACCCAACAGGTGTTGTTTCCATTCATACCTGTTGCGAGTGTCACACCTGCAAAGCAGCCTCTGCCTTCAATTCCATCAATAATTGTATATGCGCGTCCTTTCGTAACTGGATGCTCCTGACGATATGCAGCATGGAAATAGCCTGCATCCTGAGGAATCTCGCCGTACCAGCCTGAGATCATATAGTACAGCGTTTCTTCCTTCTTGCTGCGGTTCTCCATAGTGATGCGGCAGTGCTTTGCAAATGGCATCTCCCAGTAGCTGTTAAAGCCACGTCCTGGTGCCGTGAGAATTTTCGCTGAATTTAAAACAATGTAGTTGCCGTCGCGATCCTTGAAATTTTCATCATATGCACATCCAAAAAATGCAGAAATCGGTGCTTCAACAGACGGAAACTCCTCATTCTCCCAGTAAATACGCATAACAAAGCTATGGCCAACATATCCGGTAAACCAAATATGTGTAATCATGCCAGGACCATCTGTATCACACAGCGTAACAGTCTCTCCCGGAGCAATCTGAATACACGGACTTAATTTCTCACAGTCCTTACCCTTTGTACCACCATTTTTTTGTCCAGTCGGGTTTTCAGCTGAAAAGCCAAAGCTTTGGCGATTCTTAATTCTGTATAATTTCATAAATTTTGCATCCTCGCTTTCTGATTATTGTTTTTTGATTATTATTTTTTCATTACTGCTTCAATCTCTGCACGATCTGGCATTACGCGAAGCGCACCTTTTCTCGTTGTGATTCTGGCTGCTGCTGCATTTGCAAATGTCAGCATCTTAGTAAGATCAGCCTCTGTAAGATCCTTCAAGCCATGTTCACAAATATAGTGCAGTACACAGCCGCAGAAGGTATCACCTGCACCTGTTGTCTCAATGGTATTTTTCTGCAAAAATGGCTTTACTTCTACAATCTTATCTTCATAATAGGCACGGCTTCCTTCCTTACCCATAGATACAAGAATAAGCGGAATATTGTAGCGCTCACGAATCCAGTTTACACCGTCTGTATAATCTTCTTTTCCGGTAAGCCACTGGATCTCATTATCAGAGATTTTTAAAATGTTGCAGTGACTAAGACCATAAAGTATCTGCTCTTTTGCATCATCTAAAGACTTCCACAGCGGCGGGCGAAGATTCGGATCAAAGGAAATAAGCGCATTTGCTTCTTCTGCAATAGAGATTGCCTTTTTTGTTGCAGCGCGTACACCATCATGCGTCATGGACAATGTTCCAAAATGGAAGATTTTAGAGTTCTTGATCAGCTCTGTAGGAATCTCATCTTCATTTAACATCATATCAGCACCCGGATTACGGTAGAAAGAAAAGTCGCGATCACCGTCTGGATATGTGTGAACCATTGCCAGTGTTGTGTGAATTTCAGGATCACTTAAAAGTCCAGTTGAATCAATGCCTACTTCTGTGATGGCTTCTCTTAACTGCTTTCCAAAGAAGTCATCTCCTACTTTTCCAATAAATGCGGTTTTGTGTCCAAGCTTTGTCAGCATCGCAAGCACATTGCATGGTGCACCGCCCGGATTAGCCTCAAAAAGTGGATTTCCCTGTGCACTTTTTCCATTTTCTGTAAAATCAATTAAAAGCTCGCCAAGTGCTGTTACATCATATGTTTTCTCACTCATATCCGTTTCCATGCCTTTCTATTATTCAATATCGTACTTTGTAATATCCAGCTTTACTGCTCCATCTGCCACGAACGAAATACCATTTGCCGCAGTATCTGTCGTAAAGGTTACGCTCATCACCTGCTCACCATCGTTTGCAAATACTTCTGCACTGAAACGATCAATCACAACACGAAGCTTAAGCACACCGCCGTTATCTTTTACCTTACATGAACGCTTGTGGATCATCGCAATTCTGGAATCAGAGTAGCTTCTGTCAAGCTCAAGCTCTGACTCACGCGGACGGTAGCGAAGTGCTGTGTAATGCTTGTCATCCTGTGCAAAGCGCATCTCAAACATATAGTAACTGCCATCCTTGCTTTCAGGTGTAATCGTAAGTTCAACATCAGCCACACGACCTTCAATGCCTTCAAGCTTTACTGTCTCTAAACCTGATACACACACACCATTGTGTGAAACTGGATTTTTGCGTAATGCGTCAAATTCCTTTGTCGGACGCTGAATCAGCTTTCCATCAACAATCGACAGCTCTCTTGGCAGTGCCATCTGACCAAACCACGGCTCAGTCTCTGCATGCTGGTTAACAAATGCCCAGTTCTGCATCCATCCAATCATGACTCTTCTGCCATCTGGTGTCTGTGTAGACTGAGGTGCATAAAAATCAATGCCGTAATCAACAGACTGTGCATGCTCACATGTAAAGGTTCCTGTCTCATCGTCATAAGTTCCGATCTGGCAAACAACGCCGTGACCATTTGGATATTCGAGTCCTTCTGCCTCCATCTCCATCGGGCTTACAATCAAAACTGCCTTTCCATCCAGCTCAAACAGATCCGGACACTCCCACATCTTTCCGAACCTTCCATTATTCTGTGTCAGAATACTCTTAAAGTTCCATGAGAAGCCATCCTTGCTTTCAAACAAAACTGCACGTCCATCTCCCTTGTTATCACAGTTTACCATCACACAGCGATAGCTTCCGTCTGCTGCCTTCCATGCCTTCGGATCTCTAAAATCAAATCTGTTTGAATCACTTGGCAGCTGTTTTGCTGTCATAACAGGATTATTTTCGCACTTTTCATAATTTACGCCATCACCAACTGCCACGCACTGCTGCTGCACACCACGCATTGTTCCGTCTGGCTGTTTTTCAGATAATACACCAGTATACACAAGAAGCTGACGTCCATCAGAAAGCTCCACTGCACTTCCTGAGAAGCAGCCGCCGCCGTTTTCATACGGTTCATCTGGTGCAAGTGCTGTAGGAAGATAATTCCAGTGCAGCAGATCCTCGCTCACTGCATGACCCCAATGCATCGGTCCCCAGAATGGACGATATGGGTAATACTGATAGAACATATGATATTTTCCATTATAATAAGAAAAACCATTTGGATCATTCATCCAGCCAACTCGCGGTGTCAGATGAAACACCGGTCTCATCAGTGGTGTGATCTTCTTCTCGTTCTCTGCTTCATAAGCTCTTGCCTTTTCTAATTTTTCGCTGATCATATTTCCTCCCTTTTGCTGTCTTTATTATTATTATTAAATTCGTTTGCGCACCTATCTTACACTGTAAGTATATACGCGAAATGCCATTTATGTCAACCGCTTAACACACTGGCAAAACAGCAAATTTTTATATTGTTTTTTGTACTATTTGCACAATACAGGGTTTAAAACAATATGCAGAACTATTCCTTATGCTGTATAAGTTTTCCATGAATTTTTTTTAAATTTTTCTTAACTATTTGACTTTCTGCGTCTGTCTTTGTAATATGGAATTTAAAAGCGGATTGCAATGTCCGCTTTACATCTAATTTTATTTCTGGGAGGAACTTTATGCTTAAATGGTTTATGCTAACTATCTATATAATCCTCTGCGGCTACGTTATGTGGTCATTTTGCAGATGGACAAAAAAGATATCTCTTCCAAAGCGCCGCGCCTTTAACTTTATTGTGTGCGGACTAATATTAATCTTTGCTGCCAGCATTTTTTTAGGGAAATTTCTTCCTGAAAATGATTATCAGCTCTTGATTTTGCGATTCAGCAATTATTGGATTGGCTTCTTAATTTATCTGATTTTCTTTATTCTCACAGCTGATCTTTTCTTGCTGCTTCTAAAGCTTGCTTCACGTTATATAAAATCAAGCAAGCATCTTTTGTCTTCTGTATTTCTTCGCACTATACTTGGCTTTCTTGTCATTTTACTTAGTATCAGCTTTACCGTATATGGATGCTTTCACGCAAAGATGCTGACTACCGCCCACTATAAAGCCACTATTCAAAAAAGTGCCGGCAATCTGACAGATTTACGAATGATTTTACTTGGAGATTTTCATCTTGGCTACAGTGTTGGCTGCTCCCAGATTGAGGACATGGTTAATACAATTAATTCCGAGAATGCTGATATTGTTGTGATTGCAGGAGATATTTTTGATAATAATTTCGATGCACTTGATAATCCAGAGCGTCTTGAAATGCTCCTGTCACAGATAAACAGCACTTACGGAGCATATGCCGTATTTGGAAACCATGATGTGACAGAGACATTGATTGCCGGTTTTCCAATTTCTTCAAAAAATGCACCGCGCGATCCGCGCATGTATGAATTTCTTGAAAAAAGTAATATTAGCGTGCTTGAGGATGAGACAGCAATAATAGACAACAGCTTTTATCTTACTGGACGTCTTGATGAAAAACGCACCGGAAATGGAACAAAAAAACGTGCTTCTCTTGATGAACTCACAAAGAATCTTGATCCATCTATGCCGCTTTTTGTGATAAGCCATGAACCTGATCATCTGTCTGATTACAATGCGCACGGTGTTGATATAGTTCTTTCTGGTCACACACATGCCGGCCAGTTTTTCCCACTGACGATTGTTCAACCGTTTGTGTGGGAAAATTACTGGGGCATGAAAATGATTGACAGCATGTACAGCTTTGTCACTTCCGGCATTGGTGTCTACGGACCCGACATTCGTGTTGGAACAAATAGCGAGGTCATGGTAATTGATGTTCATTTTGAATAAAAAATCATTTGCTATTTCCTCCTATGTATACTATGATGGATGTTAAGTATACACAGGAGGATTTTTTTATGTCGGCAGAATTTCTTGATTTTATTCTTGAAGTGGTCATTTCATATCTTGTTCCCATCCTAGAACTGATCGGCGTCTTTATTGTCGCCTATGGAACGATAAAATCATTTATCAAATTTATACGTTCCGGTCTAAATTCCGATGATACAAGAGTAAAGATTGATCTGGCTGAAACACTGGCACTGTCTCTGGAATTTAAAATGGCAGGAGAGATTTTAAAAACAGTTGTCTCCCATACAATTGAGGAACTGAGTATTCTTGGAGCCGTAATTGTACTGCGTGCGCTTTTAACATTCCTGATCCATTGGGAACTGAAAATGGAACGCCAGACAGAGCATGCCGAGCACGAACATGCAAAACTTCAGGAAAAGACAAAAGAAAAAAAGTAGAAAAAAGCTCCCTTAGCTTCTTTTGAAGCTAGGAGAGCTTTTTCTAATTTATTCGCTGATTATTTCTACATCAATCTGTCCATAATATGGGCTGTCCTCATCCTGCAGTACGACTACTGTCTCCACATGATCAAGCTGCATCAGCTGCAGTTTATTTTGTTCTTCATCTGTGTATCCATCTGGCACTTCCTTTGGAACTGTCAGAGTAAACTGATATTGTGTGCTTCCATCTGTAAGAACAGTGGATGTTATCGTAAGCACAGCTTTCACTTCAAATAAAAACGATTTTAAGCTCGGTGCTGCTGCGCGCAAAATGACATTCCTTCGTTCAATCTTTGCCTCTTGTACCGGCGCTGGTGATTCCTCCTCCATAGTCTGCTGTATCTCTGGCAGTGATGTTTCTGACTGCTGCATCGGCGTTTCTATGACTTGTTCTAGTGTTGTGCTTTCTGCTGCAGACGTTGGCACTGTTTCTGATGATGGCAAAAGTGTTGTCGCTTCTGGTGTTTGCAGTGGTGTTGTACTTTCCTGCTCCTGTGTCTGCGTTGTTTCTTCTGAGGATATGCTTTCTTTAGAAGTCGCCTCTATAGTTGTGGAAGGCTCACTAGACGCACTTTCTGTTGTTGCCTTCTCACTTGAAGTTTCTTCGATTGAAGAAACTTCGACAGAGCTTTCTTCGGTAGATTTTTCTTCTGTCGATTCTTCCTCAGTAGTTTCTTCCTCTTCTGCTTCACAAACTGTCAGTTTCTCCAGCAAACTGCTTCCATATGATGCTTCCCATGCAGCAGGATCCTTTATCCAATCCTCTGCCCTCCAATAAAAGGTAAGCGCTGTCGTCTGACCGTCTTGTCTGCTAAAGAAAAGTGTAGCATCAAAACCTGATGCCTTTTCCCAGTCGCTGTTTAAGCTCCAGGAAATTTCATTTGTCTTTGCTAAAATCTCTGACACAGGCTGATTACTTTGATCTAAAATCGGATAAGCTTTATCTTTCTCACCTGCCAAACCAGTAAACTTTGGTGCTGTCAAATGACCAAGGCTTGTGTTTTTTGAAAGTACAAATGTCTTATTATCACCGTCATGTACGTTTGCGCTAACCTTTGACCAATCGCTTAGGCCAATCTCATCCATTGATGCAAAGCAAATGGAAAGGTCGTATAAAAGATATGGCTCGTTTCCATTGACCTGCTCAGCATACGGCACTGCATAGCCGTCTTCCGGCAGATAGACACTGTATTTCTTTTGAACACCATCTGTATCATATTTCCAATAAACAGGAAGCAAACGATATGTGCATGTTCGTTTTCCTTCTCTTGTAACACGCTGCTGCATAGTCTGAACAAGATATTCACTCGTTCCAGTTCCTTGTGCAAAACAATATGCAAAACCTGTATTGTCGCATTGTTCTACATTGGCATCAGAAAAAGTATCTTCCATCTTTTCTTTTTCTTTCTGCGTCTTTTTAAATTCATCTGTACCTTTATCACGATAAAGGCTTGTCACATCTGAATCTAACCATTGTTTTTGTTCGCCCTCTGCAGTCGTCGTCTCTGCAAGTGCCTGCACACTCATTACAGCACAGTCTGAGTCTGTTATGTAATCCTCTCCAAGCGGTGCTGCCCCATCTGTCACAAACACTTCAAATCGTGCAGAAAGAAGATCTCCATTTTCATCTGTCGTGTTTGTCTGCTTTAGCCATGCATATACAAGCACCTTTTCCTGCTTACTTTCACATGAAACATAATATGGAATAAGATATGTATAGATACCATTTGAACGGTCTGTATACATCTCATATACACCGATAAGACCACCCTGTGTATCATTTTGTTCCATCGTGTAGCCGCCCGACTTTGTTGAAAGCATACTGCGCACATAAAAGCCTGCCTGACTGTCATCCTTTACAATTTCAAATGAAAAGGCATCGCGATAAAAAAGTGTATCTCTTGTCATTTGCTTTGATTTGAGCAGTGACAGCACATTGATCTTATAGCCTGCACATCCTTCTTCATTCGCATCCACGTCAAAATAAATGCTTCCCTGCCATGCAGATGCCTTTCTTCCAGAATCTTTCCAGTTTTCATTTTCATCCAGATCAAAAATCGGATACAAAAATTCCTGCTTTTTGTCTGAAACAAAAAGCTCTGGTGCTGCAAGAGGTTCTGGCTCTGGAGGTGTCTCTGAATCAGACTCACTTTCTGATTCAGATTCACTTTCTGATTCTGATTCGCTTTCTGATTCTGATTCGCTTTCTGATTCTGACTCAGTCTCTGATGGCTTTTCAGATTCGCTTTCTGATTCACTTTCCGTCTCAGTCTCTGGCTCTGATTCGTATTCTTTAATACGCACAGAAAGTGTACTTGTTGATGGTCTGCTTATTGTAAAGCCATTTTTGTCTGTAATGCCTTCTCGTTTTACCTGCACAGTCAGGCTTACACAGTCTTCTGGCACACTGACATTACACGAATATGAAGTTTCTTCATCAGAAGCGATCTCTTCCTTTGATAATAGAAGCATCTCCTCGTTTGTCTTTAATAAAGCTGTAACGTTAACTTCATATGATGTGCCCTCATACTTTGGTTTATCATTTTCAGCATCCCACATGACAAGCGCGCCATTTGAAGCATCAATCTCATCATCATCTGTTGTCTTTTTATTTACGCTAATCAATACAGGAAGTGTAATTTCACTTTCTTCTTGTGTGAGTTCATAGCGCCAAACACCGTACAGACTCTGATTGGATGATGAGTGCTGCATTAATGCGCTGTTTTTCAAAAGAGGTGAATAATAAAGTCTGTAGCCATCATCTTCTGCTAAAATCGCATAGCCATCCATAACTTTTCCTGACTGAATCAGACTGTCGCATGATGAAAAAGCAGAATCTTCTGGTGTAGCCAAAACTCCATCATTTGTCACTCGCGCTGCAAGAAGCTCTGATGCACTCCAGCTTTCGCTTTCATTTGCCTGACACACAATATGACCTAGCTCAACCTGACCTGACATTAAGGTAACAGGATATGCAACAACTGTCATTTCAGTACATTCAGCTGTATCAAAATGCACCTGCTCCATCTTGTCTGTGCTGCATTTCTTTATTGCTGCCTGATACTGAACCGGCACCTGAAGTTCTTCATCAACGGCCTCTAACGCTGTTTGAATCTCCATTTCCTTCTTTTGTGCATGACCTGCCAAAATCTGATATAAAGATGCATCTTCATTTTTAAAACCAGAATACATTCTGTCTGGCTTTAGTGAAGCATCAAATACTGCTTCGTTTTCACATACAGTATTTGCACTCAGCACATCAAATGTTTTTTCTGAATAGGTAGAACTCTTATAACCCATACACGACACGCGGCAATTAATAGTAATCGCCTCTTCACTTGTAACTGCAATATGTCCTGTCTCTTCCCATCCAAATTTTACAGATGATGATTGTCTTTTTTCTTCATCTGAATCGGCTGATGAATACGTCGCAGTCACTGTTAACTCTCTGTCACCAGCAGTAATTGACGTAAAATCATCCTTGTTGTCAATTACTATCTCATACAGCGCTGTCTTATCCTCGTCATCTGACACACTAGTGTTTTCGCTGCAAAGCCTCAGATGATATGACAAAGCTGGCAGCTGTATTCTTTCGTCTGCAGCCTGTGCAGTACTCCACTCAGACGTACCCTCTTCATTGACGGCTCTTACATGAAATACAACAGCGTCAACCTTTTGTCCTTCTAATTCATCTGGCAGTTCTAAGAAATTATCTGTTATCTCTCCACTCTTACTTCCAATCTTAATCCTCTTTAAAAGACCGTTTTCCAGAACAGGCTGATTATTACTGTCTCTTTCATATGTTTCATACTCAGCTTCATACTCATAGTATTTGGCAAAAAGACCTGGCAAAAAACGAATCATCCATGATCCGTTCTCCTTTGCAAACGTAATTCCGCCTGGAATACCAGGCTCTGGCTGCGTCTTATCAAATACTGTAAGGTCTGTCAGTTCACTGCTTAACTTTTCCCATACACGTATACGTATATTTTCGCTGTCCTCATCTGTCTTTGCTTCTTCTGTATTTAGAAGAAGAGGTGAGACAGACAAGCTTCCTGCAAAAGCTGCCCACTTTGTGTAAATTTCTGCCTGATCTTCTTCTGTAAGTTCACCTTCTTTATAAACATACAGCGCAGTTCCGATACCTGGTGTTTTTTGCTCATTTTCTGACTCATCACCATCTTCATTTTTTTGATTTTCTTTTTGGTCTTCCTGGTCTTCGTTATTGTTCGAATCATCTGATTCGCAGGCGACCTTTACGCCTTCCGTGTTCCAGCTTCCTGCTGCCTCGATGCTTCCTAGTGCCACATCACATCCGTCTGTCGCACCTGTCACTATAATTTTGAGCGCAGTTGCCTCTATCCCGTCTGGTGCTTTCACAGAAACTGTACCACCATCATCAGCGTCCTTGCCTGCCGCCTGCAAATCTGCGGCAAGTTCCTTCCAGACACCGTCCTCTGCATCTGCGTACAGCACATCAAACTTATATGTCCCTTCCTTAAGCCATGTAAGAGTCACATCGGACAGCTTGCATGTGCCATTCAAAAAAGCCGTATAAATAGGACAGCGCTGCTCTTTTATATCAAATGAGGATGATGAAAAAACTGGAACATCTTCCGACTGATGTTTAATCAGATTTTCAAGCTGTTTTTCTGATGCTTTCACAAAAGGATACTCTCTGTAAGAGCCATTTGCATCTGTCTCGCCTATTGTAAGTGAAATATCACGTATATCAGCTAACAGCGCATCTTCAAGTTCTTCTCCTCCTGATATGAAATACAGGCAGTTTTCACTTTCATTTGCATCTGCTGCAATTGGATAAACGTTTTCACTCACGCCGACACAATCAGTCAGATTGGCTGTTAAATTACTCGTAATGCCATATGACTCGTTGTCAGAGGAAATTATCGGTGCATAATTCTGACAGCGCATCAGCACCAGATTTTCACATTCTGCTGTTGTGATTCCTGCTGCCACAGCTGCCTCTATTACTCCTGTGTTAACACAGTCTTCCAATAAAACTTTTTCTTTTGTCTGTGCCACAATTCCTGCGGCTGTCCCGTCTGCCGTAACCTTTGCATGATTGACAAGCTTTGAAAGCGTCTCGTCTTCCTCTTTCATTGGAAGTGATGCTGCAAAAATACCTGCTGCAAAATCCTTTGCTTCAATACTTCCTGCAACTGTCAGATTTTCCAGTGTTCCGCCGTTATAAGCACAAACTGCAGCCGTATTCTGATCACCAGTAACTGACACATGATCAATGCAAAGATCATGAATCGTACCTAAATTTTCCAGTACAAATGCGGTACCAGCGCCCTGCGGATACCAGCGGTTTGAACTTCCTGTTCCTGCATTTGCTGTATCTGACAATGTAAGATAATCAATCGTGTAAACTTCATCACAGTCCTTAGAGCCAAGACTGCTGCCTTCTCTAAGCTGTGTAATCATAGGAAATGCTGTGTCTGCCTCTTTTACCGGAAGTCCATTTCGATAGACCATTCCCTTCGCCAAAATTGAATCCGACTCTTGCAATGTCTCATCAATCTCACCATCATCTTCTTTTTCATAGCCCCAGGCAAAGTCTCTTGAAACAATATATGTATTTTCGTTTTTTTCATCTTCCTCTGCTGCATAGACAGCTGCATCCGTAATCATTTCTGCAAAACGGATGTTATAAAGATGTCTTGCATTTTGAATTTCATACGACGTACCATCTTCTTCATTAGTATCTTCGCCGTCCTCACGTGCAAAATACATAAGCTCAGAATTGCTTTGTCTGCGCCCTGTAATTTGATAGCCTGATCCGCCGCCCTGCACGATACAGCTGATTTCATCAACACCATATCGTTCCAGTCCAAAACGATGCAGACTAAGCGTATCCATAAGCTCATCTGGCTCGCCTGTTCTTCTGTATGTCTCATAGGCAGCCTGTGTTGCGCTTAAATCAACTGCATCAAGCACTAGCGTGACATTCAGCTCCTCATCTATATATGCAAGAAATGGATATGTGCCAAGCTTTTCTTCTTTTTTGCCTGCAAAGCTCGTCACTTCTGCAGCAACCACCTTTAACTCATCCTCTGCCGACTCAGATGGTATACTGTAATAATAGCCTTCTTCTGTTTTCTGTCCGCTTAAAGATGCGTTATTAAAAGAAATCTCAAGAAGCTCCTCATTCGTCTTTGCATCACATATCATCACCTGATAATTCATCAGGGAAACTGCCGTCTCTCCCTCTGAAAGCTTCCATGTCAGATTAAGAGTCTCTTCATTATGTAATGATGCATTTAAAACCTTAACTTTAGTTGCTGTATCAGCTGCCTTTGACAAGGAGTCTGCTCCATAATAGCCAAAGCAAAGACCTGTAGAATTGTCACTTCCGCTTCCCTTTCTGTTTTCTTTGGAGCGGTTTACAATATTTGCCATCGTGCTTGTACAGCCTGTGTAGGAAAGTGCTTTTGCGCGATCGCTATACAAAACAGAGTAGACAAGTCCGTCTCGTGCATCAAACTCTACGCTCACACAGCCATTTGCAAGCAGCGTTTTGTCATAAAGGTAAGCATCAAAAATATCATACAAAAGCGTATGTGAAGCATCAGCACTGCCATTTTTGTATGCTTTATAATCAGCTGGCGTTCCTGTCACATAGTACAAGTTCGAGGTAGTCTGTCCATCATCGTTTTTCCAGATCGCTGATACATTTACTACTTGTCCGTTTTCATCTGTGACCGGAATCAATAATTGATTTTGTTTTACAATTGCCTGTGCAGAGGTTTGTGCTTCCTTATCAAACGCCTCAAGATGCTTATCAGTGCTATACTGTGTCATACCTGACTGCGCCGCTAAAAACAGCGTACGGGCATAGTGCTCCTGACGCTGCCATACCGACCACTTCTGGTAATAAAAAATGCCTGCTGCCGATGCGCCAAGCAATATGCCAACAAGCACCATCGTCACCATAAGCTCTACCAGTGTAAAGCCTCCCTTGCTTTCTTTGATTCGCTGTAAGATATTTCTGATCAAAGTCAAACCTCCCAAGCTGTCTTATCATTTAAATTTGCTGCTTAAAATATACACTGCTCCAGCTCTCTTTTATCCTGTGCATATTTGAGCGCTGTTTTTTTCTCAATCAGCCCACGTGAAACAAGCTTTGCCAGATCATAGTCAAGCGTATGCATACCTGCTGCCGCACCTGACTGCATTACGCTTCCAAGCTGATGTGTTTTTCCTTCGCGTATCTGACTTAGCACTGCATCTGTTCCTGTTAGAACTTCCGTTGCCGCTATTCGGCCGCCGTCTATAAGCGGAACCAGGCACTGCGTCACAACACCTTTTAATACGCCTGCCAGCTGAATACGAATCTGGTTTTGTGCCTGAACAGGACACACATCTATAATACGGTCTACTGTCTTAGCTGCCCCTGTCGTATGAAGTGTTGACAACACAAGATGGCCAGTCTCTGCTGCCGTGACAGCTGCTGAAATCGTCTCGTAATCACGCATCTCTCCGACAAGAATGACATCTGGATCCTCTCTAAGTGCAGAGCGAAGTGCTCCCGCAAAGGAACAAACGTCCTTGCCCACCTCTCTTTGATGAATCACAGCCTGATCCTGTTCGTACACATATTCAATCGGATCTTCAATCGTTAAAATATGATCTGCACGCGTGTGATTTATGTAATCAACCATTGCCGCAAGCGTTGTTGACTTTCCTGAACCAGTAGGTCCTGTCACTAAAATCAATCCTCGTGGCTCATTTGCAAGATTTTGAAGTACTGGCGGCAGATGAAGCTGCGAGAGTGTAGGCACCTTTGCATTAAGCAGACGAATTGCTGCCGCAAGGCGTCCCTGCTGACAAAATACATTAACTCTCTGGCGGTTTCCATCTGATGTTTCAAGTGCAAAATCTGCATCCTCTCCACGCCAGATGCTTTCCTGTCTTTCTTTCGTAAGAAGAGACAAAATAAGATTTCTCGTCATCTCATCTGACAGCTCTAAGTCACTCTTTATGAGCTTTCCATCAATGCGAAGATACACTGCCTGTCCTTCGCTTATATGAATATCAGAGGCACGCTGACTTCTTGCCTCACGTATCATTTTCTCTATCATATGCAGCTCCTTCGTTAAATATAGTATGCCACCTTCTTAAGCTCCTCGACAGTCGTTGTACCATCCGCTACAAGCTTAAGAGCCTCATCAGTTAACGACTCCATGCCAAGATAATGCGTCGCATAGCTTCTAAGCTCATCCATAGGAGTTCTCTGTGTAATCATTCTTCGCATCTGATTATCCACGCAGAGAATCTCATGGATTGCACGTCTTCCGACATATCCAGTATGGCTGCAGCTGTTGCATCCCTGCGCGCGGCGTACACGCTTAATCTTTGGCCCGATAAAAGCCTTTTCCTGCTCTGTCGGCTCATCCCAGTAACCACACTCCGGGCAGACAACACGTACAAGACGCTGCGCCACTAGACCGACAAGTGAGTTTGCAACCATATATGGCTCAACGCCCATATCAATCAGACGAATAATTGACGACACTGCATCATTTGTATGAAGTGTTGAAAATACGAGATGACCCGTGATTGCAGCACGTACTGAAATGGATGCCGTCTCCTCGTCTCTTGTCTCTCCAACCATAATGATATCCGGGTCTTGACGAAGAAGAGAACGCAGTCCGCGCTCAAATGTCAATCCTGCAACAGTATTTACCTGACACTGATTGACACGCGGAATATTCCACTCTACAGGATCCTCAATTGTTGCGATATTTACCTTGCGGTTGCTGAGCTTTTGAAGTGCCATATAAAGTGTTGTTGTTTTTCCGGAACCTGTAGGGCCTGTAATATAGATCATGCCATTTGGTGCCTCAAGCATTTTGCTAAACTGTTCAAAATGCGCCTGATTCATGCCAAAGGTCTCGGCATCCGCCACCATATTTCCAGAAGCTAAAAGACGAAGCACGGCCTTTTCTCCAAATACAGTTGGAATCACTGATGTACGAATATTGACATCGCGGTTTGCGATTCTTGTCCGAAAATGACCGTCCTGCGGAAGCCTTTTCTCTGCAATATCCATCTGGCCTAAAATCTTTACGCGGGCAATCAGATTTTGATGAAGGCTCTTTTGCAGCACAACATAATCAAGAAGCTGACCATCTACACGTATTCTGACAGATGTTTTTTCCTCAAACGGCTCAATATGAATATCAGATGCATTCATGCTAAATGCACGTGCAAGCAAGTTGTCAAGAAGCTTAATAACAGGTGCATCAGAATCTCCCTCATCAGCATCAACCTCAAGTGCCTGCTCACGTTCTCTTGCCATCTCATTTGCTGAGCTTGCGGCCTTTTTTGCCTCGATTTCTGAATAATAGTATTCAATTGCCTGATTTAAAGGTGAAAGCTCTGTCAGCCAGATTTCAAGGTTCATGCCAGTAGTCTGGCGAATATCCTCAATTCCATAGTAATCAAGAGGATCATTTAATACAATTGTAAGATTATTATCCTGATACTGCACAGCAAGCATATGATATTTCTTTGCCAGCTGGACTGGTATCATTGCTACCGCCTCTGTCTGCACCATAACACGGTCAATCTTAACATAGCGCTGTCCAAGACGCGCTGAAAGTGCTTCTAACTGCTGGTGCTCTGTGATAAAGCCAAGCTTAATCAATGCCTCACCAAGACGAATGCCTTTATTATTTTTCTGATACTCCAGTGCCTCATCAAGCTCGTCCTGATTGATGTAGCCGGCCTGAAGCAACACATCACCAATTCGTATATTTTTTTCATTTGCCATCGCTGCTGCCTCGTGTCATATAAATCATCATGCTGACCTCCAGACGCTTCCCTGCCTGAAGAACATCCTGTCCATTATTTGTTGTCTTAACTGCTGCATCACTTATTGAAAAAGATACTATTCTGACCCCTTCCTTTTCTGAAAGCTGATCTAAAACTGCAAGTGCCTGCTTTTTTGTACCTATCGCCGTATAATCTGCCTGAGCACTGTAGACATATTCTGTCTTTGTATCTATCTCATCTTTCTTTGAGTCTGCAGATGCATTCGTATCTGTCTGTGTCTGTTTGGCCTGTTCATTTTTCTTCAAAAGTGCCATACGTTCACTTAAACTGTAAGGTGTAATCTCATCAAGCTGTCCGGCGCGAAGCGTCGAATCCTGCATAATCATACCCTCACTCACAAACACATCTGTCAGATAACGATTAAGCTCCTCATTAGTCTGATATGGAAAGAAATGACTTTCTAATTCTGCCAGCTGCTGTTTTTGCTCCTCATCTCGTTTTTCATCTACCGGAAGAGCCGCTATATGTACCTGCATCTGAAGCTGTTGCATTTCTAATGCCTCTTGCTGCCCTTCTAGCTTATCAAGGCAATCCATCTGCGGCTTCACACCAAACCAGTAAAAGCAAAAAACTGCGGCACAGACTGCCAGACCTGCTAATAACTTTTTATCTCGTTTTGTCACTGTAAAATCAATTTTCATCTGCGGCCTGCCTTCCTGCATGTTCGCTTAAAATACATACAACCTTCACGGTATAGCCATCCTGTGCCTGATTCTGCGTATATCCTGTAAAATAGACGCCCTGGAAAATATCAAGTGTCTTCCAGATCTCAATAACTTCTGAAACATCGGTAACTTCTGGTGCCACTGCATCAAACTGCAGCTCTCCTGTTGCACAATCGTATCCTGTTATTGTAATTAATACTTTATCTGGACAGCAATCCTCAAGCGTTTTGAACACATCGCTTGTCACTAGAGGATAGGAATATATATTGGCTTTTGCATTTTCCATATCAGAAATCATATTGTCCTGCTTTTTAACCTGATCTCCAAGCTTTTGTGCACTCTTATCAGCTGCCTGATTCGTTTCATCCTCTAAAAACGCTTCCAGCTCGGCAATTGTTTTTTGATATTCTTTTTCACTATGCTTTAAAACACCAATCACATGTCCGGCTGCCAGAACTGCTGCTATCACAAGCACCGCCGTTATTCTTTGCTTCTTTCTTCTTTTTAGCTGCTCTGGACCATTTAACAGCCGATAGTAAAAATCAATCCTTCTATCTGGAATCGCTTTTATCTTTCTTATCTTTTCTGTCTGATGCTTCTTCATTTTCTCCACCTTTCGCAGCTTTTACAAAAGCAGATTTCCGATTCCATAAATGTAAGATGCCGGCTCTGCGTTAATTTCTCCGTGATCACTGACTGCCGTTTTTACAAATGAAATGCCTTTAATCATGCCTGGTGCCTTCGCCCTGATGCCATACTCCTGCATATGTGTATCAAGCTCTTTTACCACGTCATCACTGCCTCCTGCTATACCTGCCAGATATATACTGTCTATTGTATAGCTGCTGTGGCGCTGTCTGTAAAACTGGCGTATTCCGTCTGCGATCTGTCCTAATTCCTCGATCCATTCAGCGCTTCCCTGATCACTTAGCATACGGTTTCTGCGGCTGTAAATATAATTTCCATTTTCAAATAATACACTGATCGTAGTGCTTCCCTGTACTAGCATAAACACGCATGTCTCATAGGCAAACATTCCAGTTGCCGTCACTGCTCTTAGAAGACATCCAAGACCAATGCTGATTCGCTTTACCTTCAGCTTAAGATCAGCAAATAAGGATAAATAGCTTTCAATTACATTTTTTTCCACTGCTGCGCAGAAAATATGATTCATCTCATATGGACTGTTCTTTGGGAACGGGAAATAATCAGTCACAAGATCAGTCTTCTCTCCGTCTGCAAATTCCTTATTAATGCAGGAAATCAGCTCTTTATCCTTCATATAAGGGACTTCAAGCATTTTTGTCATAATCTTTCCTGAATCAATTACAAGACAAATTCCTTTTCTTGGAAGTGAATAACGATTCCAAATCTGCTCAAGTGTCTCCTGTAAGCGCTGTTCTCCTGTAATGATACCATTCATAATCGTCCCCTCCGGGACTGCCAGACTATATACTTTTTTAATCTTTGCCTTTGATTTTGACCCTGTTCCGGCCACGATTTCTATTCGTTCATTTGAAATATATACTGAAAGCTCCATCCTTTTTCTCCTTACATCGTTCCACTTGCCTCAATCTCTGCATACATATTTAACAGCGGAAGCATCACAGCGATCATAATCATTCCGACAACTACTGCCATCACAATAATCATTGCCGGTTCCAAAAAGCTAATCAGACGTGATATTGCCTGCTCAGATTCATATTCGAAATTGTCAGCTGCCGAGATAAGCATGGTATCAAGACTTCCTGTCTCCTCACCAATCGCTACATTTCCTGCCAGCTTTTTATGAAAGCCATCAATATGTGCCAGAGCATCTGACAAGGATTCTCCACGCCTCACCATAGCAATTGTTTCATCAAATTGAGATTCAAGATAACGATTCCCAATCGTATCTTTGCTCACCTGAAGTGCCGTCACAATCGGCAGGCCGCTTGTGTAAAGAGAACAAAGCGTTCTCGCAAACCGCGCCGTATAAATCGTCTGAATCAAAATGCCAATTTTCGGAATCTTTAGCTTAATTCGATCCACCTCTAAACGAACCTTTGGAAGCTCCAGCACTGCTTTTGCAATCACATACAAAACAGCAAGGCCAAACAATACCCACAGCCAGTTCCTCTTCATAAAACCAGATGCAGCCATCAGTGCCACCGTCACAGCTGGCAGCTCCAAATTAGCAAACACATCCATAAATTTTGGCATAATATAGCAAAATAAAATCATGACAACCACAACTATTACACCGCACAAAATCTTTGGATACAGCGTAGCGCTCTTAATTTTTGCACTTAAACGATACTCCTTTTGATAATGCTCTGCCATTCTAAGTGCTGTCTGATCCATACGGCCTGACTCCTGTGCTGCGCGAAACATATTTATAAGCAGTTCTGGAAAGGCATCTCCCTGATCCTTCATTGTATCAGCAAATGAATTTCCACGGCGGACACTTCGAATCATATTTTCATATATTGCCTTTTGTTTTGGTTTAATAGTCTCCTCTGCCTGCATTAAATTAAGCGCCCTCACAAGAGGAACACCTGCGCCAAGCAAAGTTCCAAGCTGCCTGCAAAACTCAGAAAGCTGCCTTGGAGTAAGACGGTATGTATTCTTTTTTTCCTTTTGTGCCAGACGGCAGGAAATCAAAAACAGATTTTCTCCCCTTAAAAGCTCGTAAAGTGCAGCCTCATCAGCTGCCATAAGCTGCCCTTTTTTCTTCTTTCCTGCGGCATCCTTCGCCGTATATTTATACTTTGGCATAAGTCCCCCCTTTTAAAAAATTATGGATAGATACCAGGAAAGCAGCCATTCTCCCACAAATAAAGTCAGCGCTGTTCCTGCGCACAAAAACGGACCAAATGCAAACTGCTCTTTTGCACCTTTTTTCTTTGACAAGAGAAGCCCGATTCCATAAATACCTCCTGAAAATACGGCAATCATAAACGCAGTCAGACTCATTTTCCAGCCAAGAAAAAATCCGATCACCGCCATCAGCTTAATATCTCCGCCGCCAAATGCTCCAGGCACAGCAAGCGTTATCGCAAATAGCGGCAGACTGACTGAAAAAAAACCAATCAGCCGTTCCATTATTTTGACATTTGGAAATGCAAATACAGCCATCACCGCTGGCACTATACAGGCAATAACAAGACCATTTGGAATCTCCATTGTCTGCTGATCGATTTGCGTAATGATTAATAAAAGTGTCAGCAAAGAAAATACAGTCAAAACACAAAGGTTAATCTCATGCCAGTAGCCATTCCAACCTCCAAAACATAATAAACTAATCTCTGCAACTGCCATTCCCATTGCTTCCGTAACTGGATATCTAGCTGGAATCCGACACCTGCACTGTCGGCATTTTCCTCTAAGAAGCAGCCAGCTGACTACCGGAATCATATCATACCAAGCAAGTGTATGACCACAAGATGGACAATACGATCTTCCCTTTACAAACGAAATTTTTCTCGGAAGTCTGTCTGCAACAACATCTGCAAATGAAAATATACAGCCCCCCATCAGTATGAAGGGAAGGCTGTATATCAATTCAATCCATGTCATTTTGCCACTTACTCGATTTTGATCGTTCCATCTGTAATCGTGCAGGTCTTTTTTATTCCGCTGTCGGTTACACTGACAGAAATAACCTTTCCAGCCTCAACTGTAATTGCATAGTTTCCACTTCCATACTGCGTCAAAAGACCGCCAGAAAGCGAATCTACATCTGCAAGATTCTTATCGTCTGAAAGGATATCTGTAGTATTGCCGTTTGCATACTGTTCGCTCGCTACTGTCTGAGTTGCCAGATAAATGCTTCTTGTATTTGCTGTCAGTGTCTTTTCCTTTGCCTTGTCGATATAGCCATTTAATGCACCTAACATCAGAGATGCCAAAATACCGATAATGACAAGCACAACGATAATTTCAACAAGTGTAAAGCCTTTTTTGTTTTCCTTAGCTTTCTTTAAGTTCTCTGCAAGTGATTTCATTTTGCTCCTCCTGACTTACTCAATCGTAAAATCCTGATCGTTTTCATCTACATCCTTTGCATGCTCATTTAAAGAAGACCAATTGTCTGATACAACAATTGCACTCTTATCAATGATTTCCATCTTTGCAGTAGCAGATGAATTATACGCTGTATTCGGTGCCAGGTACTGAGCTGTAATGTCGCCTGTCCAACATGCAACACCGATGACATTGCACTGAGAATCATACTCAACTACACAGCCTGTATCAGAACCAACATCTGGATTTTGCTTTACGCCTGAAAGCTCCTGTACCTGTGTACGCGGACGATACGCTGTCTTTCCTGAATAAACCTCAGATCCAACTGTATTAGCCGCTAATACTACACTTCTGCAGTCAGCAAGCACTTCCTTTTCCTTTGCCTTGTCTATGTAGCCATTCAGTGCACCTAACATCAAAGACGCCAGAATTGCAATAATAACCAGCACGACGATCATCTCAACCAGAGTAAAACCGCCCTGGTTCTTTTTACCTTGTAAAAACCGCTCTCTTATCTTCCCCATAGATTTTTCGACCTTTACCTTTCCAATTCTTTCTTACATCAGAATAGCATGATATGGATTATTTTTCAAGTTGTTTTTCTATTGAAACTTATGGCTGTTACTGCTCATATGTATCGCGAAGGCTTCTTATCTTGAGTGTTTTTCGCACATTATCTGCGCTCAGCGCCTTTCCTGACAGAACATCTTCCTTTTGTATGTAGATTGTTTTTGTCTCTTCTGATGTTAAGTCAAAACAGTTATCGGAGAAAATAACATCCTCTTCTGTTTCTAACCATACAAACGGTGCAAAGCAGTCTGCACTTATCTGTATTTCAATAGTGCCATCCTTTTCTGTTACAGAAGTCTCAATCTGTGGCTGCAAAAGATCCATATGCTTATACGGAACGAAGCTTTCTGCCTCAGTACTTGTCGTGCCGTCCTGCCATGTATAAACTGCCTCTGCAAACACGCGGCGCTTCTTTGATCCGATCACATCTGCAAAATCTCGCTCCAGCACATGTATACTACTTTGTGCCTTTACTGTCGTCTCCACAGTTTCCTCAAATAGTACATTAAGCTCCACATCCCTGATGCGCACTGTTACATTCAGTGACTGATTCTCAAGTGTCTCATTTGCTGCACTGATAACGGCCTTTGTTCCCTCTGTATAAATATAACCGGCCTTTGGTGCAAAGAAACGGGCTGCCATGTAATGAAGTGCCTTCCAGCGTCCAAAATAGTCGATACTTGCCCATGATGCCACCGGCCAGTTGTCGTTTAACTGCCAATACAGCGCACCCATGCAGCGCCCTCTGTTTGCTCTCCAATGATCTACTCCTGCCTTAATTGCAATACCCTGAAGCACCTGACTTACATATACTAAGCTGTCAAAGTCCTTTGGATAACGGAAGTTTTCGGAAATATAATATAAAATCTTTCCGTTTGCTGTACCGTTTTTCTGATGACTCTCCATAACTGGTGAGAAAATATTGCAGTCCTGCGGCAGCGCAAATGTATCAATTGTCTTTCTTTCTGGGAAGGACTGGAATCCAAACTCAGAACAGAAACGGAAATAATGGCTTCGATAATCTGAAAATGGCTTCATGCCATGCCATACATCCCAGTAATGGCAGTCGCCTCTGTCATGATCGTCCGGTTTATCAAAGCAGCCGCCCGATGATGGTGATGATGGCCAATAGAATGTATTAGAATCCTCCTCCTTTGTAACCTTCGGAAGCACATATTCAAACTGTTTGATATAATCTCCTTTAAGCAGCGGACTATGTGTCTCTGAAATACCCCAATGATCCCATGCAGACTCTAACTCATTATTTCCGCACCATAGTCCCAGACTTGCATGGTGACGCAGACGACGCACATTATCTATTGTTTCCTGACGAATATTCTTCTCAAACTCTTCTGTAAAATCATAGACGTTGCATGCATACATTAAATCCTGCCATACAATCAAACCATACTGATCACACAAATCATAAAATGTATCAGACGGATAATAGCCGCCGCCCCATACACGAAGCATGTTATAATTAGCTTTTGCGGAAGAACGAATCAATGCCTCAATGCGCTCCTTGGTGATCCATGGATAGATGCAGTCCTCTGGAATATAATCAGCTCCCATTGAGAAAATATGAATGCCATTTATTACAAACGCAAACTCATTTCCCCACTCATCCTTCTTTGTGCTGACTGTAAGTTCACGAAGACCAATAGAATATTCCTTTGAATCAAGCACACACTGATTATCATCCACCAAAGATACCTGCACCTGATACAATGGCTGACCACCTAAACCATTGCACCACCAAAGCATTGGATTCGCTACTGGAATTTCTGCGCAGACTGCTTCTTTTATTGTCGGCAAAACAACCTGCTCTAGCTGCACACCATTTGGATCTTTCAATGTAACTACTACTTTTGTATTCTCTAAATCTTCATCATGTTCAGGCATCACCTCTACACTAAGAGAAACTGTATCAGACTTCTCAACTGCCTCAATATATTCCTGTTGGGACAGCTCACCCATATTAGGACGCTCTTTCCATGTATGCTTCTGGCGAATTACCACATCCTCAATGCGGCCTGCATCATAGCACTCCAGATACAAATCTCTCCAGATGCCTATATCTGGCAGCTGTGCGCCCCAGTCCCAGCCAAACATAGAATGTGCCTTTCTAATATACTGATTGCCTAAAATACCGCCTGTTGGCTCAAAGGTAATCTCCTTTCCAGGCGTTGCCTCATACTCACGAATGTAAGTCAGCGCCGAGTGAAAATAAATGCGAAGATGATTTTCCTTTTGCAGCGCCTCCCTGCAGTCAAAGCGCCAGGTGCGGTGCATATTATCAGCCTTTCCAACCAGCTTCTCATTTACGTAAACATCAGCCAATGTATCAAGTCCCTCGCAGACTAATACGCAATGCTTCTTATTTAATTGCTCCTCTGAAATACAAAAATCAGTTTCAAAAACATAATCCTTTGCCAGAAGCTCTCTTGCTTCATATTCATTTTCACGGTAATACGGATCCTGCATTTTGTCTGCCTCTAAAAGACCGGATAAAACAGTTCCCGGCACACTTACCGGCGTCCACTCATTGCTGTTTGCCTCAGCAAAACGCCAGCCTTCCTGTAAATTAATACGCTCCATCGTCATTCCTCCCAATTATAAGTTTCGATTTTGTAAAAAGGCAGCGATTTTCCAGCACATATCTCTGCGCTGAAAAACCGCTGCTTACACTTATCTGAATAATATCAGATTTTAATGATTTTTATAGTAGTTGATCAGGCAGCCATCCAGAATAATCTGTCTCTCATCATCTGTAAGTGGCTTAATCTCCAACTCAAAGCTCTCAAGTGCGTTATCCTTGACAGCATAAGCTGTTACCTTAGGCTGCTTTTCCTTAACAGCATCACGAATGCCTGGAACAAAAATGTAATCCAGATTTGCAAATGGAAGCTTCTCTGGCTCGAAGATAAATGGAATCATACCCCAGTTAATCAAATTCGAGCGATAACGCTTTGTTGCATACTCTTTCGCAATATTAGCAAGACCGCCAAGTACACGCTGGCATGATGCTGCCTGCTCTCTTGCAGAACCATCTCCCGGCTTTACTGCATAAATTACAGAACCAATCTCTGTCTCGCTTGCCTTTACATCTGGGAACAGCTTATGAATTTCATTAAATGCAGCTGCTACCTCATCATCTGCCTGACATGGACACTTTCCATCCTCACGTGCTTCTTCTGCTGCACGAACCTTCTTAGCACGTCCAACATACTCCGGATCCTTTCTGGAGAGCGTAAACTCAGCAAGACCAAGCGGATTAGAGCGGAATGATGATGTTTCACCAGACGGAATCAGCTCATCCGTTGTCGTTACAGGATCGTGAATCTCAGATACAACCTTTAATAAGATATTATCGGTCAGCGGTACCATTGACGGCCAATCCTTGATATTTGGTCCAAACTGAATTTCTACAGATGGATCTGCCTTTCCTACGCCATTATAAACACGCTTCTCGTAGATATGACTGTCAAAATAGTACTTCGGCTTTGTAAAGTTCACATCAATGTCAGTTGCTGCTGTCAAGCGGCCCTTATTAAGTGCTGTCGCTGCAATTGAACGCGCATCCATAAGTGCAACTGATGCGATCTGTCCGTTATTGACCTTTGAACCCTCACGATTCGGGAAATTTCTTGTTGAGTGACGAATTGAAAATGCATTATTTGCCGGAACATCACCTGCACCAAAGCATGGTCCACAGAATGCTGTTCTAACAGTTGCACCAGTTTCCATGATCTTTGCAATGCTGCCATTTCTAATTAATTCCATATAAACAGGCTGAGATGCCGGATATACACTTAATGAGAAACGTCCGTCACCGATGCTCTGTCCATCTAACATGTCAGCAACATCACACAGATTTTCAAAACCGCCGCCTGCACAGCCTGCGATAACACCCTGATCAACATACATCTTGCCGTCTCTTACCTTGTCACGCAAAGTAAACGGAACCTTATTTCCAAGGCTCACTGCTGCACGCTTCTCTACATCAGCCAGAATATCATCAAGATTAGCATTCAGCTCATCAATCGTATATGCATTGCTCGGATGGAATGGCATTGCGATCATCGGACGAACTGCTGACAGATCAACACATACAACACCGTCATAATATGCCACTGCTCCCGGATTTAACTCTCTATACTCCTCTGGACGTCTATGTATCTCATAGAAATCCTGTACCTTCTCATCTGTCTTCCAGATAGATGACAGACATGTAGTCTCAGTAGTCATAACATCGACACCGATACGGTAATCAACAGACAGATTGTCAACGCCAGGTCCGACAAACTCCATTACCTTATTTTTTACATAGCCGTTTGCAAATACAGCCTTGATGATTGCCAATGCGATATCCTGCGGACCAACACCCTTTACAGGCTTTCCTGTCAGATAAATTGCAACAACCTGAGGCATATCAATATCGTAAGTACGGCCAAGAAGCTGCTTTACAAGCTCTGGTCCTCCCTCACCACATGCCATTGTTCCAAGTGCACCATAGCGTGTATGGCTGTCTGAACCAAGAATCATCTTTCCGCAGCCTGCAAGCATTTCTCTTGCATACTGATGAATAACTGCTAAATGCGGAGGTACATAGACACCGCCGTATTTTTGTGCACAGGAAAGGCCAAACATATGATCATCCTCGTTGATGGTTCCGCCTACCGCACAAAGACTGTTATGGCAGTTAGTTAAAACATACGGAACTGGAAATTTTTCAAGTCCGCTGGCTCTTGCTGTCTGGATAATTCCAACAAAGGTAATGTCATGTGAAGTAAGACGATCAAACTTCACCTTTAAATGCTCGTCGTCCCCTGATGTGTTATGCGCCTGCAGAATCTGATATGCCATCGTCTGCTTTGCCGCTTCCTCTTTTGAAATTGTACGGCCTGTCTTTGCCGCTACTTGCACTGCCGCATCTGCATTGTCTGCGATCAGCTCTTTTCCGTCAATCAGGTATGCACCACTTTCAAATAATTGAACCATACTGTATGTACCTCCATGCTGTCTTGTGCGTATCTAAGCCAGGCAAAACCCTAACTTAAACTCCATTATAGTTTACTGTAAAAGATTTTGCAACCTGATACTATTTGAATTTTACTTGTAATTTTCTTACAGATTAGCTATAATGACAGTAATAGTGAAACGTCTATAAATAGTGAAAGAAAGGAATCAAAAATCATGAAGTTTATCACAATCGGCGAACTTTTAATGCGTCTTTCCCCTCCGGATTATGAGAAAATCCGCACTACCAGCTCTTACGTTGTCAATTTTGGCGGTGCTGAGGCAAATGTTGCTGTCTCCTTAGCAAACCTTGGCGTTGATACTACCGTATTTACTGTCCTTCCTGACAATGATATCGGACGAAGCGCAATCCGCTCCTTAAAGGCAAATGATGTACATACATCCCCTATTATCTTCGGCGGCGAGCGCATGGGCGTTTATTTCCTTGAGGAAGGAATTGGTGTACGTTCCTCTAAAGTAATTTATGACCGCAAACATTCTGCTTTTGCAGAATATGACTATACCACAGTTGACTTTAAGGCTTTGCTTGAAGGCTATGACTGGCTTCACTTAAGCGGAATCACACCGGCACTTTCTAATAGCTGCCAGATCTTAATCGAAGCTGCAATCTACGCTGCAAGACAGCTCGGCATGACAATCAGCTTTGACTGCAATTACCGCAGTATGCTGTGGAGCTTCGATGAGGCAAGAGATATCATCAGCCGTTACCTTCCATATGTTGATGTGCTTATTGGTATTGAGCCACTTCACTTACAGGATGAAAATGGTCACGATTTAAAGGATGGCATGTCCATGCAGCCTGATTACGAAGAGCAAGACCGCATCTTCCAGGCAATGGCAGACCGCTATCATTTCAAAGCAATTGCAAGACATGTTCGCTACACCCACTCAAGCAGCGAAAACTCTTTAAAGGCTTATCTGTATTATAATGGACAGACATACGAAAGCAAGCTTTTCCGCTTCCAGATTCTTGACCGTGTAGGCGGCGGCGATGCCTTCTCATCTGGCCTTATTTATGCTCTCATGAACAATTATAAGCCAAGAGACGTTGTCAACTTTGCCGTTGCTTCCTCTGTTATGAAACACTCCATCCATGGCGATACAAATATCACTGATGTTGAGAGTATCCAGAGACTTATGAACCAGAGCTTTGATGTACAAAGATAACGAGATTGATCAAAACACAAAAAAACGGCACGCTAGTGTGTCGTTTTTTCTAATTATATATATATTAATAAAAATGGAAAAAATGCGTTCCCCAATTTATAATCTTGAACATCGGAGTCTCAAGCTCCTTTTTAGCTTCCTTCAATAGCTGCGGTATATCCAGATGCTGAGGACATTTCTTTGTACAGGCACCACAGCCAACACATTTTGCAGCATTTGTTGTCTCTTTTCTAAATGTCGTCATCTGAATATAGCGCCAACGCGCATGACTGTCCTCTGACAACTGATTATAGCACTGAAAAACAGCTGGAATATCTACTCCCTTCGGACATGGGCAGCAATAATTGCATCCTGTACATCCTACTTTTACACTATTTTTGATATCGTTTTTCACATCCTCAATCAGCTGTCTTTCATCATCTGTCAGGCAACCTGGCAATGCCAGTGACGCAGTTTTACAATTCTCATTTACCATCTCCATTGAGTTCATGCCAGATAACACACATGTTACCTGCGGCTGATCGTAAAGCCAACGAAGTGCAAGCGAAGCAGCTGACTCATTTACATTAGACTTTGCAATGCGCTTTTTCGCTGTCTCTGGAAGCATTCCAACAAGGCGACCACCGCGAAGAGGCTCCATAATAATCACCGGAAGATCTTTTTCTGCTGCATATAAAAGACCTTTTTTTCCTGCCTGAATATTTTCATCCAGATAGTTATACTGGATTTGGCAAAAATCCCAGTCAAACGCATCTACAACTGGCTTAAAATTCTCGGTATTGCCGTGATAGGAAAAACCGATATTTCGAATCTTTCCGCTGGCCATTTTCTCCTTGATCCACTCTTCAAGCCCCATCGCTTTTAAGCGGTTCCAAGAAGCCAAATCATTCAGCATATGCATCAGATAATAATCAATATGATCAGTCTGCAAAAGTTCCAGCTCCTGATTAAAGATTTTTTCTGCCTGCGCAACTGATCTCACCATATACTGCGGAAGCTTCGTTGCGATATAGATCTGATCTCTGCAATTGTTCTCAGCCAGAATGCGGCCAAGCACTTTTTCATTATTTTTATAGACATATGCAGTATCAAAGTAGTTTATACCCTGTCTGATGGCCTCCATCACCTGATCATTTGCCTTTTGAAAATATTCTCCTGTTCCACTTCCCTCAAATCGCATACATCCAAATCCTAGTAAAGAGATGTCATTGCCTTTTCTATCCTTTCGATACTGCATTCTGTTTTCCTTTCCTTAATATATGATAAAGCTATTCGTGCCGATCATCTCGTCAAATGTTCATCTTCCACAGCTAGACTTGCATATTTGGCAAAGCCTTTGCATCTGACACCTTCGCAATTCAAATTGAAACCAGCGTAATCCAATATCTCTGCTCCACCACACCGTCTTCTTCAAACTCAGACTCCAATACACCACCGTTATTCGTAATTGATTTTGCTGATCCAATATTGGTCTTATCGCAGGTCATTAGCACCTTGTTAATGCCAAGTTCTTTACATTTTTCAAGAGCCAGACCAATCATCGCTGTCGCATAACCTTTTCTTCTCTCACTCGGACGAATCCCATCGCCAATATGCCCACCACTCTTATAAAGACTTTCGTTTAAATAATGGCGAATATTCACAGCACCGACAAAAATATTGCGGTCGATATCTAAACAAAAATAGACAGAGTCCGGCACAAGACCAGGCTTTTCGCCTTCTTTTGTCTCTAGATTTTCCAAATAGTACTCAAAATCATGGTAATCATTCTTTCTAATTGCATATGGAGAGAAGTCCTTTTCGACTGCCAGCCACTCATCCATCATATCTGTCAGCTGCTTCTTATATTCAACAGTCAGCTTTACTAGTTTAATATTCACTACCATTTTCCTCCAAACTTCAACTCTATTTTTCATGACAGCTCACTTAACGAACCCTTTCCGATACGTCAACTCGAGTCTGGCACTTTTTTCACTACTATAATACAAATACGAGTCCATCGCAAGCCCAAACAAAAGTAAGCGATGAATATGACTACGTTCACGACCTACAGGGAACCTCAAATTGAGAGGTTCCCACGGTTTTCAGGTTTTTCAATTGATGTATCAGTTACACCTGAACATTTCTCTTTTATGAAGTCACTCCATGGCATTAACTGTTCTATGCCTGCGGGCTCATCTTTGTAGTCCGGCATATACAGCAGCAGAGTGTACAGATATTGATAAACATTCAGGTTGTTTGCTTTGGCTGTCTCAATCAGGCTTAGGACAGTTGCACTTGCACGGGCTCCATCTACCGTGTTATGGAACAGGAAGTTCTTTCGTCCCATAACATAAGATTTCACTCGCCTTTCAGCGGCATTGTTGGAAATTTCACATCTTCCGTCCTGCAGATAGTTCATGAGCGTTTCCTTATGATTGAAAGCATAGTTCACTGCCTTCTCCAGCTTGCTTCCGCCTGTTGGTGAAAGTGTTTCAAGCCAGCTCCAGAATTCTTCCCAGATCCGTGGCTGTGTTTCAAGGCGTTTTTGTTTGCGTTCATCTGCCGGAAGATCTTTATAAAGTCGCTCTTCATAAAACAGTCGGTTACAGAACTCTACACCTTTTTGAGCTGCACTGAGTTTCTCGTTAGAAGCTGTCTTATCATCTGGTTTTTCTTGTGCCTGTTCAGAATTAATATCCAACAGCTTCTGCTTTTTTCGACGTTCCGCAGGAATCGCTTCAAAGAACTTTCGACGACAGTGTGCAAGACAACATGCCAGAACAACGTCCTCGATTCTTCCATACGCAGAATAGCCGTCGCATTGAAGCATTCCGGTAAAGCTGGCTAAAAACTTGATTGGATGATCGCCTCCACGTCCTGAGCAATAATCATACAGAACGATTTTGGGTTCACCATCTGTCCCACTCAGATAAACCCACATGTAGGACTTCGATGTTGCAGCCTTTCCTTCTTCATGAAGTACCTGGCATGGAACTTCATCTGCATGAATAACTGATCGGCTGATCAGCTCCACATGCATCGCTTGATAAATCGGTAACAGGTATTCCAAAGCACATGTGTTATACCAGTTAGCGGCGGTCTCGCGCGGAAGTGGAACTCCTTTTTCTTTCCAGTCCTTTTCCTGTCTGTAGAAAGGCAGATGCAAAAAGCTTTTCTGGTACATAACCATAGCGACCATATCCGGTGATGCCGGACTATGCGGCATTAATGCGGTTGGGGTCTTTGCTTGTGTGATTGTGGTATCATCCTCTTCACGGCAGACCGGACAGATCAGCTTTTCCTGCATGTAACGGACACGCACTATCTTAGCCGGAGTAATTCGCAGTTCTTCACGGATAAAGGTATATCCCATATGTTCCATTTCTGCACCACAGTCTGGACAAAGGCGCTCTTGCTGTGGAACATCGCATAAGACTTCTTCTATCGGAAGGAGTGCATAAAGATCATCACGTTTAGCCTTTTTCTTTCTGGTACGTGTATGTTCTTTCACAGGGATACCGGATTCCTGCTCGGAGGCTTCTTCACAAACAGGTTCATCAGTTTGTTTTTTTTTACTTTTTTCGCTGGATATTCCAAAAAACTTTCTTTTGAATTCATTTAGTGTTTCGGTCAGATTTGCGATTGTTGCCTTAAGATCAACTGCGTTTTCCTGAAGCATTTTTACTGTTGCCTCAAGATTTTTAATCGTTGCTTGAAGGGTAGCAATCGTTTCATCTTTCTCATTCAGACGTTCTTTCAGCATCTGAATTAATTCCTGAGTCTGATCCAACTCCTGCATTCGTGCCTTCCTCCTTCCTTTTTTCTGAGTGCTATTATAAAGGAAAAACAGGCATGGTGCAACCAGACGCAAAAAAAGCTTCGTCATTCTGACGAATACTGTTTTGTGGATAACTCAGCTGTCAGATGACAGTACAACTGCAACACTCAGGCATTGGAGTCCAATCTGTCCACAAACAGGCGTATTCCTCAGCGAAGACTTGGGGACAAGTCCCCCATACGGGGAAGAAACGATTTTAAAAACTTTTTGAGATTCTATGTTTTTCATAAAAACTAGAAGTCTTTTCGTTTGTCCCCGGCATGAATAGCTTTCGGTTGGTCAATGCTCAGTCCTTCAGTCAGCCAGCGAAACTGCTGACGGGTTAATTGACGGGCTTCACTGGCATTTGTAGGCCATTGAAAACGTCCGCTTCCGTCAAGCCTTTTTTGCAGTAATACAAAGCCGTCTTTATCGAAGTGAAGTGCTTTGATTTTTCGTTTGTCTCTCCCACAGAACAGATACAGTGCATTCGCATATGGATCTAGTTCGTATTTATCACGAATAATCGTCATTAAGCCATCGAAGCTTTTTCTCATATCGGTCCTGCCGGTGATCAGGTAGATCTTCGATACACCGGACAGATCGCCTAACACAGGCGATGCAGCGCTGACAGAGTATGAAAGATTGCACTTTCGGACGCTGCATTTGTGATTCCGATCTGAAAGCCATTGATCTGCACAAGAATTGCTGCATCTGCCTTTGTGTCCTTTGATAGACAGGACTGAGGATGTTCCGATACAGCCGGCTGTTCAAATGTAACTTGAACAACTTCCTGTTTTTGTGCAGTCAGAGTTGTTTTTGAATGAGACTCCGGTATTTCACAGGCTCTCTTACGGAATTTCTGAATCTGGTAATAAAAGTTACTCGGACAGATTTGATGTGCCTCGCACCATTGCTTATCCGTAAGTCCACTCAAACGGCACTCCTGAATCAGAGAAAGCCACTCCTCATCTGTACGATATTTTCTTTTTGTCATAGGTGTCGTTTACTCCTAATGTTATTTGGAGTGGATATAGCACAGGCTCCAAATGATTTGAAGTAAAATGGTCCTAAGTGCAAAACTGAGAAACAGAAGACTTGCCACTCCATGCAATAATTATGACACGGTTTAGGCAGATATGGAATCCGGGGTGTTATTCATCGCTTACAAACAAAAATACCTTTTGAGCAATTTTCTAATCTCAAAAGGTATTTTTGCAAATTTTAATTTTCTGCTATAATTAATTCTCCATCATACGGTTGCAAACAAAATTCTTTTTCAATTTTTTTCCCAGACAAAACTCCAATTCCCGCCTCAGGGACCTGAAAAGAAATCGGCTTATTTGTTGTGTTCACAAAGAAATGTTGATGTTGTGCAATTTTTCTTCCCTTGACACCATCTGGTAATTCTAGCGCTTTTTCAATGTTAAAGCGTTTTGAAAATACATCTAGCAAAAAGGTCGTTATATCTCGATTTGGCTCTACTGCCACATAAAGAGCACTTCCTTTTCCATATCTGTTTTCAGATATGGCACACATTTCCTTACCCTGAAAGACTGCAAGCGATTTTGCCGTTTTTAATTGAATCTCCTCATAATAATCTACATTCACCATTACTGTATTTTCTTCACATTTTATTTGCAAACTTTCTCGAACTGACTTCCCATCATTCCAGGTTTTACAATCATTTGCAAAAAAAGCTTGTTGATCAGTCCTATAAAATCCAGAAATACGAATTCCGAATACATCATCCACTCTACCTGGTCTTGGTGTTCCCCATGCCTTTCCATTTTGATCTGCAATTCCTGAATACGCTGTCATAACTACAGTTCCCCCCTCCCTCACATAAGTTCGAATGGCTTCGGCAGTATCTTCATCTATAATAACATGCATCGGAATGAAAATAACTTTATAATTTTCTTTTCTATTTTTTAGATCAATTATATTATAATCCATATTTCGTTTCCAAAGTGCTCGGGTGATCTCTGTTACTGCCACACGATATGGCTGGCGAAATTGAAGTGTGTCATACTGAGAATCCCATGCGCTATCATAATGATATGCCACCGCAATCTCTGGTTTGGGAAGATATGGAAACGCAAATTTTTCGAGTTTCTTTAGATCTGATGCAATCCATTTGTACTCAAAAAAATTATAATTTGGTTCACCATCATGATCCAAAAGTCCGTACAAATACTGTTCTTCACCGGCTAACATTGTTCTCCATGTCCATCCCAATACCATCTGCATTCGATTTAGCAAGCAAAGAAAGATATGCATTCGCAATGCCCCATAAGGACCTCTTTGAATTCCTTTCTGACCCGTCTGATATTCTAAACACCACATAGGTTTTCTCATTTCTGTCAACCTCTGCCCATATACCATGTTCAAATATTGATAGTGATCCATATCTCCAGCCTCATATCCTGGGTAAAAACCAATTCCCGGATAATCCACAAATTTTTCAGCATACTTCATATAATCAAACCCAAATTTATCTTTTTCAGCATAGTGGTTAGAAGAATGTGCTATTCCAGGTGCTGTTTTTTCTACGATAGATGCTAACTTTCCAATAAATTCGCCTATTTCATCTGAATAAAAGCGTCTCATATCTAACCATTCTTGTGGAGAACCCATAGCTATTTCATTTTCTGGAAAAAAGACATCATTAAATTCATTTACCCGCCTACTCCATCTCCATGAATTCCATGCGCAATTCAATGCCTCTACTGTTTTGTACTTTTTCTTTAACCAATTAACATAGCGTTTTCTAGCATATTCTGAATAGGAAAAATAGCCATCTCCAATTTCATTGCATAATCCAAATGCAAACAATGCCGGATGATCTTTATATCGTTCCACCATTTTCTCTGCAAATCTAAATGCATAATATTGATAAGCTGGATCTCCCACATCTTCCATATATCTGCGCAAACTGCCTTGCTCGTTTCCACTTTTTCCATAAATATTGCAGCCTGGACAAAGTTTATGTACCCATCTAGGCGCTGGCCTTACTGAAATATCTAAAAAAACGCCCAATCCTATTTTTTGGCATAAATCCATCACTTTATCAAACCATTCAAACGTATATACTCCTTCCTGTGGTTCGTAACTATCCCAACACAAATGTCCCAAACGAACCGTAGTAAAACCAGCCTCTTTCATTCTAGCAAAATCCTTCTCCCACTGCTCACGAGGCCAGTCATGTGGATGATAATTGGTTCCAATATATAGTGTCATTTTTCTCCTTTCCCAGACGATATCCACTGCCTTTTTATCTTTTTTTGTATTCTGTTGGCTTCATTCCTGCTACTTTTTCAAAAACCCTACTAAAATGTTTGGTATCTGGATACCCCACCATTTCCGAAACTTCATAAACTTTCAAATCAGTTTCTTCTAACAACTTTTTTGCTCTTGCAATACGTAAATTAGTCACATAATTCTGATAGGTTTCCCCTGTTTTCTTTTTAAATGCCTGGCTAAAATAAGACGGATTAATAAAGAAACGTTCTGATATATCTTTTAGTGAAATTTCCTTATCAAAATTTTTTGTAATATATTCTCGTATTTCTTCAATCACATCCTTTCTTTCCAGCATTTTCTCTTTCAATTTCAAATCAAACATTCCAAACAAAACATTTATAATCCAATTCTGCATTTGTTCTATTGATTGAAATTTCGATACATTTTCCAATGATAAAATGTTTCTACCCAAAAATTCATTCAACTGATATTGAAGTGAAGGCATCTGACGAATTCCGCACAGAATCAAGCTTACCGTAAAAATTTGCAAATCTTTTATGCTCATTTTTTCACTCTCAGCAATTTTTTGAAACATTCTTCGGATAATTTTTTCACAATTTACTTTATCCATTGCCGCAATTGCCAATTCTAACTCTCGCATATCATTTGATGACATTCTTACTGTTTTATCTGGAATTTTATTGATTTCTTCATATAAAATTACACTTCCCAGTCCATTTACAAGCTTGTAATTCAATGCACATTGGGCTTCTTCATATGATCGTCCAAGTTGTCCAGTTTTTTGATAAATTCTACCGATTCCGCAGCTAGCTGAATGTAGGAAATCTGATAGAATACTTGTCATTTGCTGTAAAATTTTATCTGTCTCTCTAACATCAAATCCAACAAATGCTGCAATTTTTTTATCATTCATTAAAACAGCAATACAAACTTTTATTTTGCTCTTCTTTTTTAATTCAGACTCCACTTGTTTACAGATCTCTTCTGTCCAAATCGTTTCTTTTTCTTCAAGCAACAAGCATACATACTGATCGCCATTACTATCTATACCCACAGCTTCCATCTCTCTTTCCAACCTATCTTCTGGTCTATTTGATAACAACAAAAGATCTCTGATTCGAAATTTGGAAATATCTTCACTATATCGCTTTACATTTCCTTCCAAACACTCTAGCCTATTTTCTCTCTCCTTCCTTTTCTTAATTTTCTCGCAAGTCTGTCTTAAAACACGATATAATTCTTCCTCATCTACCGGTTTTGTCAAATAATCTTGTACTCCCAGCCGCAATGCCTCTCTCGCATAGGCAAAATCTGCATATCCACTTAATACAATAAAATTACAGTTTTGCATTACATTTTGTATTTTCTGAATCATTTCTAACCCGTCCATCCCTGGCATTCGAATATCCGTAATAATAATATCTGGCTTTTGTTGAACTACTTGATTAACACCATCCTGACCATTATAGAAAATACCTGTCACAAAATAACTATAACCCATCCTTTCAATTAAATATTTCAATCCCTCTGCAATATCTGGCTCATCCTCCACTATCATAATACGATATTTTTCAAGATTTTCTTTGCTACTTATTTCCATATTCCCGGTATACACATTTCCACCTCAATTCCTTTTTCATTGGCACTACTGATTCTTAAATAATATCCATCTCCATAATGGATTCGAATTCTCTCTGCGATATTTTTCAATCCAATGCTAGCGCCATTTGTCTCTTCCTCATCCAGTGTGATGTCTTTTGCTTGGATCTCAAGTTTCTTATTCATTTGAGCAGCCATCTCTGATGTCATTCCACTTCCATTATCTGCAATCCTTATTAGAATATTACCTTCATCTGTGATTTCCCCAGTCAAACAGATGCATAATTGAGTCCCATATCCTTTAAATCCATGCTCGATACTGTTTTCAATAATTGGCTGCAATACGATCGCTATGATCTCAGACTCCAGTATTCGCTGATCCAAATATTGCTCTAATGTCAATGCACCTTTATATCTCATATTTTGGAGTAACAGATAATTTTGTGCATACTCAATTTCATCCTGAATCCTATGAGTCATCCCACTTTTACTCAAAGTCATTCGAAACATTTTGGCTAAAATTTTTATCATCTGTGCCGTTTCTTCATCTCCATGCAAAATGGCTTTCATCCGTATAGATTCCAATGTATTATATAACATATGAGGATTAATCTGCATTTGCAACGTCTGAAACCTTGCATTTTTTTGTTTAATTTCTGCAAGATATACATCCTGAATCAATGACTTCATCTGAACAATCATATGATTATAATTATGTACCAATTCTCCAATTTCATCCTGAGATACAATTGGATCCATTTTTTCATAAATTCCTAGCTCAACCTGTTTCATATTTTTCTGTAAGCATACAATCGGTTTTGTAATCGTGCTGGCAAACAATGTTGACAAAAAAATCACGACTACCACACAAACCACAACTGCTATTATCATTGTGATTTGAATATGATTCACTCCCAGAAGAAGTGTACTTTGTGGAATAATTGTATTAACCTTAATTCTGCATTTTTCTGTCATATCAGAAACCACATAATAAGATTCCTTTTCATCTTCTTGAAAATCATTTTTCTGTTCAAGAACTTCTTTCCACGATCTTATTCCACTGGCGGCATCTGAATCATAGAGAATTCTATCTTCTTCACCCGTAATACAGATTCGAATATTATATTGGTTTCTGGTCAATAAAATTTCATTAGTTAGTGTAATAAGACTATTAGGATTTAGGTCAATCAAAAGAATTCCTAGATATCCGCCCCTCGTATCATAAATTTTTCGCGCAAATGTAACAGTAAGTGCATCTCTATCGTACTCATAATAAGAGCGATCATGCAATCTTGTCAAAAACAAAAGTGAATCTGAAGACTGAACTTCTTGATACCAATCCTGACTATTTAATGCACTCATATCAATTGAACCTGCATTAACATTACTGTATAAATAATAATCTTCATCGACAATTAATGCTGCATTTTGAATCTCTGGTTTCAACATCGCCAATCTCATCAAAATTTTCCTCATCAATAATTTTCGATTCACTTCGTCAATTACACTTTTTGAATCCCTTTTTAATTCCTTTAATGTATCACTATCCACTAGTACCACTTTGGTTAATTGATCATAATCATTAATTAATCCATCAATTTCTGTCACAATCTGAGAGCTAAATATTCTTGTCAATTCTCTTGTTGATGTCTCTAGCGTCTCTGCTGATGTCCAATACAATATCAGCGATGAAGCCAATAGAGGAATCATACATGCCACCAAATATGTAGCTATCATTTTACTGCGTAATCTTAACTTTTTCATTACCGCTACCTCCGCATTTTTATCATAACAGAATTGTGATTTTTTCTAATCAATAGCGATCAGAAAGCCTGATCTGCAACTGCTTGCAGATTCAGGCTCTCTGTATCCATTATTCCTGATATGTTGTATTATACCATGCTCTTGCAGCGTCTGTCACTTCCTGTCCACCGCTACTGTACCATTTTTCTACAAACTCATCAAATTTTTCAATTGGCCAGTCGCCCGTAATAATTTTTGACGCATACTCTACATAAAGTGTACGATTTTCAATGTCGGGGTAACCCTCATAGACACTTGATGGCATACCGTCTGAAGCAATTCTCTTTCCATAGTCAACACTGGTCGCTAAATTATCAATCGACTGCTGTACTGCCCAAGAACGCTCTGGTGTATTGATTGTTTCTAGTGTCATCGTAAACGAATCTACTGTAGAGATCATCTGCCCGTCTGGGTCAAGACTCAACACTTCCTGTTTTGTAACATCTCTCGGAAGCTTTACTTTCTCGCCATCCACAACCTCATAATGCATGCCTTCTACTCCATAAAATAAATCCTCTCTATAATCTGGATTTGCCATGGCATCTAATGCAGTCATAATTGCATCAATTCTCGCCTCGTCATCTGTATTTTTTGCGACCCAGAAAATTCCATTGATTGATCTCATCGAATAAAATCCATCATATCCATCCGCGCTGATCATCGGCAGCAATACCCACTGTGCTTTTACACCAGTTGCATTCTCGCACGCTTCTGCATACTGATAAGAGTACCTGCCCTGATGGAAGAATACACCTACCTGATTAGAATTCACCTTTCCTTCCCATCCAGCTTTGTCATTCAAAAGTGTTTCTGGATCAATTAAACCTTCCTGATACAATTCCGATATCCATTCCAGTGCATCTCTCATATTTGGGGTCACTGCTGAATATGTCAATTCACCATCATATAAATCAAACTGAGGATATCCCTCCCACATAGCGACACCATACATGGCAAATAAGTCATCCATCCATCGTGCTTCCGCTCGTCCTCCTGTCGGAATTTCATCTGCTATTCCATTTCCATTTGGATCTTGATCACGAAATGCTTTTAAAACCTCTACCAACTCATCCTGAGTTTCTGGCATTGAAAGCCCCAATTCATCCAACCAATCCTGTCGGATCATACCACTGCACAATGGATACGTTAATACATTTGGAATCATATAAATTCTTCCTTCACCAGTCGGATCATTTGCCTTCATAACATCCCAAATATCTTCCGAAACAGCTTCCCATAAATGTGGTGCTTTTTCTGGAAGTAAATCTGTCAAATCCAAAAGTGCACCGTTTTTAATCAAATCATTTTCCATTCCATTGACTGGTGCAAACAAATCCGGCATTTCGCCAGATGCAATACTCAAATTCAACTGTTCTGCATATGTCGTTCCACCATTCCATTCAACATATGGCTCAATAATTCCAATACCAAGCAAATCCTTATAGAAATTATAGGTGGCACTTCCTTTTTCTGAGCCTAAATAGCCGCCTCCATTTCCACTCCATACTTCTAAGTCCACAACATTTTCTTCATCTGCCCACACCGGAATTACAGACGTTCCGAATACACTAGTCAGCGCCATTGTTCCACCTGCTATCACAGATAATATCCTTTCCTTTTTCATAAGTTGCCTCCTTTTCACTTTTGTTTTTTATGGTAGCTGATTTAACAGCCTATCTTTTTATCCCTTAACAGAACCTAACATTGCACCTTTTGCAAAATATTTTTGTAGCCATGGATACACCATAATAATTGGAATAATTGCAAAAACAACAGTTGCTGCACTTAATGTGCTTTCTGTATAATTGACATCCTGTGCTGCTGTAACAGACATCAATTCTGATCCTCCATTGATCAGCTGCCTAATCTTTAATTGTAATGGATATAATTTTGTGTCTTGGATAAACATCAGTGGATGTTGAAACTGGTTCCATGCCGTTACTGCATAGAATAATCCCACTGATGCCAAAACAGCTTTTGAGGAAGGCAGCACTATTTTCCATAGTACCCTAAAACAGCCACACCCATCAATTCTAGCTGACTCTTCCACTTCCGTCGGGAAATTTGAGAAAAATGTTCTCATAATAATCATATTGTAAGCCGTCAGAATATGAGGCAAAACCAATACCATCGGATTATTTATCATTCCGATCCCCTTCATTACCAAAAAATATGGAACTACCGGTGCTTTGAATACCATTGTAACAGTAACAAAGATCATCACAATTCTTCGAATTTTAAATTCCTTTTTTGCTAATGGATATGCCATCAATGATGTAATAAGCAATGCTAGAAATGTTGTTGCAAGCGTTGCCACTAATGTCAATGCAAATGATTTCCAGATATCTACTCTGCTTAGTATATAATACCATGATGAGAGTGTAAAATCGACTGGCCAAAGATTCACAATATTCATATCAGAAGCAGCCTTCGAGCTAAAAGACATCGCTACAACGGTAAGCAATGGTACAATTGATATTCCTGCAAATATACAGAGAATTACGGTTACAATTATCCGAAATGTTTTATCTTTACATGACTCCTTAATCATTACCATAACCCTCCATTTTCTGAAACAAAGCCTGAAAGCTTATTGAATGTCATTACCAAAACCAATCCTATTACCGATTGAAACAAACCTACTGCAGTTGTAAAGCTATACTGTGCCTGTAAAATACCTGCACGATATACATAAGTATCCAAAATGTCTCCCACACTATATGTCATTGGTGTTAGCAGGTTGAACGACTGATCAAATCCCAACTCTAAGAAATTTCCGATGTTCAACAAAAATACAGTCACAATTGTTGGAATCAAAAGTGGAAATGTAATATATCTAATTTTTCCAAATCTACTTGCTCCATCAATAGCCGCAGCCTCGTAAATAGATGGATCCAAACCACTAATTGTCGCCAAATATACGACTGTTCCCCAACCAGATTCCTTCCAGATTGCCGCAATTACATAAATTGGACGATACCAACTTTCCTTTTGCATTACTAGTAGTGGCTTTAATCCAAAAAACTGTCGAATGTTATTAAACAATCCTCCGATTCCAAATAAATCAAATATAATTCCGCCAACAATTACCCAAGAAAGAAAATATGGAATGTAGATCACTGTCTGGATCACTTTTTTCAGTTTTAAACTTTTTACCTCATTGAGCATCAATGACAAAATTACAGGGATCGGAAAAATTAGCACCGTTTTACATAATCCAAGTATGATCGTATTGGACAAGATTCTCGGGAAATCTGAATATGAAAATAATTTTTTAAAATTTTCCAATCCAACCCAATTGCTTGCTCCTATTCCTTTGATTATCGAATAGTCTTGAAATGCAATCACACTTCCAACCAGCGGAATGTACTTAAATATGATAAAATAGATTACTCCTGGAATTACCATAATATAATACGGCCAAAATTTCCGAATGTTATGCCAAATAGTCTCCTTTCTGTACGTTTCTACTGAATTGGTTTTATGTTTCATGCTATCACCTCACTTGCCTTTTTCTGATTATATTATCCTAAATAAGGAGTCTTTTTACAACGCGTAAAATTCAGCAAAAAATCGCCTTTTTTTTAGAAATGCTTTTCTTGTTTTACCACAAGAACCCCGCACTTTTTTTCTTTGGTTTCATAAATTCCGTAATCTTTTGGTTCATATGGAACTGGAATCTTAAAGCATAAATCTGGTTCATTCTGACGTCCTCCCACCAAATAATTATACAAATTTCCAGTCACTGTAACATGGAGTTGATTTTTTCCACTATGAACGAATGATGTCACATCAACTGTTTTCATCACCTGATCCGGAAAATCTGTTCGTTTTCCATTTATCTCTACCTGAAATGTATCAGAAACTTCTCCCAAACATAAAATATATCGTTCTTCGTCTTGAATTTTCTGAATTTCAAAGCTTCCCTCATAAACTCCACGACCTACGAAAGCTTCCAACTCTGGATCCAACTTTCTCCATGGTTTTAAACCATCCATTAGCTGATACCTCTTCTTTTTTTCTGTATAATGGCTTCTTAAAAATGACATTTCTCCTGGCTGGTTTGGTTCAAACTTTTCCATTGTCACCTTTTGAAACTGAACAGGAATCCATTTTTCTTCGTCCTTGTAAAAATCAGCTTCAGCACTGCCGTCTTGTTCATTTTTCCCCTTATTCGTCTCATCAACTGCCAAAATAATAAGATCGTCTTCTTGTATATCAAAACTACACTTACTCCTATGGTTTCCCGTTACTGCATATACCGGATAACTCTTTCCATTCCATGGATTGCACCGATAAACGCTGCCTTCTGAATCCAAGTATACCGTAATATGCTTTCGAGAACTATTCCCTGGGCGTTCATACCCATTACGTGGTTTTCTATCAAAAATATTTTTTCTATTTTTTGGCATTTTGCTGTTAAATTAGTAAAACGCGTAATAGTTGATTTTTTTCTCTTTATCCACATGTTTTGCCGTTATCATTTTTTCTGCATGATCCAATTCAGTTGCTGGGAAAATATCATGTTTCTTTAGTACTTCTGGAATTTGTTCAAGTGTATCAACATGAATTACTTTTTCCCAAATCTGTTGCAACTGCTTTTTCCAACAAGATACCTCTTCTAAACTTTTACATTCCGAATAATACATTGGCCCATTTGGGAAGTTTCCCACCCAAATTATTGGGAAGTTTGATTGCAAAAGACTCTGCACACATTGCAAAAACTCTTTTGAGATATACTTCTGATATGGAATAATTAAGCATTGATATGAAACCCCATCTGGGTCTATCACAACCTTTGATCCCCATGGAGTTTCAATAGTCTCTGCTATTGCTTGTGGCAATTGAAGAAGTGCAGTACTTACCATCTCATATGTATAGCCAGACCTCATAAGAGCCCCTCCATCCGAATACAACATTCCACTTTCCTCTATTCCTGCAAGATCATAACTTTCTCTAAAAATTGCACAATCCACCTTTGCAGTTTTCATAAAGATTGCATTCAGACGGGCAATCGTATCCATACACCCTCTTGCATCTTCTATTGACAACGTCCGATTCCAATAATTGGAACAAGCCACACGAAACGTCTCGAATCCAGGCCAAGATATTCTTGGTATATTACCATTTACAGAAAGTGTTCCATGATACCCACCAGAATAAGAAGCTCCATGCATTACTTGAGCATTTAGTCCTGCCATCAATCCTCGTTTTACCCACCACATCAAATCTTCATATGTTTGTCCATAGGCATTTGCATATTCATAGGCACATTCATAAGAATATCGCTTCTTCCGTGCTATATGAGCCGCTGCTGACATTGTTTTCAATCCATCTAGGGTGAGTCCACCATCACTTTCATTTTCTGGAATATCTGCATACAATGCACTTTTTCCAATTTCAAAAGGCTTATTATATGCAACCTGATACCGAATTGTCTTACCATATTTCCTTGCAAAGTCAGATAGCCGCCCTAGGTGATTCTCACAATAACACTCTGTCAGCGTTTTTAAAAAATCGAAATTAATCATTTCTGCTAAACCATCTTTTTCAAATACATATGCTGGCGAATCTGGCTTTGGAATTACGCAACCAGTGTTCAAACACACCAAATATGGAATAATTGAATATCCTCTTCTACGCTCAAATTCCTGTTCAAAATTCTCTGTCCAATCCAAACAAGTATTGTATTCCATTGAATCACAGAAGATGGATTCCATAGACGGATATTGATTTTCTTCCAGAATTGGACGCCAATACGCTTCTATCGCTTTTTCACCAGCTATTCCAATATGATCTGCAACATAATACATTCCTTCTACCATTTCTGAACTTGGCTGTTGATAAAAGGCAAAAATAAGCCATTTTCCCTGATCTGTTTGCGGAAGCTGGCATCTCACCACAGCCTCTTCTCCTTTTCCTTCAACAAATGGCATCAAATCTATATAACTATCTTTTTTCAATACATGATTTTTTAACTCTAAATATGCAAATACACCGACCAATTCGGGGGTTCCTTTATCATGCTTTACACGCCTTAATGGCACATTTCCTTCATAATAACCGTCTTTAGAACACTCCCTTACTCCATAAGTTAATTCATGCACGGTCGCTGAATTATCGGGATCTTGAATTTCTGGTATACTAATTGGCCAACTCATACTAACGGTTACATCTAGCTTCATTCCTAGTCTTTGTACTTCATCTTCAATAACTGTTACCAGTTGATTCCAATTTTCAGATGGCCATCCATCTTCACTTTTTATAATCTCATGATGCTGATTACACCTAGCTGTAATTTCAACTCGCCCAAAGCCTCGTTCTTTTAGTAATTCAAGTTCCTGACGTATATCTTGTTTATCTACTGCCGCACATGGAAGCCACAAGCGAATTCCTGGTCTTGCTTCATTTGGAATCACCTTCCAATCCTCAACATTCCACTCTCCAAACATAATTTTCCTCCTTCTCTAGTGAATATAGATTCATTATTAATGAAAAGGAAGCATTGTTCAACATTCTATTTTTAGTAAAAAGTCGCCCATTTTTTATTCGTTTATCTATATATTATTTGCTATCTTGCCGCAAGTCCAAATCGTTGTTCCTAGATGGATAAGTTTGATCTTTATACTATAATTTGGTAAGAAAAAATCATCTGTCGCGATACGCGCTACAATATTGACTTTCTCTATACAGCTTACCTTTTCCAGTTTCGATTAATATTGCGCGTGCCTATGTCAATGATTCGTCAACGATCTTCCCGGTAATTTACGATGCCGCCTCGAGCAATGCTCGAGACGGCAAAAAATTTAAAGTTTTATTCTTTTTCGCAAATCTTTTTGATCATCGATTCTACATCAGTTCTGCTCTTTCCTAACGCATGCTCTAACTCTGAGTACAAGCGAGATTCTGCCAAATTGAAATACTGTCCGTCTACCGCTGTTGTCTTCTTTCCCTGCGCCTGACGACCGAACTACCCAATCTCCGATATGATACATTACTTTGACCTCTACTCTTCTTAGATAAAGCTTATTTTTCCACTTTTTATTTTACTTCTTTTTTTCAAGTGTTCAAAGGGACTTTTCCACAAGGTTTCTATGTGTATCTATCGTGCAATTTCACCAAGTATTCAATATTTCTAATTTTCTCAAATCATTTTTCATCTTTTATACTCGATAAAATCCCTAATATGTTCAATTTTATATTTTATACTCGATAAAATTGTAATATTCACTTGTTTTATCTAGTATACTAGTGATATGATATACTCACTAGTATATGAAAGGAGCCTCTTTTATGATTAAACGTGAATTATATATGAAACGCATCCGACCATTTATCGGAAGCGATTTAGTCAAGGTTATGACTGGTATCCGTCGCTGTGGAAAATCCGTTATGCTAGAACTAATAAAAGACGAATTAAAAGCATCCGGTGTTGATTCGTCCCAATTTATCTCAATTAACTTTGAGGATATGAGATACACCTACCTGCAAACTGCACAGGCTCTGCATGATGAAATCACAAAGCTTGCTTCTTCCATTGATGGAAAAGTCTACCTTTTCTTTGATGAAATTCAAGAAGTAACAGATTGGGAAAAATGCATTAATTCTCTACGAATCACGCTTGACTGCGACGTTTACATTACAGGTTCGAATGCCAAACTGTTGTCCGGCGAACTTGCTACCTATCTTGGTGGCCGATATGTTGAATTTATTATTTATCCTTTTTCATTTGCAGAATTTCTTGAATTGTACCATCTCACTGCACCAGATGAATCAATTTCAAGCTGTTTTCAAAAATATCTTGTATCGGGTGGTATGCCATACTTGTCTAACCTTCGTTATGCCGAGGAACCATCCATTCAATATTTAACAGATCTTTTTAACTCAGTTCAGTTAAAAGATATTGTCAAAAGAAACAAGGTTCGCGATGTTGATCTGTTAGAGCGAATCACAGCTTATATTATGTCAAACATAGGAACACCATTTTCTGCTTCCTCTTTGGTGAAATTCTTAAAAAATGAGAAACGTTCTGTCTCTGCAGATACCATTCTCAATTATTTAAAATATTGTTGTGATGCCTACCTATTTTATCAGGTAAAACGTCAGGATCTTCAAGGAAAACAGCTTTTATCTTCAAATGAAAAGTATTATATCGCAGATCACGGTATTCGAGAAGCCGTCTTCGGCGGCAACATGCGCGATATAAATCTAATTCTTGAAAATATCATTTACATGGAACTACTGCGCCGTGGCTACACCGTCACAGTTGGAAAAGAGGGAAACAAAGAAGTCGATTTCGTATGTGACAAGCGTGGAGAGCGCATCTATATTCAAGTAACCTACCTACTCGCATCACCCGAAACCATTCAGCGTGAATTTGGCGTGTATGATAACATTCGAGACAATTTTCCAAAGTATGTCGTATCTCTCGATGAATTTGATATGAGCAGAAATGGAATCAAGCACCGCAATATTCGCGACTTTCTACTAGAAGATTCTTGGGCATGATTTAGAACACAGGCGCTTTAATCCTCGACCATTCAATGACCGAATCATTCACCATCTGATACTTGCAATCTTCGAATTGTACTGATATACTGTATCTTATCAGGGGCGCAATCTCCCCTGAGGTCAGTTCACGAAAACTCCAGTTCATCCGTGCCTGACTCTAATTGTCAAGAAAGGTGGTTTTAAGATACTTTTATGAAGAAAACACTTGGTATTATCGGTGCCGAGCAGCAGGAAATTGATCTGTTACTTGAGCGCCTTTTGCTTGAAAAGACCGTCAAAAAGGCTGGACTGTCTTTCTTTTGCGGTACCATCCATGAGTATCCTGTTGTTATCGTAAAGGCCGGAATCGGAAAGGTAAATGCCGCAGCCTGCACACAGATGTTAATTGATCTGTTTGATGTGAAGATGATCGTAAACACAGGTGCTGCCGGATCCTTAGATTCCCGCATCAATATTGGCGATATTGTTGTCTCCACTGAGGTGATCCAGCATGATCTCGACGTTACAGATCTTGGCTATAAGCCAGGTGATGTTCCAGGTACTGGAAAGGTATTTACCTCTGACAAACTGCTCCATGATCTGGCTGTTTCCTGCAGCCATGAGGCGAATCCAGATGTTACAGTCTATGAGGGCTTAATCCTAACTGGGGACCAGTTTATTTCCGGACAGGAAAAGAAAAATTGGCTTATTGACACCTTCCATGGTCTTTGTGCTGAGATGGAAGGCGGTGCAATTGCTCATGTTGCTTCTTTAAATGAAGTTCCATTTTTGATCATTCGTTCCATCTCCGACAAGGCAGACGGAAGTGCCACAATGGATTACACTCAGTTTTCCAAGATGGCATCATATCACTCTGCACGCCTCGTTGAAGCATTGATTGAAAAACTGTTGGCACTATAATTATTTTACTTGAATCATCACCCCTACTTGGGTGCATACTATTTAGCGAAAGGAGTTTTACTATGTCCGTTTTAACTATTACAAAAAGCAATTTTGAAGAAACCGTTTTAAAGTCTGACAAGCCAGTACTGCTTGATTTCTGGGCTTCCTGGTGCGGTCCGTGCCGTATGCAGGGTCCGATTATTGATCAGCTTGCCGCTTCTCATTCCAACGTCGTATTTGGAAAGGTAAATGTAGATGAGGAGCCAGATCTTGCTTCCGAGTATGGCATTACTTCTATCCCAACTCTGATTATCTTTAGAGATGGCAGACTGATTGATCAGGTAACAGGTGTTACCTCTAAGGCTTCTATTGAGCGGATGCTCGGTCTGTAATCCTGCATTATTTTAAAATAAGATAATAATAGGATTTTTGACTCCCCCGTTTTTTATAAGACGGGGGAGTTCACATGTTTAATTTGAAAGGCTATACATATCTATGAGAAATAAGCATGTTTTACACATGGTTCAGGCAGCACTGATCGCCGCCATGTATGTCGTTTTAACTTGGGTTGCCAATCTTTTAAGACTCGCAAATGGTGTTATTCAGGTTCGATTCTCTGAGGCACTGACCATTTTACCATTTTTTACACCAGCAGCAATTCCAGGACTTTTTGTTGGCTGCATCATCAGTAACACCATCACCGGATCTGCAATCTGGGATATTTTGTTTGGCTCACTTGCCACACTGATCGGTGCTTTCTTTACTTATAAGCTGCGCCATATCAGCAAATGGCTGGCACCTCTGCCGCCAATTTTATCCAATATCCTTGTTGTTCCGCAGGTTCTTCGCATCGTCTATGGTGCACCAGACTCCATCTGGTACTTAACAGCTACAGTTGGCATAGGTGAGGTAATCTCCTGCGGCATACTTGGAATGCTTCTTTTGTTTGCACTGCAAAAGAATGCCAATCAGATTTTTCAGTGACCACCTTCATGCAGAGGAAAACAGAATGACCACACTAGAGTATGGATTGCTCTGGTGTGGTCATTATCATTTTAGGTTAAGCTACAGATTGATAGCGTGTGTATACATATTCGTAAATTCTCTGACGGTACATGGAGATGCTGAGTTCATCGTAACACTCCGGCAATTCTGCCCATAAAGTATCTCGAATAAGATTGTCTATCGCCGCCTTGGTCTCCTGTTTGTCCGTCCAGTGGTCAAGCTCAGAGATTTTTGCTTTTATCTTCTGGAACAGGTCAGCTGCAACTTCCTTCAATTTCTTTATGTCGTTCTTGCTTAAATCTTCACGGAACAACATATCATAGAAAGAAAGTTCTTCATCACTGGAGAATCCTTCTCTCACATAACGCTGCTCTTCCTGATTCATTTGATTTGCCAAATCCATCAAATCCATAAATGTCTTTTCGATAGTTGCCCGATCCTGTTCGCTATTATAATCATCAATAATCTGCTGATAACGCTCATAATAGTTGATTCGGTCAGGATTACAGAACATCATTCTGTCCAGTTTCTGCTGAATAACTTCTTCCAAATCTTTCAGAACCAGATTCTTTTTCTTTACCTTGGCAAATTCTCTGCGCAGTAAATCAAAGTCTATTGCACTGATATCAAAACGGCGTGGCTCTTCTCGTACCATTGACGGCATATGCTGAATTTCAACATAAGAGCTGATAATCGCATTAATTTCGACCATCAAGTCCGTAGTATTGATATGCTTACGCTTTTTCTGTAGCTCTGCATAGATGGCAGCTATTGCCTCATATTCTTTTCTGGTGTGACCGGTAATATCATCTCGATCAGTATATTTCATCAGGCGGTTCAGTTCAGATGCATATGTTGTAAAAGTTTTCTTGTCTTCAATCGTTCCACATACCGCATTTGCTGCTTCCTGCAGATAGGAAAGCTTCTGAAAATCATATGCGTCAATTAGCATTTGCAAGTCGAAGTCATTATCTGCCAAAAAAGATTTTGCTTTTTCGATTGTTTCAATAATACGAGCAATCAGTTTCTCTTTATCTACAGTTGGATCTGTTCCACCGTTACCACCAACATTTGCTGTGTAATCAGCAAGTGCCTTTCTGAGTGCCTTTACAATGCCAATATAATCAACAATCAAGCCGTTGCTCTTTCCTTCTGATACACGGTTCGCACGAGCAATTGTCTGCATAAGAGTATGTGCTTTCAATGGCTTGTCCAGATACAGGCAGGACAGACATTTTACATCAAAGCCGGTAAGCCACATCGCACATACAAATACAACTCGCAGCGGATTCTTAGAATTCTTAAACTCCTTGTCCAGTTCTCGTTTTTCCATTTTTGTGCGGTGATACTTAATATCCAGATTCCACTTTTTGAAAGTTTGGATTTCATTCTGCTCCTGACTGATTACCACAGCCATCTCTGTTTCCTGCATCCACTTCAGCTTACGCTCCAGCTCCTGTGCTTCCTGCTGAGTAGCTGTTTTTATTTTAGCCTTTAACTGTTTGATTTCTTCTTTCCAGTATTCCTGCACATAGTTGTACATACGAACACAAGTAACTTTATTCAGACAAACAAACATGGCTTTTCCGCTTGTCCACAGGTCTGAATAATGATTTACAAAATCTCTTGCAATAGATTTTAACCTTGGTTCAGCTGTCATAAGATGAATTTCTTTTGCAAATTCTGCTTCCAATTTATCCTGCTGATCAACGTCAAGATCTGCATTTTCAATCGCATCCAAAATCTGCTCTGTAATTTCCGGATTATGTAAGTCAAGAATTTTCTCGCCACGATTTTCGTAATAAAGAGGGACCGTTGCACCATCCTCTACCGCTCTTTTGAAATCATAAACCGATACATAACCACCGAAAGTACGGGCTGTAATATTGTCGCTGGACAGCAAAGGCGTGCCGGTAAATCCCATACGAGCTGCCGTTGGCAACAGTTTCATCATATTGTCAGCAAAAATACCATACTGGCTGCGATGCGCTTCGTCAGACATAATGATTATATCGTGGTCCGGATATATCGGTTCTGCGTTTGGCTTATTGAATTTCTGAATCAGCGTGAATATAAAACTTGGATTACCTTTTAACTTCTGCACCAAGTCCTCACCGCTGGTAGCTATAAACTGTGCGGACTTATTCTTTCCAAGAAGGCCACAATTTTCAAATGTATCACTAATCTGTGAGTTCAACTCTTCACGGTCTGTCAGGATTACAAAGGTCGGGGAACCTTCAAATTTTCTGCGTATTTTTTGCGCTAAAAACACCATAGAATAACTCTTACCAGAACCCTGCGTATGCTAAAATACACCCAATTTACCATCATTCAATTTTCTGGCAGCATAAGCTTTCATGGCTTCGTTTACACCAAGATACTGATGATTACGGGCAAGAATCTTTGCTGTACATCCGCCGGAATGATCAAACAGAATAAAATTTTCGAACAAATCAAGGAAATTTTCTTTCTTACAAATACCACGAAGCATAGTTTCAAGCGCAACACTCCCCTGATCTTCTTCTGCAAGACGTTTCCACTCATGGAAGAACTCATACTTGCTTCCTAAAATTCCCACTTTAGCCTCTGTTCCGTTAGAAAGCATAAGGAAGGCATTGTAATAAAACAGATGTGGAATGGTATCCTGATAATCAGTATAGTTATCATCATAAGCATTCTGCACATCCACAGTATTCTTTTTCAGCTCCACAAACAGCAATGGAATACCGTTTACAAAACCAACGATATCTGTTCTTCTGCGGTACAAATCGCCATGAATTTTCATTTCTTTGACAGCAAGAAAATAGTTATTTTCCGGATTCTGAAAATCAATGACCGCTGCTTTCTTTGTTTCCGTTTGTCCATTGGGCTTTTTTACAGTAACCGGAATTCCATCACGAATCAGAAAGTATTTCTCCTCATTTATCTGCAAGAGGGATGATGTTGAAAATCTGTTTTTCAAAACCTTCTGAGCCTCGGAAATCTGATTGTCGTTAATCCACGGATTCAGCTTTTTCAATGCTTCACGAAAATAGCGAAGCAACAATATCTCGTGATAACTTTCTCTGCCGAAAGTGCCGTTTTTTCCTAAAACTTCTGTATTATAAGCAAACCGGACATCCCAGCCCAATTCATCACGGAGCAGATTACCGGCACTTTCTTGTACTAATATATTTTCAGAATAATCGTAGCTCATTTGTCAGCACCTTCTTTACATTCCAAGCTTCATCTGCAATAGCAAACTCATAATTGCAATAGCAACATCAGCTCCTTTATCTATAGCAAATGATAATATAGGTTTGACCTTTTCCCATTTTTTCTTTTTTGAAATCGATTCCTTGTATATATTCTCCAAGTCATCAATCTTTGACTTTATTTCTTCTGTATCTGCATCTGTTAATCCAGGCATGTCCTCTATCTGCTGTTTTGCCTGCTCAAAGGAAAGCATAATATTTATTTCATTAATGTTTGATACATTTACACTGAAATTATTTTGTGGAACTGCTTCAACCGCTTTTGTTGGAAAGTAGCACAAATATCCTTGAAGTTTTGCCTTCATAAGATAGAGATTATGTACAAGCGATTCTTTTCCGATAAGTTCGTAATTAAAACCATATTTTTCTATATAGCCATAAGCACTTTGCCCAATATTAGATATAACTGCACTGTATTTACCATCTATCATCATATGAATATGCTTCATTTGTGCTTCATCATCTGAAGAAATTGCTTCATCGATAGCAGTAATATCCTCATTAATTGTGTTTTCCAAAGCTTCTTGTTTCTTTTGTTTTGCAGTTTTTATGTTTGCTAAGTCACTATAATCAGCACCTTTTGCCATAATCACACCTCCAATTCTCCGCTCATAAGTTTTGACAATAAACGATCACGAGCTTCCGCCAGTAGAATATTCTGATTTAGCAGCAATTGTCTCTTTTGGAATAAATATTCAAAAGGAACATATAATTCATCCGGCCCTGTTAGCAATTCTATCGTATCAATATGTTTTTTCCCTAAATGAGCAACTGTAGCACCAACTACTGTTTTTTCAAAGAATTTAATTGGTTCATATATAGCTTGTAACAGCCATCCTCGCATTATCTCTTTCTTAGGCTCAAATTTGCAGGTCCGCTGTACCAAATATGCCGTATTTCCACTCCATGAATTGATATGAAATTCTCCATCCATTCCCACAACAATATCACCATTTGAAACAGTATATTGTTCATCTGCCTCTTGCGTAGTATAGTCATTGGTTATTCCGTTATGAATATTTCTTATCCTAACTATCGGTGTACCTTTTCCTTGAGTATTAAACAACGAACCATCAAAAGCAAAACCATACTGGATATTTGCAATATCAATCAGCTTTTCTTTCTTCCACCCCTCTGGCACTCCATCTACAATAAGTGTGTCTTCATATCCAGGAAAACGTAAATCAACAAACCATTCTTTATACAAACGCTGTGCCGCTTCTTCAAGAAGCTTGATTTGTTTTTTGTTGTTCTCAATTAAATCATCGTATACTGACAGAATAGCTACTATCCTGTCTTGTACTTCAATAGGTGGTGCCGGAAACTTAATGGTTGAAAGTTTTTTCCAAGAAAGATTATCTTGAGCTGTTCCTTGTGATATCTTTTGACAATCTCTTTGTAAAATATCAAATGCATATTTCACAAACTTAACATTTGATACACCATCATAAGGTATAAAGCCCATAATACTATCTGGAAAACAGGCATCAATGCCCAAAATAGCTGTATCTGCAATATTGGCAGCTATTGTAATACATAACGTACCAGCTTTCCATAGCTTACTCTGTTCGAGTCCTCGTTCATTATACGTATCTGTATACTCTGTCAAATAAAATTCTGCCGCTTTCACGTCTGCAGTCTGCACAAACGGATATTTACCACCGAACAATGTTTTATCGTTTCGAGGACGATGCTTTGATCTACCTCTTGAAATGGTTCCAAGCTTGTCCAAGGTTACATATTCCCAACTCATAACCCCATCTCCTTCATATTCTGTGAGATGATATCCATTAAATCATTGGATTCTGCCTGCAGAGATAAAAGTTCACGATGAATTTCTGCCATACGTTCTTCAAAATTTACACCGTCATCTTCCACCGGTGCCACACCTACATACGCACCCAGCGTCAGTGACCAGCCTTTTTCTTCAATTTCTGCAATGGTTGCAGCTTTGCACAGACCAAGTACATCAGCATAAACACCTTCACCGAACTTTTCATAGAGCCATACCGCCTCTTTTGCAACAGTAATTTCTTCATTCTTTGCTGCTATCAATTCGTCATAAGATGCCTGCACCCGTTTCTTATCATTTCTTCCGGCGGCTTCCACTTCGGTTTTTGCCCGCTTCTGTAAATCTTTCAGTTCTTCTTTCAAAAGGTGAAGCGACTCCTCAAACGATACCGCCTCTCCAAGCACATTTTTATATTCTGCAATCAACTGCTGATATTTTTCAATCTCACCACGATACAACCATACAATGGCATTCAGATTTTTCAACTGCCATTCGGACCATTCATTCAATGTGCGGTCAACCACTGTATAATAGTTTCTGGCATCAATAAACAGCACTTTGTCCTTGATTTCTTCTGATTTTCCTTTGTCGAAGAACCACAAAGAGCAAGGCAGGGACTTGGTGTAGAAGAAGTTATTTCCCACACTTACCATTGCGTCCACATGGCCTGTTTTTACCAGCTTTTCACGGATATCCTTGTCTTTTCCCTGGCTATCCGTAGCAGAAGATGCCATAACAAAGCCTGCACAACCATGTTCATTAAGGTATGAGTAAAAATAGGAAATCCACAGATAGTTACCATTACCGATTTCTTTGTTTTTATTAACCGCAGGCATACCAAACGGAAGACGGCCTGCACTTTCAGCCGATTCTGCTTTTACTTTATCTACATTAAACGGTGGATTTGCCATTACATAATCGCAGCAACCGTTCAGATTGTGTGCATCATGATAAAAGCTGTTTGCCTCATCACCGGATTTGATTACACCGGTAAGGCCGTGTACAGCCATATTCATCAAACAAAGCTGAGCATTGTATTCCACCTTTTCCTGTCCATAGAATGTCATAGCATTATTTGCATTCATACCGGAATGATTTACAAAATCTCCGGACTGGATAAACATACCGCCTGAACCGCAAGCAGGATCCAGCAAAATACCACTCTTTGGCTCGATAACATTTACAATCATTTTTACCAATGACTTTGGAGTAAAGAACACGCCGTCATCAGAAGCAATATTTTTTGCAAACTTATTCAGGAAATATTCATAAATACGGCCGATAATATCGCCGCCCACTTCATCCAATGCACTGTTGTTGAATATACGAAGAAGCTCTGACAGTATTTCATCAGAGAAATCTGTATAACTTTTCGGAAGGACACCGGTGAGCTGCTCACTTTGTTCTTCAATCAACTGCATTGCATTATTAACTACTTCACCCAGACTGTTCATTGTGTGGCCATCTTTGTTCAGAATACCTGCAGATGCAATATCATCTGGAAGATTCAGCAAATAATCATACTGTGCCTCTTTTGGAAGATAAAGCGCACTTTTAGCTGCAAAATCGCTTGCTTCCACAGGCATTACACGTCCGCCACGAGAAGGACGGTTTTTCAAAATCTCTGCCTCTACCATTTTATATCTGCTATATGCATAACGCAGAAAAATCAAACCAAGCACCGGCATACAGTACTGGTTAGATGTCAGCTTTGAACCTGCACGCAGCAAGTCTGCCGATTCCCATAATTCTGCTTCTAATTTACGAATGTTTATCATTTTATTTTCCTCTTAAATTTTTATAGTATTTTAAACTATCATATTAGCTTATGTAAGCATCAAAAGCCCATCCGTGCTCTAATGTCGTTCAACCATTCCCCTTTATACTTAAAGAATCTTGGGCCTGCAACGGAATATTTCTTTCCCGATAACAGTTTAGCCAAAGCTGTTAAAGACATTTCTTTCCCTTGATATTCTACTTTTCGATCGCCTACTACAGTGCATTTCAAACTTGGATCAGCATAATATTCCAATTCTGCACCAATCGGTATCTGACATTTAGAAAAAGAAAAATTCTCAGCTTTTTCATGACTTTCTGTATCAATTTCCTGTGCCAGTTCTTCTTCTTTTTCTTCTGTTTCATTTGGTGCAATAAGTTTGAGCTTGTCCTTGCAGTCATGTATTTCAGCCATTGCCTCCAGTATTGCAAATGCTTCTTCTGGTTTCATTGCATAGAACTCACGCACTCTCTTTTGTCCATTGAAATCGTCTATTGAACGCAAATCTGGATTGAGTTTATCTATGATTGAATGCAATTTCAAATCGGATAGACGAGAATTCACTTCGTATGTCGCATATACTCGAAATGCAAATGGGATACACTCGCTCCTATTAAGTTGCTTTAATCTTTTATCAATATCATCTGCATATCCGATTTTTACATAATCCGGAAATGAAGGGTTTGTCAAAATATATATTACGCCTTTATTTTCCATGTTCCGTTCTCCTATGATATTCTTCCAATTTTCTCTCAAGCTCATCAAAATCTATTTCGTCTTTTATATTTTGTAAGGATAATTCCAACAAATAATTGGATACTCTAAGATTATCTACTCCCTGTAATCTAATCCCTGCTAACCAGTTCTGATCACGTTCCACCTGTTCCGGTGTCCCGGTTTTCATTATTTGGTCAACTTCTTCTCTCCAAATTTTGTAATTCAGATTGTTATCCTTCAATTTCTCAATGCGTCTTTGTCACTTTTCAAGCCTTCCTACTCAACTTATAATTTTGGACTGTTGTATTTTTGCAACAACTGAACTCTTTCTACTTATCATACTCAATCCTAAAATAATCCAGATATGACTTATATTTATCCTGTGCCGTCAGACAAGTATCTGTCAAATACCCTTTTTCATTGTTCCACTCTTTTAATCCACGATAATAAAACAGTTTCAAATTATCATCAATAATGAATGGCACAATATTATATTTCAGGCATTCCTTAAACATAATCAATCTGCCCACACGACCGTTGCCGTCCTGGAATGGATGTATCTTTTCAAACTTCACATGAAAGTCAAGAATATCTTCAAAAGTCTTTTGTTCTTTTGCATTGTACGCTGCCAGCAGGCTTTTCATTTTATCTGTAACATCTTCCGGCATTGCTGTCGGCATACCACCAACTTCATTCGGTCTTTTCTTGTAATCACCTACCGCAAACCAATCCAATCGTGAATCACTGGTTCCGGATTTCAAAATCAGATGCAGTTCTTTGATAAATTTCTCAGACAGTGTAGATTTTGCATTATCAATAATCATATCAATGCAGCGAAAATGGTTGGCTGTTTCAATCACGTCATCCACATTCAATGTTTCATTTTCCACGCCGATGGTATTTGTCTCAAAAATATATCTTGTCTGGTCGTGAGTCAGCCGGCTGCCTTCCATATGATTGGAATTATAGGTTAAATCAATCTGTGTCTTATGATAAATCCCCCCGGAATATTTACTTTTCTTTTCTTCCTGAAGAATGAAAAGCAAAGTTTTCGGCTTATTCTCCTTCTGGTTTGCTCGCAATGGCTTGGTTGCATCTTCCGGTACATTCCAGGTCTTTCCGGTAAGAAACGCCCCTGGAACACGTCCATGAGCACAATAATTACGAACACTTCTCTCCGATATATCCCATTTTTTTGCTGTCTCTGCAACAGAAAGGTATCGCATCTAATATCCTCCGCCTATCTCAATCTCATATCCTACAACTCGTTTACAGTTCCTCGGTTTTATATACATAGTAGCCTTCGTAGTAATAGCTGTGATCAATGCCCTTCATATAGATTTCTCTATCATTTACATTGTCTGTAAGAGCATTTTTCAAAAGGAACTTAATTTCTATATCTTTAATCGGGCTGTGCTCCATGGCCAGCAAATAATCTTCCTTATCCACCTTACTCCAGTCAACGACATATCCGATTTCTTTTTTCAGCATCAAATCCAGCCAAATTCTTGTGCTTCTGCCGTTGCCTTCCCTAAACGGATGAGCCACGTTCATTTCCACATATTTTTCGATAATTTCATCAAATGTGGACTGAGGCATTTTGTCAATGCTCTGCAAAGCTGCATCCAGATACATCAATGGAGCAAAACGGAAATTTCCTTTTGAAATATTCACTTTGCGAACCTCACCGGCAAAATCATATATTTCATCAAAAAGGTATTTATGAATCTTAGCAAGGCTTTCAAAGGTTCCGGCTTCAAGTTTATTCAGATATCCTTTATCAAACATCATTACAGCTTTTTTCTTGCTGATTCGCTCCTCTGACCTTGCTAACTCTGCCTGATTTATAATACCAAGTTTGTTTTCGAGCATCGATATACCTCACTACTTAATGGCCACATCACTTTAAACTTATATATAGTATATCACATTATCGGCAATTTTGATATAACACATTTCGCTTTTCCTTATATTTTTTGCCGTTTTGGGTAATCAAAAAGGCTCTCTGGTGCATTTTAAGAATTCCACCAAAGAGCCACTTTCTATAATTTTCCTTTACCAATCAATAACATCAAAGAATTCCTCTATATTGCTTCCTTTTCGGTCAATCAATTCCCACTTAACATCGGTCTTACTGATTGCAATTTCGAAATTCTTTTTCTTCACAGAATATGTATTCTTCACAAACTTATCCTTGCCCTGAATCTTCTGAATCAGAACCTGATAAGAACGCTCGCCATTATTCAGACACTCATACACTTCTGTGTTCTTCTTAAACTGTTCTAAAGACTAGAATCCCAGAACCGTCTGCAGAAACCTTGTCACTTCCTGCCCCTTATACTCAGGCACATGCAGACAAGCTACATACTCGAAATCCGGATTATTCACAATCAGGAAATGTGGAATCGTTCCTTTCTTGTTCTGTAATCTGCAATACTCTGCCAACTGAAGGAAACTATCTTTTTCACCAGGATGCTTTATTAGACGATCAGCGTCCACGATGATGAATTTTGCCAAACAATTGGTCTGCGATTCCGTCTTTATTTTCTTTAAGAAATTACTGTAACCGCCGCCGTGCATATTGATAGGCTTTAATGCAATTTGAACATCTTGGCGTTTTCTCATTTTATCAATATAGTTGTATTCTGTGTCACCTTCGCAAAATACAACAAATCGTTTTTGTAATTCACGTTTTGGTCTACTCAAATGCTGTACCTCCCAGAATACCTTTCATGTAGAATTCATAAATCTTTGTTGTTTCATAGCGTACTTCCGGGAAATCAGCCAGTGAATACATTTCCGACGTTAAATTCTCCCTGTCTTTTGTCACAAAGTAAATCTGCTCTTTCATATATGTCTTCAAATCCAGGTGCAGCACATTGTGAGTAGAAAAAATAAACTGTCCTCTATGCTCTGCTCCATTTACAAAAGCAATTACTCGATCAGACAAGATAGGATTCAATACCCTATCCATTTCATCAGCAAAGACAACTTTATTTTCGTAAACCACACGGAAAATGTGTACAGCCCAAGCAAAGAACTCACGAACACCAGTGGAATCCATCTGAAGCTCTCTTCTAAATAAATTGCCCTTATCATCCTTTCGAATGATTATCGTTTTGCTGTATGGTTTTTCTTTGTCAAGCTCAATGCCGCAGATACTGTAATCCACCATGCGGAAAATTTCCAGATATCTTTCATCTTCCAGAATATGCATATCTGCATCAAGTTTCATTACATCGTCAGCCGTTTGCTCCGACAGCGATTCTGGATACAAAGTATTTGTTACCCAATCAACAACTGCAAGAGCATCTTCATCTCCCAGCAATGCAAACTTTGAAACGATGAGACCGATATTAGCCCCTGGTTTTAATCCATCTCCAAGTAAAAACTTATTCATGCTTGCAGATAATCCACTAATATTTTGTGAAACCGCTCTCCATGCACCGTCTTCATTCCTTACCACTTCGAATAATGTTATTGGTGTTTCTTTTTTCTTTTTCAGAACCTGCAGTTTCTCAAGCAAAATACTATACTCATTAATTTGAAGCTCATAAACATAAACCTTCCCATTATTAGCCTTAAAACATAATTCAAACTTCTGAACCGGATTCTTTTCATTATTCAAACTTGCAGCATTTACATATGGGCGAACAGATTTTACCTGACTGTTCGTTACAAAAAGAGATTTCAAATATTTTAAGCTATTGATAAAATTAGATTTACCGCCTGCATTCTCACCAACAATAACTGCGGATTTCAGCAAATCAAATCCTTCTCCAGTCTCAACAAAGTTATCCGGAAAACGCTTTTTTACCTTCCCAGTTGGTGCACTCATGGAAAACTCACTGTCACAGTTAAATGAGCAGAAATTATTAAAACGATAATATATCAGCATATAGCACCTCTCAATTCACTAAGCTACTTATATTATATCTCAAAAAAATCATTTGTAAACCAGATTTTTGTTTTAGTTGTCGTTTCTTAATCCAATTATACACATATTTTTAAATTTAAAATTCATTTTTTATTTTTTCAAAAAAGTGGAGAACGCTTAGCTCTCCACTTCGTCTGTATGCTATATTCGATTTTTTTCTAATGTACCCACCGGATGTTAGATGTAGATCAGCTCCGTCATCACAACTTCCTCTGCCTGCGCCTTCAGCATATTCATATGCCTTACCCAAGCCATGGCATCCTTCTCTTTCTCCAGTGCCGGATTCTTTTCCAATAATCCTTCCATAATCCGTTCCACTCTTGCTTTTGCCGTTTCCTGTACTTCATACAAATGCGGAAACAACTGCTCCGTCAGCACCAGATCATCAAACAGCATTGGTTTGTACTCCTGCAGAAACACCCTGCGCATCCGCCCGTACTTTCCAAGTTCCTTTTCTTCAATTGGCTGCAGCCTGATGTCCGGGATATAATAATCACCCGCCTGTATATATGCAAGATTATTCATTCTAAAATCGTTCATTTTTCTCTTTTCTGTCATGGTTCAATCCTCCTGAATATTCGTATTTTCACAGCGAAAATTCAGCTCTAAAATTGGATTTTTCCATTCATCACAACATCGTCACATCAGAGACCCTTTGAAAAAATTTTAATCAAGAATGCCCCGGCGTTCTTGCTGCGAGGCGTGCATCGTGCGAAGCACGATAGCTTCTTCTGCACGCCTCTGCAATCCGCCGGAGGCTCCCAAATTTCAGAAGATTTCTTCTGAAATTTGTGGTAGTAAATGGCGTAGTAGAGACATTTTCAGTGTCGGAAACCCTTGATTTTACTGGCTTTTTTGAGGTTTTGGTAATATCCTGCCGTGGCAAATAAAGAGTACTTTTATCATTATTGCATAACCTCGCATTTCTTAGTTTTCTTTCCAGTTGAAAGACTCGTATTCTGGAATGTAGTTCTGCTCAAGCTTAACAACATCACTCATTTCTACGCTTTCTAAAATAAAATATTAAATACATAACCAAAATCGGAACAATAGATATACTAAGAGTCGCGCTTAAAGTTTCACCAATTCTTTGCCCCATACTATGTTCAAATCCATTGAAAGTTGCCAAAAAAGAAACGATCAAGTTACATACCACCAATTTCTCAGCAGGAAAGCGATTATATAAGACTGCAGCCTTGATTCCCCTATACGCAATATAGGTATATGGAATCGTTTTCCAGAACAAACGTATGGTAACAAATATTCCTGCATCCAGCAAGCAAAGAAAAGTATGCTTGTAGGTATTAATCCATGCCATTGCCCCGCCATATAGAAACGATACGGCCAGTATAGCAACAAAAATAAATGCAAAAATAGATGCTGCAATCAGATTAAATATCCATGTTGCCAATGTCTCAAAAAGGGAAGGTTCTTCCTCGTAGTAGTCGTAATATTGACGTCCCAAATCATCATAAAAATAGTGTTTTTTCTTCATCGTTCTCAATTCTCCTTATCATAAGAATTCTGTAACTTCAGTTCTACTTACATCTATTCCAATTCGAACATCGGATAAGTGTGCACTATATTCTCTCTGGTAATATATGGTAAATGTGCCTGAATTACATAACTTGGAAATTCAGATGGTGAAATACGCCCCAAGTGTATATCTTCAAGTATTCGATCTATAGACAATTCTGTATATGGCTCAACTATAGTAATCGGCGGCATTATAAACTGGAAATCATTGATATCAATAAAATGCGGATTAAAATCCAACTCATAATCAAGTTCAAAAACCACCGTATCTTCCTGAAACAGCTGTTTCCACAATGATTCAATTGCCCTTTTTCTATTCTTCATAAATGCTCTAAATACATCTATTGATTCAATCTCACATATCCTGTCTCCTGTACTTCCTGCAAAACCAAAGAGCACTCCGGGCAAATTCATCCCGTTATTTCGATTAAACGATTTTAGGATAAAATGATACAATTCCTCCATATGTGGCAATTTCTTCAAATAATTACTCTTTTGAAAATCGGGTTGATATCTTCCCTCTTCTTGAATTATTTCCATAACATTTTTCGTTTGGACTGACCAAAATTTCATATTATATTTCCCCTTTGATGTATTTACCTATTATTTTCTTATTGCTTTTTCAAATTTCTCCTGTCGATCACTAAAAAACAATTTCTTTCGTATTGTCTGCTCTTTTTTCACTGCTGCAATTTCTTCCTGCAATCCCACTTCCGATTGTCCTTTTACTGGAAAATACTTTTTGAATTGTGCCTTAATATTAACATTAATGTCACTCTCATCCAGCTCCACCTGGTTAACTTCTCTGAAATAATAATAAATGTCCTCTCTCACTTCGTTTGACGTAGCATTTATTCTGCCCAAATACATATTCAACGCCGTTTTTGCATCACTGAAAATCATTTCTCTTGGGTTCACCTGACAGGTACTGATAAAGGTCTGATCTGTCAATGTATACGGTGCCCATATATATCTGTTTTCTTCAGATACGCTGATATTTTGAAAATAAATAATTGCGTAACAGCAGGGGCTTTCTCCCAGAATTTCCGCAATCTTTGCCTGCTGTGGATTTCGATACTCGGTGTTCCATCCCCAGATCTGCAAATATTCCTCTCCAAGCACATAAAGACCGATTCCCGATTCCGAATCAATCTGCAGTGGAATGACAGCTTCACGCAGTTCATGATCCCGCGCAAAATTATATACCTCCTGCATCGTATCGATGAAATCTTCTGTATTATTTTTATCAATTTCAGATACTCCACGGTGAACAAAACGCGCTTTCTGTTCCTGATAAAAGTCTAATAATTTTACCGGAATCGTCTTTACGCGCGGAGCAATATTTTCCAACATGCTGTTATCATCCCGTGGCAATGGATATCCCACGTTATAAAGATACTGGGCAACATCACCATACAGATACAACTCGAGGGTCTGATCTTTTACTCGAATCACATGCTCCATGTCCGGCTGATAGTGCAGCTCATCTATCGCTTTCCTCAACGCTTCTTTTCTTTGTTTTCCTGCTTTGCTTTTTTTCAAAGCAGCTTCCGCGTCCGCCAGAAATGTTTCTATAGATTGTAATTCCATTTCCAACGGCCGGTTTCCTTTTGACTGGATAATTTGCATTCTCTTGATTTCATAATATTCGCACAATAGATCAATACAAATATGTTCGCTGGATTTTCGTCTCACAGCCTTTTGTGCGTTTGTCGACTTCCGCAGCAAAGCATACAGGTTCTCAAGCCAGAACATCTGTTGTTCTTTATTCAGATACCCCTTTTGCGTAGGGTATTCCCCCAGTTCATCCAAAACTTTCTTGAAGGATTGATTTTCCGTAAGCTCTTCCTGCATTTGAGAAATAGCGTTCTTTCTAATAAATTCGCCTTTCTGCAATTCATAAAGGCACCGCTTAATTTTTACAAATGGATGTTCTTCCTTTTCTTTGTAAAAATATTGATACAGGATAGAATTCTTTCCACGAATCAACAAATCTTCGCGAAGGTCCTCAAAAAACTCTTCATGAAATTTACTCATTCTCTGTATTCCTTTTCTTGTCCAATTTCTCTGATACGTTTTCCTGCCTTACGAAGCAATGCAATGGATACAAAAAAAGCATCATCATCTAACAATTTCCCGGATCCGTTACTCAGGGTAAAAAGTTGGATTGTTCCCTTTATCACTCTGGGAAAAACTGATATAAAATATTCCAAATCTGGCGTTACTTCCTCTTCGTTAAACGCTCTTAAAAAATTTCGATAAATGGTGTATTGTTTTATAAATTCTTCTGAATAATCAAACTGCTGCCGGATCCGTTCTCTTTCTGATATCTGGCCTTTTTTACGCTTGCTTTCCTTCTGTCTGCTTGCTTCATACGCCGCTTTGTCCCGATAAATTCCATAGTTGGTTTGCTTCGCGTCTTCAGCCGCTTCATCGCTCAAATCTCCCAGCGAGTCCAGCAGCGCATCTAGCTCCTGCTCTTCCTCTTTTTTGAATTCAGCTATGGATTGCACAGGTGTCTTAAGCCGTTCTTTTATATCTTTTGGAAGATACCCATAATAAAATGCTCTCTCCTCTGTAGTATACGTATCTGTCATAAATTTACCGGTAAAAAGTTGCATCAGCCACGATGCCGGACGAAACATGCCTTTTATATTTTCATACGGCACTTCCACCGACATGGTATTGAGATAGCAGTCAGCATACGCTTCCGCTGCATACAAATCCCCCCAATGTTCATAGGGATTCTTCGCCCACACGGTCAGATCTTCCCATGTCTGCGATGCATTCCCTGTATTCCTCCACGGATTCGCTTCTGAGATACGAAGGGCACAGTACAGATAACTTTGCAAAAATTTTTCTACCGAGTGCTTCTGCCCGGGGAGCATTTCCGCCCCTGCCTGAATCGTATCTTGTATATATTCCTCTGATAAGCCAGCTTCCGCCGCGTGTTTGTATCGTTCTTTCCTGTCGTATTGCATATATAGTCTGGCATATTCTGTCAACTGCTCTATCAGTTTCCAAGTCTTTTTTTCATCATACTTTTTGTGTTCATTTTGCACATAAGGAAGCAGCGATTCTCCCATACCTGTAATCAAGGAAGAAAAGTTATGAATCTCTTCTTCTAATAATTGATTGCGCAATTCAATAATCTCAATATCTGCTGCTTCATTTGTCATTTTTTCATACACTTTTCCTTACCCCATTTCCATGTCACAGTATACCATTATTCTTTCCTTTTTTCTACTTTTTGTTCTTCTATTCGACTATATAAAATGCAACCAAGGCGAATAGATGCACTTAACGTCCTAGCTGTTACCCTTTGATGATGAATCTGTGCTTCACGAACCATCAAAAACAGCATATCCTTCAAACAGATCTCCCCTCTGATGTCTGGCGGCAGATCATATAGATTGCACAGCAATGCTGCCTGCAACTCATTCTCCGGTTTCGCGATTTTCTTCAGTGGCATATAGAGCAAATCTTGCAACGTATTTTTTGTATCTGTTTTTCTGCTGTATTTGTTATACTTTGCATTCTCCAACAACAAATCAAGAGGGATTCTCCTTACCATCGGTACTCCTTTCTTTCATGAAATACACACTTTAAACGTGCAGTTCATATTCTGTTTTACTGTAGTCTTCAAACATCTGCTCATCCAGCATTTGCTGAATCTGACTGCTCAGGTATCTTACCCCAAGCCTTGTTCGCATCGCATTTTCAATCAGGAATTCTCTTACATTTTTTCCCAGTCTTAAACGAATTCCATATTGACTCTCTAATCTGCGAACCGGGGAGATTTCTTCATCTTGAAGAATTGCGGAATAATCCTCCTTTGTCAATGGATAGAGCTGAACGATTTGATGGATTCGCCCGGCAATCTCCTGACGAATGCCTGCATATTGCACCAAATCTTCCGGCGTAAATCTGTGCGAATATAATGTATAACTTTCTTTTTTCTCTATGCAGGCATTAAATCCCATCGACTTCGTTTCTTCCCGAATGTCTTTCTCCTCAAGAAGATGTTCAAAGCTACCGCAAAAAACAAAGCTGACATTGGAACTGTCAAATGTCAACGGCAAATGACCATTCTTCGCCTCGCAGGTTATGGTAGCTCCTTCAATCAATTTCAGGAACTCATTTTGATTCGCTTTTCCGTGATTTGTGTATAATCTATGATTTTGATATATGGGTACATATTCTTCAAGACACGCCAGATTTCGGTCTTTCCACAGCCCGTAGGTCCGGCAAAAAGAATATTTCGCTTGTGTCCTTTCGTATGATTATACAAAAGCATAGACGCGGCCTTCACAGCTTCTGTTTGCCCATGAATTTGTTTGGACAGATATTCATATATTTCTTTTGGCGTATAAGAAAACGTCTTGACAGGCTCTTTCTTTTCTTTTGCCATTCCCCGGACAACACTCTCAATTCCCTCCAATTCTTCTTCTGGAATAAAGGGAATGGCATTTTTATTACAGCAGTCTGCCATGATTTCTGCAATTTTTGTTATGCTTTCCTCATCAATTTTCATAATTTTCAGTGCATTTGCAAAAAGCGAAAAATAATCCAAGCTATACTTCTGCTCCCAGAATAAGGCCATACTCTCACATTCGTTCAGTAATTGCACATACTCCTCATCCGACATGGTATTGTAGTTGCCGGCTTTTGCACTTTTGGTAAAACGCAGTGCCACATTTTGTATAATCTCTTTTCCGTTCCCTTCTGCAATTTCCTGCAGATTTCTTTTAAACCATTCTACACTTGTTGTTCTTCTCATCTTCACATCACCTTCCACTACCAATATAATACAGCGGGGATTATCTCGTAGATTTTATGAGTACTCTTTTATCAGATTCTCTCAATTCCTTTTCCAATCCATCATCTCACCGTCTCATAGGGCGGATACTTCTCAATTTTTTTAGGCGTTTCCCCTCTGGTAAACAGATAGGCTTCCTGTAACCCCATCTGTAAAATGTGATCCACCGTTCGATTCGCCTTCGCTCCGATATATATGGCTGTATCTACATCCTGACCTCCCAGATACAGTAAATGGTCGCACCCGTTTAAAATCGTCTTCGCTTCTGCAGTTGTATAGAGTGTTTCCAGCTGACTGATGCTCTGCAGAATAATACTCACGGAAATATCGCGGGATCGTATGACAGAAATCAGCTTATCAAAATTTGGTATATATACATTGGTTGCAAAATCATCTAATATAATTCGAACCGGTATCTTAAGACGCCCATCCGGCATTTTGTCCGCATCAGCACATAACTCCTGAAAAACTTGGGTATAGAACACATTGATCAGTCCATCGAAGGATCGGTCTGTATCACTAATATGTACAAACACAGCACTTTTTTCTCGCCCGGTATCTGCGATATGAAATCCGTCCCGATTCCGGAACATTTCTTTTACCTCATATATATCATAAGCGCCCAGCGCCCGATTGACGACTTGAGAAATGCAGGTCCAGGTTTTTTCTGCGTTAAATACATTTCTATACTCTTTATACTTTTTTACGGCAAAACTTTCCGGAAATTCCGCCTCTAACTCAGCAAAGATCCTCTCTCCTTCCGGGGTTCCAAGTACTCTGTTTAACTTACAGACACTAATCAGATTTTGTTCCTCATAAGGAAGGGCTTCCTTCGCAAAAGCGATGAGGCTGGCCAGTACCACCTGCGCCGACTCTTCCCAGAAAGGTTCGCTATATATCCGAACCGGAATCATGGAAGCTGCAATCGTTAAAATGTCCTGCTCCCTGCAGCTATCCGGAAGCCTGCCCGGCCGAATGTAATCCAGTGGATTATATCCCCTCGAATATTCCGGGTGCACAAAATCAATCAGATATACCTTATACCCTACCTGTTCTAAATCCTTTGCGTATTGCTTATATAACAGTCCTTTCGTATCTGCAACGTAGATACTTTCCTGACAGCACCTGAGATTGGGGATCACATAGCCTCCGGTTTTTCCACTACCGGAGACACCAACCACCAGATCATTGTTATTCAGGTTTGTTTTTCTGCTGTCATTTAAAACCCGGACATGTTTTCCTAAAATCCGTTGATTTTCCTTTTGTTTCATTCTGCTTCCCCTTTTATTCAAATTGCTCTACAATCTCTGTTGCCAACCCGAATTCCAACGCTTCGTGTGCGTCAAAATAGCTGTCATATTGCGTAATCTCCTGCACCTTCTGTTTTTCTTTTCCTGTTCTTTCACTGATAATTTCACATATCGTATCTCTTATTTTCATAAGATCCTGCAATCTTTTTTCCATTTCCAGCGGTTTTTGATTCGACGGACCGCCGGCATAGTATGGATCGTGGATCATCAGTTTTGTATGAGGAAGCATCGCCCGCCTGTCTCCTGCCAGAAATATCAACGCTCCCATACTTGCAGCAATCCCAATACACACTGTACGCACAGGTGCCTGCATAATGCAGAGACAGTCATAGAGTGCAATGCCACTGTTAATCTCCCCTCCCGGACTGTTAATATAGAGGGTAATCTCTTTCATCGGATCCATGCTATTTAAATAAAGCAACTGTTTGATCAGTTCCGTCGAAACTTCTGCCTCTATCCCGGTTGTCAGAAAAATCTCTCTTTTTTGAAAAAAATCATCTTCTAATGACATCGTTTCCAGCCCACGAGCAGTTTCCCTTATAATTCTTGGTCTTCGCATGATTTCTACCATTTCCTCTATTCCTCCCAATATAAAAATGCATGTTTCGATTCTTCCTCTTCCTGCCACTGACGAACCTTCTTGATAGCCTGTGGATGAATCCGGTCTTCACACCAATCCGCTGTATCCGGCAGCATACATTCCATGAATTCCAAAAGTATTTTATTGGGAAGCCAATCTTTGACATCCCAGTCCTTTTCCGTAGAATAAATACGCAGATTCTGATCTGCTGCACAATCTGCCGCTCTGTAATACCTGGGATCCTCAATGCAGCAATTCTCAAACAACTCCCATATGGTCTCCCCTATGGTAAGAGACTCGCTGTAACATCCCAAAGACGTCATCTGCTCTTTGATTTGCTCCACCTTTTGTGGATTTTCTTTTTCCATCTGTGTAAAATAATCCTCTTGTGTTATATCGAAGAATCTTTGCAGCACGTCTTTCCCCGCTAGAGAAACACGCAGACAGGTTGCTGCGTGACACCATTCATTCAGTTTTTTTCTTTTTCTCATATTTTACCTCCTGTTTTAGTCGGGGAAAGGTAATTCTTCAGTTCATTCTCCAATCTCTCTCCAACTCCTAATGCTAATTCGCCACCGAAACTCATCACTTCATCATAGTCAATCTTGAAAATCTCTTCCAGAGGACAAGTTTTGAGATCCAATTGCCAAAGCCAATTCACTCGATCATTTCTTTCTTGCACTTCTCTTTCATACATTTCGATATCCGCCTTGAGGCTATCCATATACACAGCTACATCATCCGTATTACCATAAGTGTCCCCGCCATTTTTCAAAGTCTCATACATTTTCCGCAAAGTATCAAGTTCAACCTGCTCGATATCTAATGAGCTTACATGACGACTTGTCATAATATCATATACATTCATATGCTCCTCGAAATACTCAGAAATATTTACAGGAATCTCATCATACTCCAATCTACTTCTGAATATTCTTCTCCCAAATCTCCATCCGCATTGTAATAAACGATTCTTTTCATCTTGTTCTCCTTTTTCTTTGCACGTTTTTTGTTCCTTACAAATGAAAGTATATCAAACTTTATGTGCTCTCGTAATTTTTACGAGTATTCTTTCGCAAAAGAAAAAGAGCCTGTTTTGGCTCTTTCCCTTAAGAAACATTTCTAGCATCCGCTTCCCGTTCTATATTGGCTTTTCACACTTTCTATAATCCTGCACATATTTCCATAGCATATTCTTTTCTTCGCATCTTTTTCATTTTGTGCAAGTCTCGAATATATCCCTATTAATCTTTGATACTTTTTACTGTCATCTCGAATCAGGTTCTCTTTCCCAATCTGGTATCTGCGTTTCTTAAAATATCCCTTCACTAATTCTTCTATAATCTCATCTTCATACACTTTTCTCAATTCTGTTTCGGATAAATTTTCAACCTCATCGTATCTCATACGTACCATTCCGGCTCCTATTTTATCCGTAATACCATTTTTATATAGATCCAGCTTTTTTTGCTCTTCCGTATCATGATGTGGTCCATCAAATTCAACAACCAGAATTGGAAAATAGTTCATTTGCGGATATTTTCCATTATTACTTTCATACACCTGCTCAAAAATAAAATCGAATTTCATCCATTTGAATTTATTCGTATAATAGTCCTTATATTTCTCATTTGTCACTTCTACATAATTATCAAGCGGCTGTTGTGGCGTAAGCCGAATCTGCATATGTTTCGTCAAATCATAGTCTTCCAGAATACGATTCAATACCACACACACCGCTTTTTCACTTTTACTGTCAAATCTGGTTTTCACCTTCGCAAATCTACCTTTTTCAAACTCTGATAGTTCATTAATATCTACTGCCATTGTATGATTCTCCTTGTAATTGTTCCATTCCTTCTTCTATACTGCTGACAATATCATATCCTTCTTTTTTCAATAACTTCAGATTATCTGAAATCGCCAGCATTTTGTGCTCTTCTCCCATAAAGTCGTCAAGCCTTATTCCATAATACACCGAATCCATTCCATATGTATCATAAAACATTTCTGTTGTTTTATATCGCTGAAAATAAGACATCCGGAAGCACTCATAACCTCTCTCATCTCCCCAATATACCCGAGAATCAAATTCTACAATATGATCTTTAATTTTTCTTCCCATACTGTACATTTCGTTTTCCGAATTGTTTTTTTTAATTTTCTCATATACTTGATTTAATGTTTCCTGTAGTTCTTTCAAATCAGCAACAACCTCTGCTTTTTGTTTTTCGTATTTTTCGTCAGATCTACAGTTCCATTTTACCCATTCATCTAAATCGGCACACATAGAATCATGAAACATTTGGGCAAATTCGTATTTATTCATATATACTTTTATCAACTCAGCCACACCAGGTCGACAGTTTGCGATATCTGAGATAATATATGTCAAATGATCATCAAGGAGTAGTTTATATTCCTGATCTCCCTGAAAGTCATAACAAAATGTTTTTTCTCCTGATTTGAGTGAACCAATCAGTTTTTTTAAAAATTCTTCAGAAAGATTATCTGTACAAAATATGCTTTGATTCACTGGTTGATACTCGCAGCAAGCATGTATATGAGCATATGGGAAACAGAAACTGCTATACAATTCGTCTGGTGTGTCAAGTAATTGTGCTACTTTGCATATTCTCCCTTCGCACTGTTGCTGATGTAATTCACAATCAGTATACAACGGGAAGCCTTTCTCCTCTCCTTCTTTCTCTGCATCTCTCTCCTCATCAAATAGTACATGTCCAAACCCATGTGTATAGATCCAGTCTTTTGCCTCAAAAATGTAATAATGATTTTCTTGTAAATATGATAATTGCGGGGTTTTCACTCGACAAATGACATCGTTTTCTATTTTCACTCCATAATAGCAGTTCTTCTCATATGACATAAAGTTCAAAAACAATACAAAACTGTCCTTTTTTGCACCGGTGCGAAATCCTTCCTTCACCAAAATTTCCCGGTCTTCACTTTCTCCATAAACAGCAAGTCCCTGCACTTCTTTTTTGCCCTAAATAGTCAGCCTTTTTGACATGTTAATCTCCTTTTCTGTCGTGAGTTGCGCTTTCAAGTTCCTGTAGATGATACATAATTTAACGATTCATTCGTGCAAAAACAGCATCGGATAACTGACTGTGTAAAATAGATGATTTAAATTTCTGTTCATAAGCCATGCATTCTTTAAAGTTTAAATCCTGCAGCTTATTTTTATCGAATTCATATAAATAGCATGTACCATTACCATCCAGCCCTTCGCCCTTCATACAATACAGATGTATATTGTCTACCCTGTGAGTCCAAAACAGGCTTTGCCAGACCCATTCACTCCGCATACTGACCCATTTTTTTATCTGTATAACCCTGATAAAGCTGAATGACTTTCCCTTGGCTTCCAACCTGAATACCAACATTATGTGTGATATAAATATCCTTTTTTCATACCGAACAAACCACGAACAGTTCCTCTTAAGGACATACAGGTTGGATTTTCATTATAATTACCAACATGTATTTCCATTGCTTTTCCCTTATAATCAATTGTTTTTAACATAATTTTTTCTCCTTGTTTTCTCATTCATTACTCACCACCTACAAAAGTGCCATTCGTTTTTATCTTAAGTAGATGTAACCTAAGATTCTTGCTATTAATTTGTCAAAAAATCTATACATTTTATTCACGTTCCTTTCTGTTTTCGTATTCTCTTTACATACATAGAATATCATGATCTTCATTGTTCTCGTAAATATTACGAGCAGCACTTTATTAGCCTTTTACAGGCTTCTTACAACTCGCCTGATATCGTCTTCCCAATTGGCGCGTTCACTAAAATAGATATTATCGTAGGCTCCCGGAACTTTATAATTTTGAGAAGAACAGAATACAATTGGAATTTCAATTCCTTTCTCTCTGGTATGATGTAGTCATAGACCAATAAGGTCATCCACATCATATTCTCTAATCTATATCCTGGTTGGTAAGAGGATTCTCCTCCATAATCACTCCAACCATAGATACGTGTATAAGTTACATACATTTTTGTATGATTATTCACTCCTAGACTATGTCTGTTACATAAGGTATTATTTTCCATTGGATAGGGAAAAGGACGATTTTCTCCTAGGGAGCTGGCTTATGTCCAGTAATACCCGTAACTTAAGACTGTCATTCCATCAATGAAAATTTATGTTTTAGGCTGGTTGGGAGCAATTAAGCTATACCCGTATAACGCGCCAGGTAGTGTATTCATTGTTTTTTATGGAACCCTATCGGAAGGAGCATATAATGCATAACAAAAACTATATTTCCGTCGGCATTGATGTCGGTTCAGCTTTTAGCTTTATGACAATTCTTGCGCCAGACGAAACAGTGATCTTGAAACCTTTCAAGATTACTCACAATAATAAGGATTCTTTGGAACGAGCTGTTTCTGAAATTAAAAAAGCAGAAGAGCTGTATTCCTTAGAAAGTCGCACCTTTCTAGAATCCACTGGGATTTATCATTTCCCGCTCTTCTGCTATCTTGTTGATTGTGGTTTTAACGCGTCCATAATCAATCCTATTATTACACATTCTACTAAGAATGGAAATATCAGAAAAGTAAAAAATGATAAAATCGATTCTAAAGGTATTGCCAAACTAGGATTATCAAAAGATATTCCTGTTTCCCAGTTCCCAGCAAAGCTGGTTCTTGAACTGCGTAGCCTTACCCGTAAGTATTACGATTTAACTGATGAGCGTTCTGCTCATATCAATAAACTTAAAGGAGACCTGCATACCGTGTTTCCTCAGTATCTTGACGTTTTCTGTGATGTTACCGGCAAGACCTCAACAATGATTCTTCGCCAGTACGGTACTCCAGACAAGATACTTCGTGGTCATAAGAAGACCATGATTGAAAAAATATCAAAAGCTTCACGAAAAGGTCTTGCCAAAGCTTCTGAAAGATATGAGAAACTCTGTGCTGCAGCTAATGCTGCAAAGACATTTGGATGTCAAATAGACAGTATCTACTTCAATATCTTTTTAACTTTGGACCTTGTTGAAAAGCTTGATTCTGCTTTGGATTCCATACTGAATCGTATTAGGCAGCTGATTACATTCAATAAAAACGAGAAGTTTATTCAGCAGATTAAACTTTTAAATACAATCCCAGGTGTTGGCTTTCTGACTGCTGTAACAATCATGTGCGAAATAGGTGATTTCTCAGCATTCCGTAATCCAAAACAACTTTTTGCTTACTTCGGATTAGATCCTGAAGTAAATGAATCTGGAAAATTCGTTGGCACTCAGTTACATATGAGCAAACGTGGCTCCAGAATCGCGCGCCGTGCTATCTTTGCAGTAGCACTCGCCTCCATTCGTACAAAACGTAATGGAGAGGGCATCAATCCATACCTCCGTAAGTATTACGAATTAAAGTCTGGACAAAAGCCTAAGATGGTTGCAATCGGTGCTGTAATGCATAAAGTCTGCAACATCGTATTTGCTGTTCTTCGTGATGAAAAGGCATTTGAGCTTCGGTCACCAGAAGAACACTGTAAGCAGTATCAAAGACCTGCTTTAGCAGCTGCATAAAGATGCAGCTATATAAAACCATAGGAGCTTCTTGACGAAAATCCAAGTGATTTACGTTTGTTAAAGTTACTCATTTTTAGGTTTCAAAACATAAAAGAAAAATATCTATTTTTTGTCTTTTAGGTATTGACTATAACTAGCTGGTCTTTCTTAAATTTACAACAGACAATTAAAAAATTCTATTCCTCCTTTCCTGCTTTTATATCATTATCAAAAAGTACACTTTTTGATAATCATGAGTCAGGGAATACCATCAACCTTAGCAAGAGATTATGGTTAGAAAAACGGCTAAAAATACCACGAGTATTGAAAAAATAGGCATTATCGCTTATAATAGAAGTGATACAATAGACTGTTAAAAAGTGTACCTTTTAAGAGTTCAGCACAAATTATTTTTGTTTTAATAAGCGATATTCCCTTAATTTCCTGTAAAATGTGGCTTCACTCATTTTGCATACTTCCAAGACTTCCGATAGAGGAAGCCTTTTCTTTTTCCATTCATGGACAAGCTCCCCAAAGTTCTCTGGAAGCACGATTTCTGGTCTGCCGAATTTTATTCCTTTTGCCTTTGCCACCGCAATACCCTGTGCCTGTCTTTTTCTGATATTTTCACGCTCATTCTGTGCCACGAACGATAGTATCTGTAATACGAGGTCGGCAATGAATGTTCCCATTAAATCTTTTCCATTCCTTGTATCTAACAAGGGCATATCTATAACGCATATATCAATCCCTTTTTCTTTCGTCAGTATTCTCCATTGCTCCTGTATTTCAAGATAGTTCCTGCCTAGTCGGTCAATGCTTAAAATATAAAGCAAATCGCCTTGTTTTAGCTTTCTTACAAGCTTTTTATATTGCGGACGTTCAAAACTTTTTCCAGACTGCTTGTCTATGTAGATATTTTTTGAAAGTACATTTCTTTTTGATAGTTCGACAATCTGTCGTTCCTCATTTTGGTCTATGCTAGAAACCCGTACATATCCATAAACCTGTGCCATTTTTTATCAATCCTCCTTCCTATGGATATAGATAAATATCATAAACAAAAAAGCACCTTACTGTAAAAGTAAAATGCTTGGTAATTTCTGCCATCAAGAAGATACGCCTTATCACACAGCTTGTAAAGAGTACTGACGCATTGCGTTGCAACAGGTTCTTGACAAGCTATGAGCTAAGACGTTGATAACGAACAAGCAGAGATGAAATAGTGTGCTGTTTCGCAGCATAAAAAAAGAGATACCAACACACCTATGCAGTATCTCTTAGCTTAGTAGCAATATTCTTTTGTTTGCAAGCAGGCAAACACAGGTTATTTCTTAATATCCTTTTGTTTGGGAAACTCCTCTTTCCCATTTTGATACCGTCTGCCTTACTACATTCAGCCTGATCGCCAGCTCCTCCTGCGAAATTCCTTTTGCCTTTCGCAAATTTTTGATATTCTCATTAAGCATAACCTGTGCCTCCTTTATTTTGATGTCTTCATTAAACATCAAAGCACCCGTTGCCACAAGCAACGCGAAGTAACATCCTGGCTACTTACGTTATATGATAACACATTTATCGGCTGAATTGTCCAATTACTCATTCTTAAAAGCTTTAAAGCTTTTGACAGAAGAGCATCCCTATCCGCATGCCCAGTTGCGTCGCAGGGCAGAACCCGCTTTCCGCGTCTGATCCGCCACATAGAAGTTTTCTACTTTACAAACGTATCCCTCGACAACTACAAATTCACACCACAAAATTCATCTTCTGATCATCATACTCCACAGAAAATCCCTTTCTTCCAAAGTATGCTTCCAGCTCTTCATACATCTCATCATACTTTCCTTCACATGCGCAATTTCCAAATGGTTCGATCCAAAAGGACTGTCTTCCACAGGTATCTCTAAGATGAATCTTGAAATTCAAACCTTTCTCTTTCAGAATTCCGTTTAATTCAATTACATCGTTAAATGATACATAACCCATTTTTATTTTCCTTTCTCACCTATGAAACGGGGTGCAATTCATTCTTTTTCTCTTTTTATTCTCAGCGTCCTGAGATACTCTTTCTGTTCTGATGTGATCCGGTAACTTTCTATTGCTTTCTGAATTGTTTTATTATGCGTCCACAAATCCATTCTCCTCTCTTCCAAGAAAGGAAGAATCTGCTCATACTGCTTAGCAAGTGCTGTTGCAAAATACCATGCACGCACCATATTCACATAATACTCCTCTGAACGGATTGCAGCAACTTTTTCCGGATACTCAATTTTAAAGTTATCCCCCAGGTAATATTTCATCAGCATATTCACTCCAAAGCGGATCGTATATGGCTGATCCGATTCCATCCATCGATAAACTTCGCTAATATAAAGATCCAGATGGTTTTTCACCGTTTTCACTGCCAGCAGATCACAGGTTGCCCAGTTATCTATATATGGCAAAAACCGTTCCAGTTCTTCCACACATTTCTCATACTCTTTCATCTGCTCAATCAATAACCCATGCAGATTATTTTCTTCGTAGTACTGATGCGGTAAAATTTCAAGAAACTGCTTTGCTTCTTCTTTCTTTCCAAATTTCTTTGCATATGCCCTTAGTGCCGGAGTTCTGATTCCGATCACTTTCTCCTTGTCTACAGAAGGGATCAGTTTTGCATGAAAATCCCTGTATTTCAGATCCTGCAACACAAAAAGTTCTTTTTGGACTGTCTTTCTCACTTCTTCTTTCGTCATCTTATGTCCTGTCCTCTATTTTTGTAGTTCTGCATTGTCTGATAATTCTATTTCAAATTCAGATCATCTATCCATTCTACCTGCTATATATCTGATCCTTATCTTTTATTTCCCATAAGGAAAACCGCAACTACTCCCGGTCCAGTATGACTTCCGATCACAGTACCGATATTATTGATCAGCACTTCCGGATTTCCCAGCTTTTCTTTTACTCTTTCCGCTACATATTCTGCGTCCTCTATGCAGTCTCCATGAGTGATCATCACCATATCATTTTCCCAGCCTTCCGACTGCTCCACCGCCATATCAACAATTTTATTCAGTGATCTTTTTCTTCCCCTCTCTTTTCCGATCACCTGAAGCTTGCCATTCTCATCCATATGTATGATTGGCTTCACCTGCACCAGTGTTCCAAATACAGCAGCCGTCTTGGAAATTCTTCCTCCTCTGTGCAGATGATTCAGATCATCTACCGTAACATTATGGCAGATATGCAGTTTATTGGCTTCTACCCATTCAGCAATCTCTTCCAGAGTCTTTCCCTGATCTTTTAACTGCAACACTTTGTATAAAAGGAGTCCCTCTCCCATGCAGGCACATAACGTATCGATCACTATAATCTTTGCATCCGGATAGTCTTCTGCCAGCTCCTCCGCCGCAATCCGCATACTATTATAAGTTCCGCTCAGGCCAGAGGAAAATGCAAGATGCAGAAGATCCTTTCCTTCTTTCAGAAATGGTTCCATCATCTCTCTTGCTTCCTCAGGATTGATCTGAGAAGTTACCGACATATGCCCTTCTCTTAATTTCTGAAAAAATTCTTTTGCAGACAGTCCTTCCATATCCTGATAAGTCTGTCCGTCAATGGTATATTTTAAAGGAAGAACAGGGACATTCCTCTCTTTCAGCCATTCTTTTGGCAGATCCACCGTACTATTCACCGTAATTACAAATTCTCTCATTTTGCATCCTCCCA